>Ga0079225_10000475_pt1 | contig 21707 bp, 20 predicted proteins | sample Poulit2012_FD_76344 | JGI IMG/M metagenome (GOLD analysis project Ga0079225, IMG submission 76344) | Agricultural soil microbial communities from Georgia to study Nitrogen management - Poultry litter 2012 | ecosystem: Environmental > Terrestrial > Soil > Agricultural land | place: USA: Georgia... | reverse complement strand
TTATTGGCCAGGGCACACCTACGTCTACACCGACTAGGCAGGGCTCCCTTTAGCCGTTAATATAACCCAGATAACCTTTTTACTTTGTTGTCTGTAACGATAGTTGATTATGTCCCAAAAAAAGCCCTCTTCATCACAAAACCAATTTGATAATAAATCCCAGGCTTGGTCGGCGCGCTTCGACGAGCCAGTCTCCGAGCTCGTCAAACGTTATACGGCCTCGGTCAACTTCGATCAACGCCTCGCCTTGTTCGATATCCAGGGCTCATTGGCACATGCCAAAATGCTTGCCCAGGTTGGGGTGCTCAGCACCGACGACCTACAAGCCATTGAGTCGGGCATGCAAACCATTATCGACGAAATTCGCACCCAACGCTTCGAATGGTCCATTGACCTCGAAGATGTTCACCTGAATATTGAAAAACGCCTGGTTGAATTGGTTGGCGATGCCGGCAAAAGACTGCACACTGGGCGCTCACGCAATGATCAAGTCGCTACAGACATCCGTCTTTGGCTACGCCACCACATAGACGAACTGCGCAAATTGCTGCAACAGTTACAACAAGCGCTGGCACGCCTGGCCCTTAAGCACGCTGATAGCATCATGCCTGGCTTCACCCATTTACAGGTGGCTCAGCCAGTAACCTTCGGCCACCATTTGCTGGCCTATGCGCAGATGTTTCAACGTGACAGCGAGCGGTTGGCCGATTGTCGCAAGCGGGTTAATCAACTCCCGCTGGGGGCTGCGGCTTTGGCAGGCACCAGCTTTCCCATTGATCGCCATTTTGTGGCCCAAGAACTGGGGTTTGATGGCCTGTGCACCAACTCATTAGACGCCGTATCCGATCGCGACTTCGCCATCGAGTTCTGCGCAGCCGCCACCCTGATCATGACACATCTGTCGCGCTTCTCCGAGGAGCTGATCATTTGGATGAGCCCGCGTTTTGGTTTTATTGATCTGGCCGACCGTTTCTGTACCGGCAGCTCAATCATGCCTCAAAAGAAAAACCCCGATGTGCCCGAACTGGCACGAGGAAAAACCGGGCGCGTGGTAGGTCATCTGGTAGCTTTGCTCATGCTCATGAAAGCCCAGCCCCTGGCCTATAACAAAGACAACCAGGAAGACAAAGAAGGTCTATTCGATACGGTTGATACCCTGCAAGACACGCTGCAGATCTTTGTTGACCTCATTGGGGGCATTCGTGTCAACAAAGAGGCAATGCGACAGGCCGCTGCCGAGGGCTTTGCTACCGCCACTGATCTGGCCGATTATCTGGTCAAAAAAGGGCTACCCTTTCGCGACGCCCACGAAACGGTTGCCAGGGCCGTCAAATATTGTGTGGAAAATCAATGCGATCTTAGTGATCTTAGTCTTGAACGCCTGCAAGAATACCACCCGGCAATCGAGGCTGACGTGTTCCAGGTGCTCACCCTGGAAGGCTCGGTAGCCGCGCGCAATCACGTCGGTGGGACTGCACCCGAACAAGTTCGCCAAGCAGCGCAGGCCCTACTGCAACAAACGCCCTAAACGTTTTTTAATCCTCAATCAGGCAACTATAAACTAGTCACCGGCCCAATGGGCCGGTTTTTATTCTGTCTGGGCAGTTTCGTTAATATCCATGGGAAGGCGCCCTTGTGTCCCGCGCTCAAATACCGCAATAGACTCAATATGCGCAGTATGCGGAAACATGTTTATTACCCCCGCTGCGCGCAAATGATATCCGCCTACATGCACCAGAATGCCCGCATCGCGAGCCAGGGTGGCCGGATTACAAGAAACATACACCAGGCGCTCGGGCTGTTCGTCCGTAGGTAAAGCACTTAGGGCCTTGGCAACCGCAATAGCCCCATCGCGTGGGGGATCGATCAGCATGCGATCAAAATACCCCAATGATCGCAACCAATGCTCGTCAATATTAAACAGGTCAAGTACAGAAAAATCAGTGCGTTCGCTCAGACCATGCCGGGCGGCAGCTTCTTGCGCACGTTCTATGAGTACGGCACTGCCCTCAATGCCAACCACTTGCTGTGCCTGACGCGCCAAGGGCAAAGTAAAATTGCCCAAACCACAGAATAAGTCGGCTACCCGGTGATGCGGTTTAACTGCAAGCAAATTTAATGCACGCCGGATCATTACCCGGTTAATACCATGATTTACCTGGGTAAAGTCAGTGGGACGAAATGGCATGTTGAGCCCATATTCAGGCAGGGAATAGGCCAAACGGGAGGCGTCGCCTGTCAACGGATGCGCCGTTTCCGGACCCTTGGGCTGCAACCACCATTCGATCTGGTGCTGTTCAGCAAAGTACTGCAACTTTTCCTTGTCTGCTTCGCTCAGCGCTTCAAGGTGGCGCAGCACTAATACCGTTTGTTCATCGCCCATCGCGAGCTCAACCTGCGGAATACGTTCTGCGATACTGAGCGTACCCAATAATTCGCGCAAGGGCTCCAGCAAGGCTGATACCTTGGGCGGCACCACCAAGCATTGGGTCATATCCATGACATAGCGGCTATTGCGCTCACGAAAACCCACCAGCATGCCACCTTTTTTGGCAACGTAGCGGGCAGAAAAGCGCGCTTTCATGCGGTACCCCCAATAGGCACCATAGATGGGGGGCAGTATCTGCGCCGGCTGCACCTTGGCCAGATGGCGGAATTGATCCTCGAGCGCACGCTGTTTGATAGCGATCTGTGCCCCAGGCTCGAGGTGTTGCATCACACAACCGCCGCACACGCCAAAATACGGGCAAGGCGGTTCAACGCGCAGTGGCGAGGCCTCGAGCACCTCGATAACCCGGGCCTTGTCGTAATTCTTTTTTTGGCGTAGGCGCTCGACCCGGACGCGCTCGCCGGGTAGCCCCCCTTCAACAAAAACGACTTTGCCCTCGTCATCGTGGGCGATACCCTGCCCTTGCAGGTCGAGGGATTCAATAGTCAAAATCATGGTTTTCATCAATTGCTACGCATGACCCCGGCATTAACGCTTGGGCAAATAAGACATGGGATTCACCGGCGTACCACGACGGCGGATTTCAAAATGCAGGCGTGGTGAGTTGGCCTCACTTTGGCCTAACGTAGCAATTTTTTGCCCTTTTTTGACCTCTTCACCTGTTTTGACCAACAGTTCTTCGTTATGGGCATAAGCAGTGATAAAGCCATCGCTGTGACCGAGCAGAATTAAATTACCCAGACCACGCACCCCGTTGCCGGCGTACATAACTTTACCATCAGCGGCAGCAATCACCGGGTCACCTACCTGCCCTTCAAGATCTATGCCTTTGCTGCTTGGGGTAAAGCTTTGAATAATCTTGCCCTGAGCCGGCCACCCCCATTTAACCAGATCGGCGTCACTGGCACGCGGGGCGCTGCTTTCTTTGCTGGCAGGTTTGGCTTCACTGGTTTCGGCTGGCTTGTCAGTCGTGGGCTTGGCAGAATCGGTGCCTACATCAACAGGCGCCACCACCACCTGGGTTCCAGTGCTCACGTCTTGGCTCGGTGCGGTCCCCCCTGCGCCACCGGGAATATTCAGGCTTTGGCCTACCTTGAGTTGGCCGGGATCAACAATGCTATTGGCATTGGCCAACTCTTGAACCGAAACATTGTGTTCGCGCGCGATTTTATAGAGCGTGTCACCTGCCTGAACGGTATAAGTTTTTCCTGTCCCTGTTTCTGCACTGGGCACGACCGCTTCAGCAGGACTAACACTAAGATCAGTGATGGGTGCCCGCTGCGAGCTGGATGAACAACCAGCCAAGACACCAGCCATGACCATGGTCATGCCAAATAACCAGCGTCGGGGAAATACATGACCCTGTTTTTTCGCATTAGCAGCAATTGACAATACTTTGCCTGCAGGCTGCATAGAAACTCTCCTGAAAAACTTAAGATTGGGTACCCGCTTTAAGCGGCACAAAACGAACGGGATCAAGCAATTGCCTATCCCAGCGGGTGGTACTCGTGCGCGTGATAAGGACCAGAAACTGCTCATCCTCGCCCAAAGGGGCTATAAGACGCCCCCCTATTGTAAGTTGTTCGAGCAAACTTGTGGGCAAATCAGCACCCGCTGCAGCCACCACCATGGCTGGAAAAGGAGCATATCGCCTAAGCCCCTGTAAACCATCCCCAAACACCAGATGGATGCGATCTGCACAGGGGGCATGCTGGATATTTTCCCGCGCCAACTCATACAAACCCTGAATACGTTCAATAGCATAAACCTTGGGAACCAACTGTGCTAGTACAGCGGCCTGATAACCGCAGCCTGCGCCAACCTCTAACACCTTGTTGGGCAACCCGGGCTGACATAATAAGGAAAGCATCCGTGCAACCACCCAAGGCTGGGAGATGGTTTGTCGATAACCGATGGGCAAAGCCGCATTTTCATAAGCGCGACTGGCCAGACCCTGATCAACAAAATGGTGCCGAGGCACCGCCATCATGGCCTGTAAAACGCGCTCGTCGTCGATGCCTTCACGACGAAGGCCTTCGACCATCAAAGCGCGTAATCGAGCAGAATTCAGTCCCAAATTTTCCTCTGTAAAAGATGGCGGTACCTCCTGTCGCCGTGGTTTAAATTCGCCAGGTGAAAGAATTTGCGCATTGCTGTTCAAAGTACGCAATTCGTTGCCAATTCGCGACTGGCCGAAGCGGTTAACAGTACCTTGCGCAAAGGATGGACGTGGAAAGTTTTTTTTCATTCCTGCTGTACCCATTGGGCAAGCGTATCGATCTGTTCGTACGCTGTTAAGTCAAAACGTAATGGGGTAACCGAGACTGCCAAATTTTCAATCGCCCCAAAATCGGTGCCCTGGGCTGAATCCAGCACCCCACCAACTGGACCAATCCAATACACCGGATCCCCATAGGGGGTGGTGCTTTTGATGACTGGCTCTGAAGGGTGGCGCTTGCCCAAACGGGTGACTTGCAAGGGCTTGAGCGCATGCAGCGGCACATTGGGTATATTAACATTGAGCAAAGTACCGGTTGCCAGCGGAGTCTGTTGACACTGCTTAACCATCTGTTCCGCTACCGCAACAGCTGTTTCCAGATAACGCCACCCTCTTTCCACCAAAGAAAAAGCGATGGCCGGTATGCCAAACAAGTGACCCTCCATGGCTGCCGCCACAGTGCCTGAATACAAGGTATCATCACCCAGGTTGGCACCATTATTGATTCCGGAGACGATCAAATCCGGCTGAAAATCTAATAGGCCTGTCAAAGCAATATGTACACAATCTGATGGGGTACCATCAACAAAATAGTAACCACTTTCAGCCTGATGCACAGACAACGGTCGGTTGAGGGTCAGTGCATTAGAGGTGCCACTACAGTTGGTTTCGGGGGCAACCACTACCAGTTTTTGTGCCAGGGGCCGCAAAGCTTCAGCCAGTGCTGCAATGCCACGGGCATGATAACCATCATCGTTAGATACCAGAATTTTCATTGTTATTTCAAACTATTGAATGCTTGTATTAAAATTGTACGCGAGAATAATTAAATGAGTATCAATGTGAATCATATCTTTTCTTTACTACTGGTCATTATAGGCGCATATTTAATAGGCTCTGTGCCTTTTGCTGTGGTTGTAAGCAAGTTGATGCGGCTACCCGACCCACGCCAATTTGGCTCAAAAAACCCTGGTGCGACCAATGTACTGCGCAGCGGCAATAAAACAGCTGCCGCCCTAACCCTTGTAGGCGATATTCTCAAGGGGGTCATAGCCGTGCTCATTGGAAAGGCTGTGGGCATGTACTTTCAAGCACCGGGTGTTTTCAGTGCTTGTGCAGCCGTTGCAGTATTCATGGGGCACCTATTCCCGTTATTTCTAGGCTTTAAAGGCGGCAAAGGGGTGGCTACCGCCCTTGGGGTGCTACTTGCCTTACACCCCGTATTGGCCCTGCTTGCTGCCCTATGTTGGCTGCTGGTGGCTTATACCACCCACTATTCATCATTGTCAGCCATTATTACGGCGCTACTGATTCCCGTACTATATATTTTGGGGGCCGATCACGCCTGGCCTGCCAGCCAAGCCCAGGGCGTTGCCCTGGTGGTTATTAGCCTGGCGCTATTAGCCAAACACAAAACCAATGTCCAGCGCTTGCTCACCGGGAAAGAAACAAAAATCGGACAAAAAAGCGCACCCCAACCAGGACGCCGCTGCTAAACTCAGCGGTTACGATATAAAGCTCAGTGGTTGCACCACATAATTCGGGGGCAGCGTAAAGCTAAGGCACAGTAACCACAGAATAAAAAACGGGTGTGCAACAAAAAACTAAAGCACAGTAGCCTACAGCACAGTAGCCACACCATAAAAACCGGGGGGCGGCAAAAAGCTTAAGGCGCACGGCATAAAAATTAAGGGGCGTCGGCCAACTCGGCCAGCGGCCAACGCGCCCGCACACTAAAACGATAACCCTGGCTTTTGGGCAGCAAGCCTTTTTTTAAACGCAGGGCAGCGGCGTAAGCTATCATGGCACCGTTATCCGTACACAGAGAGACCGGTGGAAAATACACCGTCACCCCAATTTTTTCAGCTGCCCGTACCAACTGTTCGCGCAAAAGCCGATTAGCCCCTACTCCGCCTGCTACAACCAAGCGTTTGCTTTGGGTTTGCTGCGCTGCGGCCAGACTTTTTGCTATGAGCACATCAATAATGGCCTGCTCTGTTGCTGCGGCGCAGTCCGCCTTGAAAGTATCATCGAGCCTGCCTTCTTGTTCTGCGGCCCGTAGACGCGTAAGCACTGCCGTTTTCAGGCCACTAAAACTAAAATCCAGATCTTGGCTATGTAGCATTGGCCGCGGCAAAGGCACCCGCTGCGCCGAGCCCTGCTGGGCCAATGCAGATAATGCCGGGCCACCCGGATAAGGCAGGCCCAGAAGCTTAGCGGTTTTGTCAAAGGCCTCGCCCGCCGCATCATCTAACGTTTCGCCCAGTAATTGGTAATCATTTACATCAGCAACATGCATCAGCTGCGTATGACCACCGGAAACCAAAAGGGCTACAAAAGGAAATTCGGGCCGGGGATCAGCCAACAACGGGGATAACAGATGGCCTTCAAGATGATGAATGGGCATGCTGGGCTTGCCCAGTGACCATGCTAGTGCGTTGGCCATGCTGGCCCCCACCAGCAATGCACCCGCCAAGCCAGGCCCAGCGGTATAAGCGATGTAGTCAATATCCTCTAACCCCAGATTTGCTTGCTCAAGCACCTCTCGCGTCAACGGCAACAACCGGCGGATATGGTCGCGCGATGCTAATTCGGGCACCACACCCCCATAAGCCTGGTGCATGTCGATCTGACTGTGCAAGGCTTGGGCCAATAGCCCTCGGTCGGTGTTGGCAATGGCCACCCCCGTTTCATCACAAGAACTTTCTATACCTAAAACATTCATTTTTTTGAAGCAAATTATGTACAATTGCGTAATTATTCTGGGCCCACCTGATACAACATAGTGGCAGGGCCCATCATGACAGTATTTTTCCACCGTGTCTGTTTCAGCCACAACGCATTTTATCTGGCCACTTTAACATGAATTAAGGACCCCCCGATGTTGGACAGAATATTTCGCTTAAGCGAACATCAAAGCAGCGTAAAAACTGAGGTGCTGGCGGGTATTACTACCTTCCTAACCATGTCATATATCATTTTCGTGAACCCCGACATACTGGCTAGCACCGGAATGGATCGCGGGGCGGTATTCGTAGCTACCTGCCTGGCTGCGGTGGTTGGTACATTAACTATGGCTTTTGTGGCCAATTGGCCCATTGGTTTGGCGCCGGGCATGGGCTTAAACGCCTTTTTTGCCTTTACTGTGGTGGGGGCCTTGGGCTTTACCTGGCAGCAGGCCCTGGGGGCTGTCTTCATTTCAGGGGTGATTTTTATCCTGCTCACCGTAAGCGGCGCCCGCAGCTGGATTATTGCAGGCATTCCCAAATCATTACGATCTGCCATTGCCGCAGGTATTGGCTTGTTTTTGGGCCTTATTGCAATGATTAACAGCGGCGTCGTTGTGGGCAACCCAGCCACCCATGTGGGCATTGGCAACCTGACTTCACACCAGACCCTCTTTGCCATTTTCGGCTTTTTTGTGATTGCCATCTTAGATGCCCTTAGAGTACGTGGCGCCATTCTGATTGGTATTCTGGCCGTCACCGTACTTTCCATCCTTACGGGCCACACGACCTATCAAGGTCTGGTATCGATGCCGCCTAGCCTGGCCCCCACCTTCCTTCAGTTGGATATCATGGGCGCTTTAAATGTCGGCATCGTGCATGTCGTCCTGGTTCTGGTGCTGGTCGAAGGGTTTGATGCCACCGGTACCTTGCTTGGGGTAGCCAAAAGGGCATCACTGATTGATGACAAAAACCCCGGGCGTTTGGGCAAGGCCTTGTTTGCCGACAGTACCGCCATCGTTGCAGGCTCATTAATCGGGACCAGTAGTACCACCGCCTATGTAGAAAGCGCCTCGGGGGTACAAGCTGGGGGGCGTACCGGCTTAACCGCGCTGACCATTGCCGTTTTATTTTTATTTGCCCTTTTCTTCTCGCCGTTGGCTGCTGTAGTACCAGGCTATGCAACTGCCCCTGCCCTACTATATGTCGCCGGCATCATGTTGCGCGAGGTTGTCGAGGTTGAATGGCAAGATGTCACTGAGGCCGCCCCGGCTGCTCTGACCGCCCTGGCCATGCCCTTTACCTATTCTATTGCCAATGGCTTGGCTTTTGGCTTTATTAGCTACGTTGTGCTCAAGTTCTTTACTGGTAAATGGAAAGACTTGCATTTGGCCACGATCATTGTGGCTGCCCTATTTGTCAGCAAATATGCCTTTTACCCTGACTAATGGGCACTATGCCAAAACAAGGCTTTAGAAAAATATAGAACGCGTTACACTAGGGGTACGCATTAGTTTTTATTACGGCTAAGTTATTAGCCGTTTTTTTTTAGGATGGCATTATGAGCACCGTAGAACTCACCCAAGAAACCTTCCAAGAAGCGATCGATAGCGATAAGCCGCTTATTATCGACTTTTGGGCCCCTTGGTGTGGTCCTTGTCGTCAATTTGGCCCAGTTTTCGAATCTGTTGCCGAGCGCCACGAAGACATTACCTTTGCCAAAGTAAATACCGAGGAAGAGCAAGAGCTGGCTGGCATGCTCAGCATTCGCTCCATTCCCACCATCATGATTTTCCGTGAGAAAGTGTTGCTTTTTTCACACTCTGGGGCTTTGACCGAATCGCAACTGGACGAGCTTATTGAGCAGCTCTGGCAGGTTGACATGAAAGAAGTTCACGCTGAAATTGAGGCCCAGCAAGCCCAGCAACCTGATGAGGGCGAAGCCTAAATCAACTCGACACACCTCAAAAAATAACAGGCAGACCATGTGATGGTACTGCCTGTTTTTTTGTCTGGTTGGAAAATTATTTAGTCTGCATCTGCCGAATCATTAACCATTGCCTTTAACCACCCCTCACCCCGCGTCATGTTTTGTATCCGCAGGCTAAAGGCCCCCAGTTTTTTCTCGGGCAGGGCCAATACCCAATCAACGCCATCAGCACCAAATTGTTCCTCGCGCACGGTGACCTGAAAGTCTTCAAACTGGGCCTTGACCCGCTCAATTTCTGCATAGGGGCAAAAACCGCTCGCTGCCACGGTAGGCACGTATTTTTCTTTTTGGGCTTGGCGCAAGCATTCTGCCGCCACCCCACCATAGGCACGCACCAACCCACCCGTGCCCAATTTGATACCGCCAAACCAACGAATAACCAACACAGCGACAAAATCACAATTTTGTCCGTCTATGGCTTGCAAAATTGGTCGACCTGCTGTGCCGCCAGGTTCCCCATCATCTGAAAAGCGATATTGCTCCCCAACTTTAAAGGCCCAACAATTATGGCGTGCCGCAGGATCCGAACGCTCGTGGATCCAGGCCAAAGCCTGTTCGGCGCTTTGCGCCGGCGCCGCGATGGCAATAAAACGGCTTTTTTTGATTTCTTCCTCGTAGCTATGCTCTTTGACCAATAAATAGGTCATGGCTGTTAGTGCTCCTGTTCATGATAAAAATGTTGTACCGCCGGTAGCTACCCACTGGTTGGCTGAGCCAGTAGCAGCGGGAATGCTGCTTTGAATCATAAAGCGAACAACTGGTTTATGACCAACTAAGTTGGGCCTGGCTATCTTTGATTCTTAGCTGCACGGGAACCCCAACGGGCACAGTATACTTACGCGGCACATGCCCATAAGGAAAGCCCAGAAATGCTGGGGTGGTGACATGATGGGCGAGCCACGACCAGGTGCTCTTGATGCTGTAGCCACGATCAGCGGCCCCCAAGCGATAATCGGTAAAATCACCCAACAAAATGGCTTTTTGCCGTTGCAGTATCCCGGCCAGATGTAGCTGAATCAACATGCGCTCGATGCGATACGGGTGCTCGGAAACATCTTCCAAAAATAATATCCCGCCGTCTACTTGGGGCAAATAAGGCGTACCGACCAAAGAACAAAGCATTGCCAAATTGCCCCCCCATAATACCCCATCGACCTGGGTCAACCGTGCAACTGATCGCAATGGCCGAGCGGTAAAACTAATATCCTTCTGCTCGCCTTTCAGGGTGCGGGCAAAACTTTGCGCCATCTCTTGGTTAGGTTCAGCTTCGCCGAAATCAAAAGCAGCGCAGGGGCCGGCATAACTCATGGCCCCTGTTTGCGCATACAAGGCCATATTAAAGGCAGTGAAATCACTATGGCCAATAAAGTATTTGCCACTACGCGCCACCGTTGGCCAGTTAATCAGGGGCAATAGCCTATTCATGCCATAACCTCCGCGACTGGCCAGCACAAAAGGTGCTGGCTGAAGCAAAGCGCGCTCCAAAGCCGCCAGGCGCTGTCGGTCAGTACCCGCAAAGCGTTGATAGGCGGCATAGGCGCCCGGGTCAATGGTGGCTTGAAACCCCAAAGCCGCCAATCGTTGTTGCGCACGCTCCAGACTACCTGGAGAACGTACTGGGCTAGAGGGGGAAATAATATAAATGGAAGAAGAATCAGGAACGGATTTCATTTTTAATACTCAGTTTTTTCTGTTTTTGTTCTGCCCGCCGCGCTTGAAAAAAGGCACTCAGTTGCTGAGCACACCGCTCGGCCAATACCCCACCGATAATCTCCGTATGGTGGTTTAAGGAGGCATATTGTTCATGCTTTAACACACTATGGCAGACGCCGGTTTTGGGATCGCTAGCCCCATAAACCACGCGCTGCAAACGGGCATGAAGTATGGCGCCCATACACATCATGCAGGGCTCCAAAGTGACAAAAAGTTGACAATTAGGCAATCGATAATTGCCACGCCTGGCTGCGGCGTCACGCAGGGCCGCAATTTCGGCATGCTGGGTGGGGTCTTGAACATAGATGGTTTGATTAAGCCCCATGCCAATAATTTCTCGTCGCTCATCAAGGACCAACGCCCCAACAGGCACCTCTTGCCACTCTGCCGCCTGGTCTGCCAAGGCCAGGGCCAGCTGCATGGCTGCCTCATCATCATCGATCACCGTACCAAGTACAGAACGATATAAAGGCGTTTGCTGTAAACGATAAGCAGGCTGCAACAACAAAATGGCTCCTAGGTTGATGATAATTGTTCGTCAAGCATTTGCTGCGCTGCCACCAATGCCTGAGGCAAATCATCGGCCATTAGCCCAACACCTGCAATTTCCCCAGCACGGCCATGTAGCCAGACAGCCATCGCCGCAGCGATCAAGGCGGGAACATCCTGCGCCAGAAAAGTGGCGATGATACCCGACAGCACGTCACCGCTGCCCGCTGTGGCCAAATAAGGGCTGGCAACATGGTTAATAATGACCCGACCATCTGGCGCCGCGATTAGCGTTTCCGCCCCCTTCAAAACAATGGTGGCCTGGGATTCGCGTGCCGCCTGTTGAACGCGCTGCAGTCTTGTCTGTATGGTATCTTGGGCCAGATGCGGAAATAATCGCCAAAACTCGCCCTCATGAGGGGTCAACACACAATGGGGGCCCAATTCACTTTGAAATTCGGGCCATTGAGAAGCCATCACTGACAAGGCCTCGGCATCCAACACACAGGGCTTTTTAGCTGCCAATAGCTGCTTGATATAAGTGCTGAGCTCTGCCACGGAAATGGCCCCGGGTCCAAGTACCCATGTATTATTCTTCGGATCCGCTAACCATGGTTCTAAACCGTGCGCGGGCTCGAGACATCGCACCATAATGGCCCGCATTTGCGCTGCATACACTGGCCAGGTCTGCTTGTCGGTTAGCAATGTGACCATCCCTGCCCCACTGCGTGCTGCTGCCAATGCCGCCAAACAGGCTGCACCTGGCAGTTGTGGACCACCAAAAACCAACACATGGCCCCGCTGATATTTGTGCGTGGTGGCTTGAGGTCGTGTTTGCTGCCAGTACAATGACCATAGGCCGGGTCCGTTTTCATAAAAAACAGGGGGTTGGGGCAAATAACTGGCATCCAACCCTAGGTCGCAAACCAGCACCTCACCACAATAATGCCGGCCTGGTGCCAGCACATGCGCCAGTTTTTTGCGAAACAGGGTCAAAGTCAGCTGAGCTTGTACAGGCGGATCCACCCAACACCTTCCGTCATCAGCCAATCCGGTAGGCAAATCGATGGCAATAATGGGACGCTGACTCTCTCGTAGCCGAATAATGCAATCTTGCCAGGCTGCAGTTAGCGGTCGACTTAAGCCAACCCCAAAACCGGCATCGATGAGCAAGTCATATTGCTGAAGCACTGCGGTGGTCAATGATTCAAAGGCAACCAGGGGCTTGGTCCAGCGTTGTGCCTGCTTGGCCGCAGGCCCCTTTGACGGTGCCGACCCGTTTTCGGTACTGACTGTAACCTGCCAACCGCGCTCGGCCAACAACCGCGCCACCACAAAGCCATCGCCACCATTATTACCTGGGCCACAAATAACCAAGACCTTACTGCGCGGATAGCGCTGTAGCAAAGCATGGGTTAAAGATTGCCCAGCGCGCTCCATCAGGGCAAAAGGGGTGGTTCCCCGCTGAGCAGCAGCTTGATCTGCTGCATAAATATCTTTGGCCGTTAGCAAAGCCGAAAAAAAAGGTAGACCCATGATATTCACCCTGACAAATACTGTTCATATAATTTTGGCAAGACACGGGCTGCAGGCGCGCGTACATTCCAATCTGCCAAGGCATCGATGGGCGTCGCCTGAGGATTAATCTGCAGTACACGTGCCCCAGATTCTTGGGCAACTAGCGGAATGCTGGCTGCAGGCTGAACCACGCCCGAGGTACCAATCACCACGCAAACATCACAATCTGCAGCCTGCTCAAAGGCCTGTTCCAAAATTTGTCCATCCAAGGCTTCACCAAACCACACCACCCCGGGCCGAATACGTTCTTGACAGTGTACACAACGAGGTGGCTCGATTGGAGCCCCTGATTCGGCAACGTTCTGGGACAATGGCACTGATTCGGCAGCTATGGCACAGGCAACACAAAAAGAATCGAATAAAGAACCATGCAAATGCAGCACCTGGGTACAGCCCGCTCGCTCATGCAAATCATCTACATTTTGCGTCATGCATATGACTTCGGCCGCGTCATTCTGCTGCCACTGTGCCAGCGTAAGGTGCGCAGCGTTGGGCTGGGCCTGCCGTACCCGTTGCCGACGCCACTCATACCAACCCCAAACTAGCTCGGGTTGGCGCTCAAAGGCCTCGGGGGTGGCAAGCTCCATCGGATCATACTGCGCCCATAATCCAGTGAGATCATCACGAAAAGTGGGTACCCCACTTTCCGCAGAAACCCCAGCGCCGCTAAAGAAAACTATCTTCTCAGCTTTTTGCAAGGCAGCAATACATTCGGGTGCAAAGGACATGACATTTCCTGTTCATCAACAAAATAAATTCGCGCCACTATTCTGGTCACAGAATTCATATTCGGGTAACCTTGGGGCCAGAAGTAAGAGGCATCACGAAATATCCCATTCATTATGCCTCAAGGCCCGGACACATAGAAATACCGACTATTATTTCTCAACCCATGACTACCTCTAATCTATCAGCACTGGCTCGTCTCCGCCTCATCTTTGACAATTTCACCCTCATTCTCATTGGCATCGTGTTGCTGGCCACGCTTTTGCCAGCACAGGGCCAAGGGGCCTTATTCTTTGAATGGCTTACGCGTTTTGCCATCGCACTATTATTTTTCATGCACGGGGCCAAATTGTCCCGTGAAGCCATCATTGCGGGCGCCATGCATTGGCGTTTGCACCTTTTGGTATTTGCATTTACCTTTTTGATTTTCCCCTTGCTCGGCTGGGCCATGAGCCCAGTGTTATTGCCCCTGCTCGGCATGCCGCTGCTCATTGGCATGCTTTATCTGTGTGCTTTACCAGGAACAGTTCAATCCGCCATTGCCTTTACATCCATCGCTCGGGGTAATGTGCCTGCAGCGGTGTGCAGTGCCTCGGCCTCCAGCCTGATCGGCATTGTCCTCACCCCATTGCTGTTGCAAATCCTGCTTGAAGCAGATGCAGGTACCACCGGCATGAAAGAATCAGTGATTCAAATCAGCCTGCAATTGCTTTTGCCCTTTTTAATCGGACATTTTTCCCGTCCTTTAACAGCCAACTGGATCAATCGCAACAGCTCTTGGTTACGCTATGTTGACCAAAGCTCTATCCTGCTGGTGGTCTACACCGCTTTTAGCGAATCAGTTATTGGTGGGTTGTGGCATACCGTACCGCCCGCTTCTTTATTTATTTTGGTTATTGTCTGCATAATATTGCTGATTATTGTTTTGGCCCTTACCACTTATTTGGCGCGCAAATTCAAATTTAGCAAAGAAGATGAAATAGCCATTGTATTTTGTGGCTCTAAAAAAAGCCTGGCCACCGGTGTACCGATGGCACAGGTACTCTTTGGTGCCAGCACCATTGGACCAGCGCTACTGCCTATCATGATTTTCCATCAAATCCAATTAATGGCGTGCGCGCTGCTTGCCAACCGATATGCGCTTCAGCGGCCAGAGCAACATCTAGCCACCCAATCTCATTGAGACCAGCGCCGCAATCAATAGCGCATACACCAAAAGCATTCAATAAGAGATATACAAAAGCAATCAATAAGCCGTACACACAAGCCATCGGCAATAAGGTATACGAAAAAAAAGTGGGTTGTCTTACAACCCACTTTTTAATTACGTCAAAGAATTAAACACAAGCAATTAATTCTCATCGCGTATCAAATGCAGATAATGCAAATGGCGCTCGTATTGATCAATGATGTCGTCAATCACCGCCTGCTGTGACCAACCCATAATATTGTAGTCTTGGCCCCCTTCCAGCAGGTGTACTTCAGCACGGAAATACTTTCTGCCCGTGTTGACATCTTCCTCATCATCTTCGGCAAAAGCTGGAAGCGCATAAGGCTGGGGGTGAACTGAATACACAAAATCATGCTCTACATCATGACCCACATGCAACACGACCGCATGATCTTGCTCATCGGTGGTGATTTCGACCTTAGCGCCCAGTTTGGAAAGCTCCTCGCTTACCTGCATGCAAGCAGGATAGACCACATCGTCAAGAAAGCGTTCGACATGGCGTCGACGGGGAAAGGTCATCAGATTACGCATGCGACGTTGCCAGTCTATATTGTCACCAGCAACACGCGGGGCCAAATGCAGTTGTGTATGAGTTTCCCTTTTGGTCGTGTCTTGGCGCAAAGCTTTTAACAGGCCCCAAATCACAATCAATAACACAACGGAAAATGGCAATGCACTGGCCAGAGTTGCTGTCTGCAAAGCCTGCAGGCCGTCTGCCAAAAGCAGCGCAATGGCCATGAGACCCATGCCTACAGCCCAAAACAAGCGCTGCCATACAGGCGTGTTATCGCTGCCGCCCGAAGCCAGCATGTCGACCACCAAAGCACCCGAGTCAGCCGAGGTGACAAAGAACACCAAGACCATCATGACCGCTATCACACTCACCAGCTGCGAAAAGGGAAACTCTTGCAAAAAGGCGAACAGGGCCAGAGAGGGATCCAATAGTGTCGCTTCGGCGATACTCCATTTATCACGGTTAAGCACATAATCAATGGCAGTGTCACCAAAGACGGTCATCCACAAAAAGGTAAAGCCTGTGGGCAACAAGGTAACGCCGAGAATAAACTCGCGAATACTGCGTCCGCGGGAAACGCGAGCAATAAACATGCCCACAAAGGGTGACCAAGACAGCCACCAACCCCAGTAAAAGAGGGTCCACCCCCCTAGCCAATCGGTTTTCTCATAGGCATAGAGGTTAAAGGTTTTTTCGACTATTTCGGAAAAATACCCCCCCGTATTTTGTACAAAGGCCTTAATCAGAAATACGGTAGGCCCCAACAACAAAATAAATAAAACCAGGGCAATGGCCAGAATGATATTCAGTTCAGACAAGCGGCGAATACCAGCATCCAGGCCTAAAACAACAGACAAGGAAGCCAGTGCCGTCGCCCCAATGATCAGTACCACCTGTACTGGTTCATTGATAGGAAGTCCAAACAGCTGATTTAAACCACTATTAATCTGCACCACACCAAAACCCAATGAGGTGGCCACCCCAAGTACCGTGCTCACGACGGCAAAAATATCGACGGCGTTACCAATGGGCCCGTAGATGCGCTCACCAATCATGGGATATAAAGCAGAGCGCAGGGTCAGTGGCAAGCCATGCCGATAAGCAAAAAATGCCAGTGTCAGGGCAACAATGCCGTAAATGGCCCAGGCGTGCAGCCCCCAATGGAAAAAGGTGATGCGAATGGCTTCGCGCGCGGCCTCAGGTGTACCGGCTACCCCAACCGGAGGCTCGAGCGTATGCATCAAGGGTTCGGCCACGCCGAAAAACATCAGACCGATCCCCATGCCGGCAGAAAACAACATGGAAAACCAGGTAATGGTGCTGTAATCGGGGGTACTGTGATCTGGGCCGAGGCGCAGATCGCCATACCGGCTCAGCATACAAAAAACGGTAACCAATAAAATAATGGCTACCGTCAAAATGTAAAACCAACCGGCGTCATCAATGATCCAATTCTGGACCGCGGTAAATAATTTCAGGGAAGGTTCCCGCAAAACGGTGACGATTACCGCCAAAAACAAAAGGATGGAACCGGAGCCGAAGAAAACAGGCCTGCTAATTTGGTATTTGGTCTTTGCTTGCACTTGTTTGCTCATTGGGCTGTTGGTTAAAAAGTCTACAGGCCATCATAGCAAGTTAAAGCCACGGTTTTTGAGTCCAATCCTTAAAAAAGTGTTAATTTATTGCATCTAGTAGACGAAATCAGTCTTTATTTTCGAATTTCATCTAACCCAGACTGCAAAGAGGCATTAGATAATTCGCCCAAGCGCATTTTTTGAACCATCCCATCGGCATCTATAAATACGGTGGTGGGCAGCCCGCTGCTTTCAATGGCTGCCCCTAACTGCGCCGCATGATCCAGCCACATATTGTCCAGAGACAGGGCCTGCTCCTCTAAAAAGTTTTGTACCGTTTGGGCATGCTCGCCCTGATTGACAAAAACAAAATGTACCTCTGGGTAAGCTTTCTGAGCGGCCTGCAACACGGGCATCTCGCGGCGACAAGGGGGGCACCAGGAAGCCCAAAGATTAACCACCAAAGGCTGTCCTCGATATTGCGCCCAATCGGTTGCCCCCTTGGGTAAGCTATCCGGTGCCTTGCTCTGCTCAACAGCAAAGGGCTGCAACTGATTTAGCTGCTCTTGAGCAAACCACGACTTGTTGGCGCTTTGCCAAGGTTGTAGCCATACCAAACCCAGCCCAATAACCAGTGCTGCCCACCCTGTCGATTGCAAGGCCCGCTGTAAGAGTGAAGGCCGGCGAAAAAGCAACCACATCAAAGCCACAGCCAGAACCACCAACGCAGCAATCCAGCTAAAACCGCCGTCGCGAATATTGATGATATGCTGCGGTTGATGTCGATAGGCAGACCAATAAGCCACGACAAAGGCAACTCGGCCAGCCAACAAGCTGATCAGAACCACGAACCATAACCAGGGTTCAAGCCTGGTTGTTGATGGATCACGCCGCAGGTATTTTTTGTCTTGATAAATGGCCCAGCCAAAGGCGACCAGCAAGGCTATCACGCATAATAATAGGATGGCATCAAAACTAAATGGCCCCAACTGAATTACCTGCACTGGATTACTGCCCCCTTTGTACCACCTAAAGCGCAGCCAAAGCCGCACTTAATTGCTTGATCTTCTGCGCACATTTGATACCTGGGGCTTGTTCCACCCCGCTGCTTACGTCCACAGCATAAGGTCTTATTGCTTGTATTTTTTCCTGTAGATTGGTTAAATCCAACCCCCCGGCCAATATAATGGGTGCATCGGCAGGGCCAAGCCTTGTTTGCATTTCTGCCAATATTGACAGATCAAAGCTGACCCCACTACCCCCGTATTCAGGGGTATAGCTATCAAATAACCAAGCGCGCGCGTCAGCATAACGCCGGCAAAAATCAAGTAGCCCCGCTGCGCTGTCCAGCCCTGGGGCCCCAACACGAAAAGCTTTGATATACGGGCGTTTAAAACTGCGGCAAAAGTCGGGCATTTCCTCGCCGTGAAATTGCAGTAAATCAACAGGAGCCTGTGCCAAAACTTGCTGCACCGCCTGTGGCTCAGGGTTAACAAATAGCCCCACAGTGGTAACCAACGCTGGAATTTGCTGCCATAACGCACGGGCCTGTTCAGCAGTTAAATAACGTCGGCTGGGAGGATAAAAAACCAGGCCAATGGCATCGGCGCCGCTGTTGACCATGGGCGCAATATCTTCTGCGCGTGTTAAGCCACAAAGTTTTAAACGTATTCTAGACTGCTGCATCCCCGACCCCATTAACGACCAGAAATGATGGATATTTCTGCCAAAGGATAAAACCACCAACTTGAATGACAGGCTTTAATAAAAAGGACTATTATCCCCTTCATCATCAAAACCGTACTCATCATAACCAAAGGGGTCATCCATACCAAATTCAATCTCGGCGTCATCCAGCAGAACTTCGCCGTGCTTATAATGCGTCACCACCCCGGGAACCAGCAACACAAGGGCAACCATCAATATTTGAATGACAATAAAAGGGACCGAGCCCCAATAGATATCGCCAGTCGTCACCCGCCTGATGGTTTTACCCGTGACGGCATCCACGTAATCTTCGCGGGGAGCCACTGAGCGTAAGAAAAACAGGGCAAAGCCAAAGGGCGGGTGCATGAAAGAGGTTTGCATATTGACGGCCAAAAGCACCCCGAACCAAATTAGGTCGATACCCATCACCTCGGCAACCGGCCCCAGCAAAGGCACGATAATAAAGGCCAGTTCAAAGAAGTCCAAAAAGAAAGCCAGGAAGAAAGTCAGGACACTGACTACAAGCAAAAAGCCCAATTCACCACCAGGCATGTCTATCAGCAGGCTTTCTACCCACAGGTCACCGTTGATACCGCGGAAACTGAGACTAAAAATGGTGGAACCAACCAGGATAAAGACCACAAAGCAAGACAAGCGTGTCGTACTGGCCATCGCTTGGCTAAGCAACTTGAAATTAAGCCTGCGCCGCGAAACTGCCATCACGATGGCTCCTACGGCACCCATGGCCCCCCCTTCGGTGGGTGTTGCCACACCAATAAAAATGGTCCCCAACACTAAAAAAATCAGGAACAGTGGTGGGATCATGACAAAAGTCACGCGCTCGGCAATTTGCGACAGCAAACCAAGACGAAATACGCGATTGACTATAGCCATGGCAAAGGCTGCGATACCCCAAAGCAAAAGCACAATGACCACCCGCTCGTCGACCGGAACCATTTCTTTGGTAGAAAAATAGTAGCGGGAGCCAAAATAAGAGAACAATGCGGCCAAAAATGTGAGCACCAGCAGTGATTTCAGACCCCGACTACCATCTTTTTCTATAAAGGTACGCGCCTCGGGCGGCAACGCTGGTACGCTTTTGGGACGAAAGACCGCCAGCAAGAAAACATAAAAAACATAAGTTAGGGTTAGTAAAATGCCCGGCAGCATCGCCCCACGATACATGTCACCAATAGAACGGCCCAGCTGGTCAGCCAAAATGATCAAGACAATGGATGGTGGAATAATTTGTGATAAAGTCCCAGAGGCGGCAATAACCCCCGTGGCCAAACGCCGGTCATAACCATAGCGCAGCATAATGGGTAATGAAATCAACCCCATGGAAATGACCGAAGCAGAAATCACCCCCGTGGTGGCGGCAAGCATGGCGCCGACCAAAATGACGGCAATGGCCAACCCCCCTCGTATGGGACCAAATAGCTGCCCGATGGTGTCGAGTAAATCCTCGGCCATCCCCGAGCGTTCCAAGATAAGACCCATCAAGGTAAAAAACGGTACTGCCAGCAAAGTGTCATTCGCGATAATGCCGTAAATACGTTGCGGCAAAGCCTGAAACAAAGCAGGCTGCATAAAGCCAAATTCGATGGCAATGACACCGTATAAAATCCCTACTGCTGCCAGAGTGAAGGCAACCGGGAAACCCAACAACAAAAAAGCGATCAAGTTAAAAAACATGATCGGAGCTAAATTGGAAGCAATCAGTTCAAGCATGTAGGGCCTACGGGCTTAAAAATTTATTTTTTCTGTTGTTGCGCCACCGATTGGGCATACTGAGCAATATCATCAGCAATTTCCAATTCCGATCGTTGGCGTTTCTCTGCTTCGGCAATGGGATCAGGCCCTTTGCCCATCAGGAAAGCAACACATTTAATTAGGTGAGAAAGACCTGCCAATAGCAATAAACCAAAACCAACCGGGATCAGTATTTTTACCGGCCAGCGAATTAAACCCCCGGTATTGGAAGAAAGCTCCCAAGTCACCAATGATTTATAAAAATAAGGAATGGACAACCAGAAAACCAACCCAAACGCCGGCATCAAGAAAAAGAGGATGCCAAAAATTTCTATATAGATTTGTACTTTACGGGAAAAGTTCTGGGAAATGACATCGACGCGCACATGCTCATTGCGCAAAAAAGTATAGCCGGAGGCCAGCAGGAAAATAGCCCCGAATAGATACCATTGCAGCTCTAGCCAAGCGTTTGAGCTGACATTGAAAATTTTCCGGATCACCGCATTGGTGGCACTAACCAGCACCACAATCAAGGTCAACCAGGAAATAGCGCGCCCCACCGTGCGATTGAGCTTATCGATTAAGGCACTACAGGCAAGTAAAAATGGCATCGCTCATCATTAATAAAATGTTGCAAACAAAAACAGCTGCCTACACTTTAGCATAAGCCTAATAGCTTACCCCTAAATGCCGATGCAATAAAGCCGAAATATCTTGCTGCGGCAACCCCCAAACTGAATCGTAATCTGCACGTACCAAATACAAGCCCGCTGGCGAAAAAGTCGGTGCAGCATATTGTCGGTTTTTGCTGGCGAGCAATTCTGCCACCCAGCCAACCGGTTTTTTACCTGCTCCGATAGCCACCAGCACCCCCATGATATTACGAATCATATGATGCAGGAAGCCATTAGCGCGAAAATAAAAAATAAAATACTCCCCTTGTTGGCGCACTTCAAGCGCTTGCAAATCTCGTACAGGATTTTTCGCCTGGCATTCTGCCGAACGGAAAGCACTGAAATCATGAGTGCCAACAAAAGCGG
>Ga0079225_10000474_pt1 | contig 21719 bp, 22 predicted proteins | sample Poulit2012_FD_76344 | JGI IMG/M metagenome (GOLD analysis project Ga0079225, IMG submission 76344) | Agricultural soil microbial communities from Georgia to study Nitrogen management - Poultry litter 2012 | ecosystem: Environmental > Terrestrial > Soil > Agricultural land | place: USA: Georgia... | reverse complement strand
TATATCTGCCAACCCTATTCATCTTCCATCCATCACATGCCAGTGTGGCGGAATTGGCAGACGCGCGAGACTCAAAATCTCGTTCCTTCACGGGAGTGTCGGTTCGATCCCGACCACTGGTATTATTAGATAAATTTAGAATAAGCTTAAACTAGAGTTAGACACTTGCAAATGTTGATATAACAACGCTTGTAGGTGTTTTTTATATTTTGTCTCTTATTTGAGAATGCGATAGAAAACGATTAGAAAAGAAATGTTTTTACACATTTTTTACACATTCATTTTTTCGAAGATCTCTATCGTAGCCTGTTCTTCCTTCTCTCGTAACTCTTTAAGGACGTGGGTATACTCTCTTAAAGTAGTTTCGATGTCACCATGTCCAAGACGTTCACTTACATAATGAATCGATATATTTTTATATAAAAGTAAACTGGCATGTGTATGACGTAAACCGTGCATTGAGATTGATTTAATACCAAGATTGTTTAAGGTTTCTTTCAACAGTTTGTTTGCATATGTGTTGCTAATAACTTTGTACTTAGAGTTCGGACTATAAAATACCAACTGATGAATATTTGTAGGAGTAGTTTTAAATAGTTTTTTAAAATGGGCCATTACCGTTGGATTCATTGTTATGGTCCGAACAGATTGTTGATTTTTTGTTGGTCCAAAACCTTCAGGGTTACGTTTCATATAGCCCCAAGTCTTATTTATTCTGACCGTATTATTTTTAAAGTCAAAGTCCTTCCTTGTAAGTCCTATCATCTCTCCAAATCGCATTCCAGAAGTTAGACCTAGTAATAGCAGTGAATAACTTAATCCCTTGTTAATGTTCTTCCATATTTCCTTTAACAAAGTCTCGCTTTCTTTATAGTTAAGATGCTTTTCTTCTGACTTTTTGGGTGGTACTGTGTAAGTAATTACAGCCTTTCTTGTAAAATCCCGATGAATGATTTGTTCATCTATCGCATCTTTCACACATGCACGAATGTGGGAGTTTACCTTTTCTACTGTTTCTTTAGCTCTACCGGATCCAAAATCATTAATGAACATCTGATAATCATGTCTGGTTATCTCCTGTAAAGGTTTACTTCCGAAATATTCTTTGATTGCTTTAGACGTGTATTCGTAATGTTTTCGTGTTACATCGCTTATATTTCTTTTATAAAGCATGACCCACTTGTCAAAATAATCATCTATTGGTACTGGTGTTAGATGAGGAAGAATTCCTTTACTCAACTGAGATTCAATTTCTGCAGCTGCAATTTAAGCTTCTTTTTTAGTTCGAAAGCCTCCTTTTCTTATCGGTTTTGATTTACCGTTAACCATATGGCTAACAGTAAACTGGTACGTTTTCCCTCTCTTTTGAATACTGGCCATGTTTTCCCCTCGCTTTATACTATTAGGGTGGCCGGGTGAAATAGGTCGCCCTAATAGTACCATAAATTGTTAAAACATATAACTGTTAATTAATGCTTAGAAAATATTCGATGAAAATTCTTGTCCAAAAAATCAGCCATTTTAACAGCGTGAAAAGACCAAGTCTGTCCTTTTTTATTTGGATAAAAAACAAAGCCACCATATTCAACATCTAGTATTTTTCGAAATTTTGTAGGATATAAAATATTTGCTTTAATCCATTCATGCTTCCTGTTAATTCTAGATTCTAAGTCTTTCATTGACCAATATACGCCAGTTAGCTTTTCTTTTTTTAATTCCTCTAGTTCTACCTTTGAAATGAGGACCGAATCTGCTGGAACTGGAATAGTTAGATTAACTGATAACTGTTGCATTATATTTACCTCCACAAATATATGATAATTTGTGCAATAAAAAATGCTTTTACAACAAGAAACAGAATCCCCTTAGGGAACTGAAACTTATTGCAAAAGCATTTTAGAATTTGCATTTTATCTTTTAAGTGTTGTGGATATTAATTTATCATCTTCTTCAATCTGAGGGAGTAGGATCGATGAGGACTACCATGCCCAGTTTACGAAGAATGTGTATTTACTTATTATCGACTATTATTATAGTACAAAATTTAATATCGCTTTGTCAATAAATATGTTAAAGTTGGTTAATCTGAGAGTGATTACTCGCTTATGTCGTGTTTTAATGGAGAATTGGATTATCATGTGGAATTCTAGGAAAGGATTTGTGAATTTCGTCCAAGGGCCGAATTGTAGAGGAAATAAATTTGGTTCTAAAATGCATGGACCAAATCGAAAGCATGCTAACTAGAAAATCCTTTATGAATAAAATATTCAAAAGAATGTGTAATATGATATGCTAAAATAAGATAAAAAGTAGTAGGAAGAAATTTGAATTATACTTAAGTGTTACATATGACGAAGTTTATCGTTATCTATTGCTAACATTGATCGATTGTAGGTGGAGAAGTGAAATATAAAAAACAACATTATATTCCTCAATCATATCTAAAGAGTTGGTGTGATCCAGACAAACCAGAAGGATATGATGAATACGTATGGATGTTTAGTTATGATGGAGAATCTGTCAAAAGAAAAAGTCCCAAAAATATATTTTATGAAACAGATATGTATACGATTACTGATGAAAAAGGAAATCGAATTTTAGATATTGAACATGGTCTGTCAGGTCTAGAAGGAAAATTTGCTTTAATTAGGGAGAAAAAATTATCTTCGCTATTGAAACCTTCATTAGAAGAAAGAAACTACATACTACTTTTTGTTGCAGCGATGCATAACAGAACAGTAGCAGTTAAGGAACATTTGACTTCTGAGTGGGGTAAGGTAGTAGAGTTAGGAAACTTGGTAAAACAATCATATGAGAATGGAACACCTGAACAAAGAAAAGCTTTGGAATCTGTTGGGTCGTTAAATAATGATGAACCTTCTTTTACTTTAGATGAAGTTGAAAAATTCCATAATGAACCTATGCAGACAATTATGATACCAAGGATTATTGCAGAATTTAACCTTTATACAAAAATGCATTTATCTATTTTGAATACTAATGATGAAGTTGGATTTATTACTTCTGATAATCCTTGTGTCTGGTTTGACCCAGAAGCATTTAAGAGACCACCCTTTTATCAATCTGTTGGTTTAGGAAATAAAAATGTAGAGGTTACATTGCCAATTTCACCTAAACAAGCTATATTAATTTCACACACACCGTTACCATTATATTTAAATGTTGATATGCGTACTGTAGACAGCATTAATAGAAAAACGAGGTTTCAGGCTGACAAGTATTATGTTGTAAATAAGCATTATAAAAAAGATTATTGGTTCAAAGTTTTAAAACCAACTCAATAAAGGATAAGAGTATAATTTCTTGATATTCTATCACTATCGGGTTAATATTTAATCGATCGCAATAATTTAATATTATTCACAAAAGATAAAACGCCAAGGCGTCAAGTTAAGAAACCTTATTCTGTAAGGTTTAATATTTGATGCTTTGGCGTTTTTTTAAATTTTTACTGATGGAGGATGATTTAACGATGAATCTAGTTGAAATTTATTGTAATCAAGTAGAACGAATGCCAGAAGACAGATTAATAAATAACAGGGTTAATGATTGGAGAAGAAGGGGGAATGCTTTGAGAAGAAGAAGAGAAGCTCTCGGATTATCTAGAGCTTATATAGCCAGGGAAACTAAGGCTAATGCTAGCAGACTTCGTAGACTTGAATTAGGTGAGCCTGTTCGAGATGCAAAAATTATTTATCGTGTCAATGAACTGATATTGGAGAAGTACGAAAATATTATCCATACAAATTAATTGTTAGGAGTTTTAGATGAACGAAATTTTAATGAATTAGTCCATAAAACTAGGTTAGGTTCGAAAATATACCTAATTTTATTAAAACGGCAATGACGGTAAATTTATTGATGTTTTGAAAAGTACTAAAACCCCCTATTATCAATGGTTGACACTCGTACTCTGAGCAGTTTTCGACCATAAATTATTCTATTACCTATGTAATAAGACAACTACTCTATGTAATTCTAATAATATCATTTTACATTAGCGAAATTTCAAAAAACATTGTGAAATAAGCAAATATTAAACGTAATAATGTTATGAGAGAAAATTTGGATAAGGGGAGTTTCCAATGTTGAAGTTTAATTACAAGAAGTTAAAAGAAGCTAGGAAATTGAAAGACTACACTTTGCAAGATATGGCCGATCGATTACAGATAGACTTACATTCTTATTGGAGAATTGAGCAAGGGAAAACAAGTCTAAAAGTAAATCACCTGTTTAGGATACTAGCAATTCTCGATAAACCTTTAGAATATTTTACAGAGAATAATAGCACGATTGATGACATTTATATAAAAATAAAAGACGTAGAAGCACTGTTAGACGATATAAATACTTCCCAGATAACTGATGAACATAAAGAGAAAATAATGACTTTAAGGACGATAATAAACAATTTTAAGCAATAACACAATTTTTTCTTGTTTAACGCTAAATATAGCATTTTAAATGAGTAATACCTTTTAAAATATACAAGACATGAATGACAAAATGGAGGAAGAACTATGATTCATACATTCGAGCTAAAGCTTAAAACGAGGTATCCAACTATTTTATTACTGCAGGATGTACTGGGAGATGAGTTTATTAATACTTTATCTTCGCAACAGAATTGGCATTTAACTAATCCACTACAATTACCTGGTATAAGAAAAATAAATATCTCATCTTTAGGCATAGGCATATATTATATTAGTATCGAAGTAGAACCAGAGTCACTCATAAGAGAGGAATTAACTGTTGATCTGTTTGATTGTGATCCAGGTAATGTAAAGGTCCTTAAAAACACACTTAACGATACACTGTTAACCTTTCATGAACGGTTCCCTATATTGAATGATGGCTGGTATTTATCTAGAATAGACTACGCTAGACAAATAGAAACACCTTTAACATCATTGTATGTTGACCTAGCCCAAAGAGCTAAAATACCATATCACTATATGAATAAGGTAGGAAAACCCGGAAGTATGTATCTCCAGTCAAACAGCACAAGGTACAATTTTTACGATAAATATGATTATATATGTAAACAAGATGTTTCTGAATCGATTAAAGAACAATGTATAGATATATATCGTACAGAGATTCAATTTCGTAACACAAAAGCGATAAGATATTTGAGAAAGAAGTATGATGCACCATTGTTATTTGATCTATTCGATTCAGATATAGCGATTGATATTATCCGTAATTCGTATCAAAAAAGTATTGGAGTTGAAGATTATTATCGATATGATCGAGCCGAAAGAGTAATTAATACTAGTTCGCTTAAAAATAAAACGAGGTCTAACTTAATTTCTATACTTGAATTTATAAGTGAAAGTAATTCTTACACTGAAGCAGTGGAATCATTATATTACAGTGATTTAGTGCCATCTGCTTACAGAGATAATCTTAGTAAGTTTAAAAGACATATAAAGAGATTAAAAGAGCTCGGAATTAATCCTATACTCTTGCCAAATGATTTTGAAATAGAAGTTTTACCTAATCCGTATAAAGAGTTGCTGACTATTTGATATTCAAAAAATGATTTAACTTTACATCGAACGCACTAATACAAAAATATATTAAGTAGGTGGAAATTGTGGAGTTATGCATTGAATGTAATAGAGAAAAAACGAAAGATTTTGCAGTATGTAATGATGGAAGTTTTATTTGCGAAAAGTGCTTATGGAAAGAAACAGAAGAAGCATTCGGCCGCATGAATGCAAATAAGACCTTGTATGATATGGTTAAGTATTCATATGAGGGACATAAGTGTCTTGAAGTACCTGTTAATGTTGAAGAAATGTGTATATTTATAGATATTGCTACAGAGGAAATGTTACGAGAAAACTTTGATTACAATCCTTTTGAGGGATGTGATGATGGAGGATTTTTGCAATTATTAGAAGCTGAAATAGAATAAGCAAAGTTAAATATATCGGTACGTGAATATTTAAAAGCAATTATCCGAAAAGCACCGAAAGAATTATTAGATTATTACTGTTGGGACACTATTTTATTAAGTCATGATGAAGTGATTGAAGTTGGATTAGAACATAGATTACCGGAATGTATAGCCGTTTAACAGAGAAAATTTATAAAATTGGCTAGAATGATAAGGTGGGCAATCGTTGCCCACTTTTAAATGCTCTATGAAATTATTGAATCCGTACAAGAGGAAAATAAACTGAGTGTTTTTATTGGGGGTAAATTATACCTCAAAATATTCTAGCAATAAAAATGAAAGTAATACAAAATAAAAACGGGCTATAATTGCCCGTTTTCGAGTGAATTTATCCTGATAAATCATTAATTGTTAATATACACTATTTCTTATTTTTACATCAAAGGGTTCAATGAGCATAATAAACTCTTCATCAGAAATGCCTAAATCGTCTACTATTTCCATTTTTAAAAAACTTAAAAAACCTTCTTCATAACTTTCTAAATTCACTTTCGCCAATTCTATTCCATCTTTATCAAAGATTACAACTGTATCCTGAAGTTGAATTTCACGTGTTCCAAACAACGGATAATAAACTAATTCTCCATCAAATTCAAAAGGATTTAATGACTCTATAAAACAAGCGAAACAAGAATATATTGTTTTACTATCCATAATTCCTACAAATGCTTGTTTGACTTGGCTTTTATTGTTACAAAGATCACATTTAAACGTAATTAATCATTCCTTTTCTCTTATTTGATAAACTAATCTTCTCTTTCTATCTAGTTAGAAATCCTTTATAAATCAGCACAATCCTTGCACGTCTTGGATTAGTCCGATATAAATCTTCAAATCTTGCACGGTCTGTATCATCTAACCATTCATTTACACGAAAGGTAGTAGTAAGAGTGAATGTGTCTTTTTCCCTTGTTTCGGTGTCAAAAAACACTCTTTTAAGCCAATGCCTTTCACTCCAAGGGTTAAATGTAAGAGTTATTTGCTTAAAGAATTCCAGGTCATCATGGCTACCTCGGATGGATTCTACTAACTTTTTAAAATCGTCTTCTGATTCAATTTGATAGGCTTCTTCAACCCATACCCAAGATAAGATTCCAACGTCTACAGAAATGGAAGTTATTTTCAATGGATTATCAAGACCGCGAAAGAGAATCTTTTGTCCTGTCGGTAAATAAGTTAATTCCGGCATAGATTCATTAAATTTAAAGAGGTGACTAACTTTTAACTTATTAGCCGCCCACTTTAAATCTGTATATGTGGATTGTTTGTTAGTATTTGAGTACCGTCTAACAACAAGTAAATTAGTCCATGGGTATTTCATAATCCGTTAGATAAAGTTTAATGCGGTGTTTTTTGATTTTTTGCTACCTCGTTAACCTTTAACAACTCGGTAGAATTGTTTGTTATTCCAAAATCGATTGTACCCTTTTCCAATTTGCTTTTGAGTTGATATTTTCGGTATTTGTTTACTCGGCATCTGGAACATCATCCACAAAGATTGGTGTAATATTTTCTACCTGGTGCTTTTCGATCCACATCATATATCGTATTCCAAGCAATTCGGCAGCTTTAATTCGTGCCATTGTATCTGATCGTTTCTCGTGTTTCTCTATTTCTGAACCAAATTCATCATCAACAACAAGTAGTTGTTCGTCTTTGATTTCTCCACGCATAACGGATGTTAAATACTGTAGAATCTCATCTTGTTCTGCAATAGAGTCTTTTTTTATTTCCTCCATTCGTTTATCAATATAAGCTTTAACATTAACATTTCTTAACAATCTACTAACAGCAGCACTCGCTGTACTTTCTTTTTTTACATTTGATAAGCTATTAGATATGATTGAGTGATATTGCCAGTTCGAATATATTCATCTGCAAAACGCCTTTGTTTCTCAGTAAGTTTCATATCACATCACCTTCCACCTCCGAATTTTGAGAATGAAAAATGACACCTACAAATGTAGATGCCTTATCAAACCTTTTTACCTTTTGTAAATAACATAATTCTTTTTTCTTTTTTTATTTAAAAATTTTAATTTAATTGTTCTAATTTGATCTAAATCTTTAACATTACTATCCGTTACTGATAACCTTAGCTTTTTTAGTGTAAGTTGCTTTGGTGATAGATTTACAAAGTACAATTTATCAATACTTCCTCCAAATTGACCCTGTCTGAATGTATCGATATCATTCGGTTCCTCAGTATATAGTTCTTTGTTTTTATTATCCAAATAAACTACTTTAAAGTCGTCTAAAACTTTATTTGATTCAGATGAGTTATAAAATTTCACTTTGAAATATAAACTAATTCTGTCATGTGGGTCAAAACTGTCTTTATAGTGCCTTTGAGTTTCGATGTCAAAAATCGACGTTTCAACTTTCCCGTAGTTCCTTAGAATGTGAGTCGTAATAAGTGTTGTGACAGTACCTAGTACAGTTCCTGCAATAGCTCCGATAATACCTTGATAATTTAACAGTATTTCTTCCAATTGATTTTCACCTTACAAATCATATCTATATGAAACTCCTGCTGTTTCTTTCGCGTTTTTTGCAGCACTTCTGATTTTTTCTCTAACATCATGTGCATTCTTAACTTTTTTCAGTGTAATGACTGGATCCGATTCATCCGCACTTATAATTTCAATATCTCCGACAACACGAACCTTGTCAGTCATTTTCTGCTTTACATAAGTATCTTTGATTTTAAATAGTTCGATATCGCTTAATTCTTTAGTTAGCATACCTTGCTTTCTGATTTTCAATCGTTCGTTTGTCAATGTGTAATATTCTCTTGGTATCCTATCTCCTTTAATGCCGAACATGTCCATTTCAAACTCAAGAATAGTTTTTTTTCACTCATAATCTACCACTCCTTTTTTACTATTATGGTAGATTTGGAATATTTTATCAATAATCACTTTCTTAATTTGAGCATGAAACAAGCACCCTGTTAAGAGTGCTTGTTTATTACTTTAATATTAACTCTAAAAACCAGTTCTCATAATCTTCATTATTCATATCAAATACTTTGCATTTTTCATCCCCTGCGAATTCAAGTATGAAAATTTCTCTAATCTTTTCATCGATAACTCCTAATAACCTTCTCATTTCATCAGGACTTTCACGTACTGCCTGACCATGAACTGCTTTCGATCTTATTTTATATAACTTTTTTACCGTTTTAAATAATTCCTTTCGTTCCTCTGAGTTTTTTCCTAAGAAAAAAGAAAATCTTTCAGATACTTTATGAGTTACTTCATGACTATCATTTGTAAACAAACACTCTAGTATTGTACAATAATCTATTACTTTTATAGGTAAAGCACTGGCGTCTCTAGCTTTATTGAGGAAATACATTGCTCTTTCTATTCTTTTACTCCCTTTTGGAAGTGGGTTTTTTAATACTAATTTCTTTTCTTCAAAGAAATTATCAGTATTAAGTGTAAATTTATTATAGTAATGTATTGCCAACTCTAGTTCTTCTTCACTAAAAGTGGTGCAAACCTTTTCTCCACCACTTGTAAAAGGCATATTCGATAAAGAATTACTCGTTACAGTACCTTTGTATGGATTTTTATCATAAACTTGCATAAAGCCAACCTCAAAAGTTACGCTATTATCCTTTACTAACCATAAGCAAGTCAAAAATACTTGTACTTTTCTCAACAAAAAGTTTATTAACTGGATATTATCAGTTTCTGATTTAAATAAGCCTTTTAATTCTAGAAAATCACCTATTTCGTAAATATAAACGCTATCTATTAAATCATTAAATTCAAGAGTTCCAAAATTATAAATAAATGTATCGTTTTCAAAGAACCTCTTAAAATTTTTAGTGCTATTAGAAATTCTTGTGTTTTGACTCAATACTTTTCCTCTTCGTAAGACAGCGTCTAATTTAATATTATGTAATTTTACCACAAAGTAGTATTTCATAGTAGGTCACCCCCCACTTCCATAATTCGACATTAAAGATGTTAATTCCTTTTCTTAGGGAAAACTTACTGTACTTTTGTCGAATAATGTGTCATAGCGGTCTATTTTTACCACCTGCTAACCGATTGCTAACAGGTGGCTTAAAAGGAGGAAGTTATGAGCAGGTGGCAAAGCACCTTTCACTTATAAGGACTTCGTATGGCAAAACGTATGGCATGAATTAAGATGCAATTCTTTCCACTTTCTCTCTTGCACGATTTATATAGCTTTGTACGGTTGCTTTCGTAATCCCCAATCTATCCGCTATCTACTGCATACTTAGCTGTTCCGCCTCATACATGATAAAGCATTGTCGCTCCCTCTCGGAAAAGTTTCTAAATAGCTGTATCAAAGCGTGTCTTTGCTCACGGCTTAGATATAACTGTTCTCTTTCTTCTTGAAGTTGCTCTGTTATATCTGGAATGATGTCCATTTCGTCATATTGCTTAATTCTATACGCATCTTTTTTGTCGATTCCTCGATAGTTATCCGGCTGTCTTCCTGTCTGCATCCTCTTGTGAGTCCACTTGCGGTTTCCGTCTTTAACCGTTTCTTTGATTTCAACTTCTGCATACACATCAACGACTTGCAATATGTCACTTTCACGATTAATCGCTTTTCATTCAATCATCCAGCGTGGAGTCATGATTACTCACCCCCTCATAAATAAGGAATTCTAGTAATTCACTTTGAGTTTTCCTGTTTTTATTATCGTGTCAGTAGATGCTTCGTTAGTAAGCTAATCGCATCACCTCCTATTAAAATTATTGAATTAATTAAAAAGTAGAAAGGTAAGATTTAGGTTAAACCACTATAATCAAAAAGAAGTATGAGGAAGGTTTTATTTCATTTAACATAAGTTTAAATGCTGATAGTATGTATTGAGAGGATATTTCGCGAAGTAGAGCTATATCTCTTACCCGAAGGGATCAAGCTAGTGATAACAAAGCTTATACTATTATTAAAATGGGATACCCGGGGCTAAAATAATCATAAACATAAGAAATATGAATACCTGGTAGTGGGTTAAAAATTTCATGTTTTTTCATTCTAATATAGGAAAAAAGCTATACATCCAGATATAACCTGATGTACAGCTTGTTAAAAAACTCTATTTATACAACTGTGATCACGGCTCAATATTAAAAATTATCTCCGAAAGAATGTAATTCTCATCAAATGTCATCTACTGATAGTGTTTCTTGCCATTTTATTAGCAGCATTATGTGCACTTTTATAAAATGGATTGAACTTCTTCTTGTTTTTTGGTAAATACTTTATTGATAAATTAACATCGCTAGTATTACACTTTTGATTGTACAATGTTATTAATTCATCTCTGACTGTTTGTAATAGCGAATGTTTATTAAATACTTTACCATTCGCTAGTATTCTCTCTATATGGTTAACATCAGAATAGATAATAACCTCATTACATTGATTAACGTAATCATTAAAGAAATCTAAACCAAACATAAGTGATTTCATTTCTGCATAAATCGGTGGAACAACTTCATAAACAGAAGGAGATGTAATGTATTTCTGTTTCACCATAACAGAACCATTTGCTACAAAGGAACAAGCGATGCCTATTACACTCTGATCATGTTTTATTGAAGCATCACAATATACGATCAATGTTTGTTGATTATAATATTGGTCATATATCCAATTTTTCATATCTTCAGGAATTTTCGATCGGAATTTTTTGGGCCAAAAATTTGGTAATACTTTAATATGTTTTGATTTTCTTTTCATTTTTAAATCAATCGCCTTCCCTTGTCAGACTTATTGATTTATTTACTTTTTCTATTTTCATTCTTTATTTTATTATCTAAGGCAATCGAGAAGTATTTATATGCTTCTTGAGGATCTAAATCCAGCTCAATAATGTACTTTGATATATAATGCTCTGCTGTATTAACATACATATTTTTTCTCAAATCTTCATCTTCTATAGTCGCAAAAGGAGTTGTTACTATTTTAAGTTCTTCCTCTGATAGGTTGTAAGCCTTCATGATTAAGTCATCTAGAATTTTATGAACTTCATCAGTATTGTTAGAGGAGTCGTATTTATTTAATATTTCGGCAATTTTAAATAAATGTTCTTCTAATGATACGTTATAGTCACGATTAGTGAAGTCCATAATCAATTTTATTTCTTTAATTTTTAGTCCAACTTTTTGTAAATGAGCTATAAAATTAATTTGATGTATATGATCCATATTATAATATCTGTATTTCGTTTTAGGGTTAGTAATTTCCTCTATTAGTTTTTCTTTTCCATAGATTCTTATTCTATCATCTGAAACACCTGTTATTTTTGAAACAACTCCGATTGTCATCATCTATATCACTCCCACAAAAGTAATCTTAATATAGTGTATCCCTAGAGGTATATCCAAGGTCAAGCGGAAACAATATTACTATAATAGTCAATCGTTACCTCTGTAAAGAACTCTATATAAATCATTAATCGTCTCACTTTTATGAACTAAATCTGTTGCAAAGAATTACTCTATGTTTAGTTACCTTATATACAAAGTAACCTGTATAATGAAAATATGGTAGAATTTTAATTAACTATTGTCACTAAAGCATTAAATGCTATTAGTGGGAGGCAGAAATATGCATAATCATTCCAATATAACTACTGAAAAAATTATAAATAGTAAAAAACGGATTCAAAATCATGGTGAAGTGTTCACACCAAAAAGAATTATTAACGAAATGCTTGATTTACCAAACATTCGTGAAGCATGTCAAAATATCACTTCAACATTTCTAGAGCCAGCTGCTGGTGAAGGTGCATTCTTAGTGGAAATTTTAAATAGAAAAATGAAGATGGTAATTAAAAATTACGGTGACGATATAACACGTTTTGAGAATCACTCACTACTGGCATTATCTACGCTGTATGGAGTTGAATTGCTCGAAGATAATGCACAGAAATGTGTGATGAACATGTATCAAGTATATTTTGAAACTTATCAAACCCAAGCAATGGAGAACAATGCGAAAATAAAAAATAAAGTGTTAGATAGTGCAAAGCTTATTATTTCTAAAAACATCGCTCAAGGAAATTTTCTAACTAAACAATCTGCTAATAACACACCTATTGTATTTAGCGAATGGAAACCAATTCGATTACGTAAAAATAGTAAAACTATTAAAGTACAGCGTACCGAATATACAATTGATGACATTCTTAATGGTACAACAAAAGAAAGAGGAGAGTTTTCAACTCATTCATTTAGAGAAGAACAGCTGGATATATTTGATTTTCTTGATAATGAAGACAACAATAATAAAAAAATGAAAAAATTGAAATATGTTCCTGTACAAATTACTGAAGTTTACAAGGAAGAAATGGAGGAAATCGATGGATAGAACAGTCATTCATCCTTATGAAGAACTAGACTTGAAAATATATGCTTATACTTTACCAGAAGTTATAACTCATAAGGGATACGTTAAGGTTGGCGAAACGAGTAGACAAGTTAAAAAACGAATCCTTGAGCAAGTAGGGACAGCAGGGCTAAATCCTGATATTTTATTTGAAAAAGTTGCTAAAAAATCTGATGGCAAATGGTTTCGAGATAAAGATCTTCACCGGTTTTTTCAACAAAATGGAATTGAAAAAAAGAATTTTAACAATTATGCAGATGAATGGTTTTATTTTAACGGGGAACTTGAAAAAGCTGAAAAATTAACAGACAAATATATTAATCTTGATTATGATGAAATTCAAATTAGTGAAAAACATTCAGACTATGTACTTCGATATGAACAAAAAAAAGCGGTTCAACAAACGTTAGATTATTACCATAATGAACAAGAGCCGAGAGAATTTCTTTGGAACGCAAAGCCACGTTTTGGTAAAACATTAACAGCATATGATTTTGTGAGAAAAATAAATGCAACGAACGTTTTAATTGTTACAAATAGACCAGCTATTGCAAATTCATGGTTCGATGATTTTGACAGGTTCATTTCCTGGCAAGAAACAGGAATGAAATTTGTTTCTGAAACAGATGCATTGAAAAATAAAGCATTATCCCGTGAGGATTTCATTAACTTTATAGATACTACAAAGCATGAGAATCCATCACAAATTACCTTTATTTCACTACAAGATTTAAAAGGTGCAAAATTTGCTCGAGGAAGTTATGAAAAACTTGAGTGGGTTCGTGATTTGAACTGGGATTTGCTCATTATCGATGAAGCACATGAAGGAGTGGATACTGAAAAAACTGATGCAGCGTTTAACAAAATTAATCGAAAATTCACCCTACATTTATCTGGAACACCCTTTAAAGCGATAGCTAATAACAAATTTAATAATAACCAAATTTTCAATTGGTCTTATGTCGATGAGCAAGAAGCAAAAGCGAAGTGGGATTATACAATAGCGAGTAATCCATACGAAAACTTACCAACTTTAAGCTTATTTACTTATCGGATGAGTAAGATGATTGAAGATCAAGTATCTAAGGGATTAACTTTAGATGATGAAAGCAATGTGGATTTTACCTTCGATTTGAATGAGTTTTTCAAAGTGAAAGATAATGGTAAATTCGAATATGAAGCTAGTGTAAAAAAATTTCTAGATAATTTATCTTCTGGGAAATTTCCATTTGCTACAAAGAAACTAAGACACGAACTAAACCATACTTTTTGGCTATTACCTCGTGTGAACTCTGCAAAAGCACTTGAAAAGTTGTTAAAAGTCCATCCTGTTTTTGGTGAGTATGAAATTATACTTGCAGCAGGAGACGGGTTAAGTATCGACAAAGATTCAAATTTTGAAAACGAACGACAAGACTATAACAAAAACGAAAAAAGCTTTGATCGAGTAAAAAAAGCAATTTCTGAAAATGAAAAAACAATTACTTTGTCCGTCGGTCAACTGACAACAGGTGTGACAATTCCCGAATGGTCTGCTGTATTAATGTTAAGCAATATAAAATCACCTAGCTTATATTTCCAAGCAGCATTCCGTGCTCAAAATCCTTATGAGTTCATTCGGGATGGTAAACTTTATAGAAAAGAAAATTCCTATATTTTTGACTTTGCACCTGAACGTACACTAGTCCTCTTTGATGAATTCGCTAATAATTTATCAAGCGGTAGTTCAAAAACAAGTGAAGAACGTAAAAAGAAAATTAAAAAACTATTGAACTTTTTCCCTGTAGTAGGTGAAGATGATGAAGGTAATATGCATGAGTTGGACGCTACAGAAGTCTTAACAATCCCAACAAACATTACTTCTACGGAAGTTGTAAAGCGTGGATTCATGAGTAATCTATTATTTGAAAACATTGCTGGTATTTTCAGTGGACATTCACCTTTTAAAGAAATATTGGATAAAATTAAACCTGAGAAAAATAGACGCTTAGTGGATCGAAGAGAGGTAAAAGTTATTTCTCCTATGATAAATGATGAGGGAGAAATTGATATACCTAAAGATATTGTCATCAATGAAACTAAAGATATTTTTGGAGATGCAATTTATCAGGTAGTTGAAACAGTTGACATACCTGAAATTCCAGAAGTAACAACTATAACAACAGGGATTACAACCACACTAGATAAAGGATTTAACGACTTAAAAGAAACATTCAACTTAAATAAAAAGCAAATTGATAAAGCGAAAAAAGAAGTAACATCAGAAATACAAAATGTGGTTGAAAAAACGATAGAGACATACCAAGATCAAGTTGTGGAAATGGAACAAACCTATACGAAACAAATTCAAACAGCTAAAGAATCGCAAAACGAAGATATAGTTCAACAATTAGAAAGTGAATTTGAACAGAAAAAAGAAGAGGTAAATCAATCTTTTGTAGAAAAGTTAAATAAGGATGTGAGCACCACAGTCGAAACAGCAGTGGAGCAACAAATAGTTATAGTTGAAGAGAAAAAGAAAAAGACGACAGAAGATGATGTCCGAGACCATTTACGTGGATTTGCAAGAACGATACCTGCATTTCTTATGGCATATGGTGATGAAAATACTACGTTAGCTAATTTTGAAGAAAATATTGATGAACCAACATTTGAAGAATTAACAAGTATCACAATAGAAGAATTTAGGAAACTAAGAGATGGTTTTTATTATGAAGACGAAGATGGAAATAATCGTAAAGTACCTGGTTTATTCAATGAAGTTGTGTTTAACGCAAGTATTAAAGAATTTTTCAATACGAAACAAAGACTGTCAAATTACTTTGATGAAACACTTTCTGAGGATATTTTTGATTATATTCCACCACAACAAACAAACCAAATTTTTACTCCGAGAAGAGTTGTAAAATTGATGGTGGATTTAATTGAAAAAAATAATCCTGATATATTTAGTAACTACAATGCGAAATTCATTGATTTATATACAAAAAGTGGACTTTATATCACGGAAATTGTAAAGAGATTAAATAAAGGTTTGAAAGATCAAATCCCTAATTCTGAAGATCGTATTAAGTGGATCCTAGAAAATCAAGTTTATGCGTGTGCACCAAGTAATATCATTTATAATATCGTAAAAAATTATATTTTTGGTGATTTGAATGAAATTAAGCATAATATTGTAGAATATGATTTAATTGAAGATGCTAAAAATAATATAGCTAAAGAGAAATTATTTGAAGTATTTGGAGATGATCAATTGAAGTTTGATGTAATTATCGGTAATCCTCCGTATCAAGAAATGGATGGGGGAGCACAGGCAAGTGCAAGACCAATTTATCAACATTTTATACAATTAGCTAAAGAGCTTGATCCAGAACTGATTTCTTTTATTATACCAACTCGTTGGTATGCAGGTGGAAGAGGTTTAGATAAGTTTCGTGATGAGATGTTGAATGATATCCATCTTAAAGAGTTACATGACTGGTTAACCCCAGAAGATATTTTCCCTAATACGAATATCCGTGGCGGTGTGTGTTACTTTTTGTGGGATAAAAATTATGACAATAGTGAAAAACTTACTAGAGTTGTTACTCACGAAAATAATCGTATTATTTATGATGTTAATAGACCGATGAAAATTGATGGTGCTGACATTTTTATTCGTGATGGAAAGTCAGTTCCAATTCTAGGCAAAGTATTTGCAGATAAAAATACTGATACAATGTTTAAACATATTTCACCACTAAGACCTTTTGGTTTCCGGGGTTATTTTACAAAAGATGATAAATTTCGCTCCAGTAGTTCAGGATTGTCTGATGCAATTGTTTGTTATGGAAAAGGAAAGTTAATAGGATATCTAGAGCGAAACGAAGTTACTGTTCGCCCTGAATGGATTGATCTTTGGAAAGTGTTCACTCCTCGAGCAAATAATATAGGGACAGAATTAAACGATGATAATTTAAACACATTTGTCGGAGCACCAAAAACAATTTGTACAGAATCATACCTGGTAATAGGGGCAGATTTAGGGTTAGATGAAGCATCATGTTATAATCTATCAAAATACTTGACAACGAAATTCGCTAGATATCTTCATAGTCTTGCAAAAACTAGTCAGGACGCTACATCTAAAACATTTAGATTTGTTCCTCTACAAGATTTTACTAATCAATCTGACATTGATTGGACTAAGTCTGTTGAAGATGTTGATAAACAGTTATATCAAAAGTATGGATTATCTGAAGATGAAATAAACCATATAGAAAGTTCAATCAAACCGATGTAATGAAAAGCACGTCAATTATGACGTGCTTTTATGTATATCAATATGAAAACTAAAGAATAATATAATTGGAAATTTTTTGAGCTATCATGTTAATGTGAGCTGTATCATAAATAATGTAAAATCGATTTTTAATAAAGGAATACTTAGCGTAAAATATACAAAACGTATAACCCTAATTTAGTCAAACGTTTTATATTCTAACGTTCCTAGCTTGTTAAAGGTCTAATAATATAATCATCACCCAAGTCAATTACATTTATATCGAGGTTTTTCGTTATTTCAGCTATTTCTTCTGGTTCAAGGGATGTTCCTACAATCGCTTGTCCCTTCGCTTTTGATAAAACTTTAAAAAGTTGTTTTTGACTTTTAACGTCCATCTGTTGCTGACCTGGTTCATCAAACACAATAAGACCTGGATGATTTCCACTGAAATGTTTGCTGGTTTTATAAATAGCAATGATATAAGACCAAATTAGCCGGATATTATCGCTAGCTGAAGAATCAAATTTAATATCAAAACCACTAACTATCGGCGTATATTTATCTTCTGAAATTGTGATATCAGTGGTATTAATACTAGAAAATATAAAGGAATCTAATAATTTTATGAATGCATTTTCGAAATAAGTTAGCTTTCTTTTATCTTGTTCAGAAAAATAATCTTTAGGTAAAGCTTCCTGCCTAGATAAAAAATTTCGCCACTCCTCTTTTATCTCTTCAAAATGAATTTCTATTTTTTCAAAAGAGCTACTTGCTTCATACAACTTATTTAATTGAAGTTTTAATTCAACTAATTTTTCCAAATCCCTTTTTGTAGGTAATTTAGGATTTTCATTTAATTCGAATTTATATAGTCTTAATTCTCTTCTTGCATTATCAAGGTGTTTTGAAATTACAGATAACTTTGATTGTTTATTTTTGATAACCTTTTCTGTTTGGTTAATACCATATTTAACCGTATTAATTTGTTCTTTTATAAAAGTAATATTTTCTGACAGACCAAGCGGTTGAATACTTGTTTCAGGAGGCATAAGTGAATCTTCAACTGTCTGATTACATGTTGGACAAAGTCCATGCGTAAAGCTTGTATCGATATCTGATCCTAGTTTGTACAGTTTTTCCGCTTCTTGGTTTCGCTTTAAATCTATTTCCAATTTATTAAGATTTTCTTTCATAGAATGCTGATTACTTTTTTCTAAATATAAATCCTGTCTGATAGAGTTCATTTCATTTTGTAATTGGTATACTAGTAGTTCTTGCTCTTTTATCTTCTTTTCATATTTTGATGTTACACCTGATATTTCTACTACACTAATATTTTCTTTTTCTTTAACCTGACTTTCTATTTGAAATATACGGTCAATAATGGAGATTAGCTTTTTATTCTCATCATAAATATTTAAAGATAATTCATCTAAGAGTGTGGGTTTTTTGGGTAAAACAGGAATTTCAGCGTGAATAGTACTTGCTAATTCTTCTATATCTTGTTTTAAATTGCTCCATTTATTTGCAAGCAAAGCTTTAAGAATTTTTAACTCTTCACGTTCTTTGGTGTTTTTGGTAACATCCATATTCAATAAAAATTCAAATGCTCGCTTAGATAAATCCCTTATTCCGAAACTACCTGAAATAGGGGAGTAAAAACTGTTCCATCCTTTATTCTGTTCGACGAAGAATAAAGGAAAAAGTGTTTGAATGTATAATATTCTGTCTCCACCTTCGAAAGTTGGAACTTCTGGTAATTCCCACTCTAAGAAGTTTGACAAGAAAGAGTGAAAACCTGCATATTCCGTTGCAGAACCTCTGATGTGAACGTAATAATCCTTAAATTCCACTTTATCTTTTTTTGATAATAGAGAACCAAAATGAACTCTAATTAATTTTTCGTCAATACTAGAAGACTTTATCCATCTAGTAAGTGTAATAATGTCCCCACTATGATTCGAAATCTCTAACTGTACTTTCGATTCTAAGACTTGGACTTCTTTTCCTTTAAATAATAACTTGTCTTTTAGTACGGGCTTCATTGTTTTCGCATTTCTTCCACCTAACATTTCCTCTATTCCTAATGTGTAAAGAATTGAGTTTAACGTGGAACTTTTTCCTTTTGTGTTTCGAGCTCTTAATATATTAAATCCATCTTGAAAAGGAACATCAGTGCCAAATACTCCATCTGCAGTATCAATTGTTATTTTTAGGTGTTTGATATTTATTCGATTCATGTAGAGTACCTCTCTTTAAATATTCGTAATATATATGTATCAGATAGGCTTTTTTTAATTGCGTTAAGGAATTTTATTTGTTCCAAAAGTACGCTTTCACTAATTATCCTATTTGCTAATTCTTCCCCTTTCTCTGTTAATGAGAATTTACCTGTGTTTTGCTTAAATGATAATATTCCCATTCCAACTCCGTAGTTTAGAGCTCTATTTAAAAAAGGATCAAAGCGAATAATTGGAAAATCATTTGTTTCCTTTAGTTTGAGTAACCTGTTACAGCGTGCTTCATTCTGCAATCCCCAATTAAATAACTGTAGTTTTAAAAGAGATGCCGTTTGTTTTGTTGATGATAGCTTGAGAATAAGAATAATTTGTGAAATTTTGTACATTGGTCTCATTTCAGGTGGGATAGGGATTCTTTTCCTATTAAATCTAATCTCTTTTATTTCTTCAAATGGCAAATCCATCTTTTTACCCTCCAAAATCTAATGGACAATCAATTAACCAGCTAGCAATTGCTTCATGACACAAATCGTTGTAAACAGAGAATTCAAAAATGTCATGAAACCTTTCCTCCGTAAGTGCAGTCTTGTATTTTTTCATAGTTTCATTTAACAATACTTTTGGTGGCAAATCAGTAAGTAATACCTCGGCTTCCAAATGACTCGCAATAGAGCTCTTTATCCTCAATTGTTTCTCATATGCTGTAGTGTATGTCTGCTGCATATGATTTAGAATTTGTTGACCTTTAATATAATTTCTCACCTGTAAATCGATGAATTTATTTGTGTTTTTTAACTTAGTTTGATCATCTAAATGATCAAAAAGTTTACCAATCTTTCTGTCTAATACGGCGATAGATACTGTTTGGCACTGTTTCCAATCTATAATTTCTTCTTCATCTGGTACTGGTACTTCAATATTTACTTTTTCTTTTAAAATTTGTTTGGCGAAAATTACTTCTTTACTGTAAAATAGCTCATCGTGTGCAAGAACATCGAAAGAGTCGTCCAATAAATCTTTCATAGTTTCATCTTTTCTATACTCAATGGCTTTTTCATGGCAATGTCTAATAAGTTCTTTATTGGTAATCATCGGAGTAAGAAAAATCCATTTTTTTATTTTTACACCTTGAAAAAACTTCAATAGTTGTTTCTTGTATTTTTTTAATTTACCTAAGTCGGTGGTTATTTTATCTCTTTGATGATTATAAAGTTTAGTAGAATCATAGTACTCATCAGGACAATAACATTGGAAGACAATTCCGGTTCTTGTGAATCCTTCAATGCCTAAATCGCCATTCGTATGTGCAGTCATTTCTTGATAACCTTGTGCCTCATATTTAATTTTCAAAAATGTTTGGCAATGTTCTTCCCAACTCGACCCGTTATACGTACCAAAAGATGTTCTAAGCATTTTTATCCTCCGAACTAAAAGTAGGCAATATGAATAAAATATTTATTTACAATAGTACAATACTTTGACAATTTTAGCCAATATTCTAAAAATACTTTCATAGAATAATCCCTTTTAGATGAGTAGCTTAGATTAATGTTTATTAGACTGAAGGAACCGTACAAACATCATATATTTATACGGTGTTTGAAAATTATCTAGCACCTATTATGGTAAGAATATATAAAATTAATGAATAAAACTAAGGACTGTTTTACTAAATATAAAAAATATTAATAACAGATTAAGTTTATTACTTTAGATCACTAGCGTTGCATTAATTAATTCCGATAATAAGTAATATTTCCAATATTCTGTAATTACCTTTATGTTCAAGAAAAAATCCTTTATAATGAATATGTCAGGTGGTTTCCTGTCCAAATCC
>Ga0079225_10000472_pt1 | contig 21754 bp, 6 predicted proteins | sample Poulit2012_FD_76344 | JGI IMG/M metagenome (GOLD analysis project Ga0079225, IMG submission 76344) | Agricultural soil microbial communities from Georgia to study Nitrogen management - Poultry litter 2012 | ecosystem: Environmental > Terrestrial > Soil > Agricultural land | place: USA: Georgia... | reverse complement strand
TGCCTATGCCGGGAGAAGGCAGTGGGGAAGGTAAATTTCAATTGCCCGATATTATTCAAGGGCAGGAAGATTTAAGTGAAAGTTTAGAGGAAGGTATGGAGCCCGGTGATGGAGAAGAAGAAGGCGAGGACGGACAAGAGGGAGAAAGTGGAGAAGAAGGTCAAGAAGGAGAGGATGGGGAATCCGGAGAAGATGGAGAAGGAGGGAGTGAAGGAAATCAGTATGGCGACGGAAACATGCCGTCTGAAGAAATGAATAGTGCGGAGCTTTATGAAATTTATAAACAGCAGCAAAAACTTCGGTTCCAATTGGAAGATTTGATACAAAGAGAAAATCTTGGTCCCGATGCAAGACGATTGTTGCAGGAAATGGAAGATGTGGAAGTTGAATTGTTAGAATCCGGGTTTTCGGAGAAAAGTTTGGAAATGATGACCAGAATGAAACAGCGGATGATTCGATTACAAGAAGCCTCCTATCAGCAAGAACAAGAAGAAAATCGGCAAGCAGAAACTAACTTTGAAAGGTATCAAAATACGAATGTTGATAATTTAGAAAAGGCCAAAGAGTATTTTCAAACCGTTGAAATATTAAATCGACAATCCCTACCTTTGCAACCGGATTTTAAACAGCGCGTGCAAGAATATTTCAGCAAATAATATGATAGAATTTCTTTATAGAACCGACTTTGAATTAACTGATAAAACCCGTTTTGTCAGTTGGATTAAAGAAATTATTAAATCTGAACAGAAAAAATGTGGCGATATCACTTATACTTTTTGTGATGATCAAGCGCTGGATGAAATCAATCAAAAATTTTTAAACCATAAAGATCTGACAGATATTATCAGTTTTGATGATTCAATTGCCGATATTATTTCTGGTGAAATATTTATAAGTATCGATCGAATCAAAGAAAATGCAAATATTTTTGGCGTGAGTTTTGAGGAAGAATTGCTGCGGGTAATGTCACATGGAATTCTTCATTTTTGTGGATATACCGACGGCGATGAAGAAGAAAAAGTTATAATGAGAAGAAAAGAAGACGAAAAAATTAAAATGTTCCACGTGGAACATTCATTTAAAAATAAGAAGAAATAATGTTTGGAAGGAAGTATGATGTGATTGTGGTTGGAGCCGGGCATGCGGGAAGTGAAGCCGCCGCCGCCGCAGCTAATATGGGTTGTAAAACTTTATTGGCGACAATGAATATGGATAATGTGGCCAAAATGTCCTGCAATCCTGCTATGGGAGGAATTGCCAAGGGACAAATTATTAGAGAAATTGACGCTTTGGGTGGATATGCCGGTATTGTGAGCGACCGTAGCGCTATCCAATATAAAATGCTAAATAAATCTAGAGGAGCGGCCGTTTGGAGTCCGAGAGTGCAAAGTGATCGAATGATGTTTTCAGCGGAATGGAGAAGGATGTTAGAGCAAACGGAAAATCTCGATTTTTATCAGGAAATGGTGTCGGGAATTATTGTAGAAAATGATAAAATTAAAGGAATAAGAACTTCAACCGGAATTGAATTTTATGGAGAAAATGTTATTCTGACCAACGGTACTTTTCTCAATGGCTTAATTCATATTGGAGAACATAGTTATGGGGGAGGAAGATCCGGGGAAAGAGCCTCTTTTGGCATTACAAAAGAATTGGAAGATTTAGGGTTTAAATCCGGCAGAATGAAGACAGGAACACCGCCAAGAGTAGATGGTCGTTCTTTGGATTTTTCGAAAATGGAAGAACAACCTGGGGATGAAAATCCCGGTAAATTTTCCTATTCCGCCGAAACAAAACCGGTCACCGAACAAAGATCTTGTTATATCACTTACACTTCTCGGGAAGTGCATGATATTTTGCGAGGAGGTTTTGATAGATCGCCGATGTTTAATGGAAGAATTAAAAGTGTTGGTCCGAGATATTGCCCTAGTATTGAAGATAAAATTCATCGGTTTGAATCTAAAGAAAGACATCAAATTTTTGCAGAACCCGAAGGATGGAATACCATCGAATATTATGTAAATGGATTTTCAACTTCTTTACCGCAAGAAGTGCAATTTGAAGCCTTAAAAAAAGTTCCCGGATTTGAGAATGTCAAATTTTTTAGACCGGGTTACGCAATTGAATACGATTATTTTCCACCAACGCAATTAAAGCACACGTTGGAAACTAAATTGGTGGAAGGTTTATTTTTCGCCGGACAGATTAATGGAACCACCGGATACGAGGAAGCCGGATGTCAAGGTCTGATGGCAGGAATTAATGCCGCTCTCAAAGTTCAAGAAAAACCTGAATTTACGCTACAAAGAAATGAAGCCTATATCGGAGTTTTAATCGATGATTTAATTACCAAAGGAACGAAAGAACCTTATCGGATGTTTACTTCCAGAGCGGAATATCGAACCTTGCTTCGACAAGATAATGCTGATATCAGATTGACAAAAAAAGGATATGAATTAGGTTTGGCATCTCAAGAACGAATGGATAGATTAAATGAGAAAATAAATGCTACTGAAGCTTTTATTGAATTTTTAAAGAAAACCGGTGTTACTCCAAAAGAAATAAAACCTATTTTGGAAGCCAGAAACTCTTCTCCGCTAAAACAGCAAATTAAATTATTTCAGGTTTTAAAGCGTCCGCATATTATGATGGATGATATTCGTCAGATTGAAAGTGTGGATAATTATATTCTAGAACATAATTTAGATACAGAAGTAATTGAACAAACCGAAATACAAGTAAAATATCGGGACTACATCAAGAAGGAAAAAGAAAATGCGGATAAACTAAATCGATTAGAGGGAATGCGTATTCCTTCGAAATTTGATTATTCCGGAATTTCTTCGATGTCGATGGAAGCTCGCACTAAATTGAAAGAAATTCAACCGGTCACCGTCTCGCAAGCTTCAAGAGTGAGTGGAGTACGACCAAGTGATATTTCTGCACTGGTGATTCATTTGGGACGATAAATTTTGTTCCACGTGAAACAAAAAGCTAATTAAGTAAATAATATATTGGTTCGTTTGTAATAGAACCAATAGAACCTAATTGTATAATTTTATAATTGAAACACAACTTTCACAATCTAAGCCCCTAAATATCAACGCTGAACTGGTAAAATCCTATTTTAAGCCATTTTTGACTGGTTTTAAGCGATAAACTATACAATGCTATTGAATTTTATAGATAATGGAATTTTAATAGGTTTTAAGGTGTTTGTTTAATAGTTTAAATTTATGAAATTAATTGTGATGATTGTTTTTAACTATTACAAGGAGTTTCATTTAAATTTGAAATTTTCCGCTTATGTAAAAACAACTTAAATTTTAGTTCTTCCTCTTCATTAGGTTTTTTGTTGTCGGTGATGTTTGATAAGTGATTTATTTTTAGATAAAATATAAAGCTTTTACTTACCAACTCATTACCTGACAAATCAAACTCTTATAAGATTAATACAATTGGTATAATTAGATTTATTCTAAATATCCAATTTGATCGCGTATTTTGAATTAATACTTTGGTGGCCAACTATTGATTTTATCCGATCTCAATAAATTTATCACTAAAATAGGAGAGGTGTTTTAATAGGTTAGATTAAAATTTACCAACAAAAAGTACTCTTCATATTTATCCAAATCAACATCAATTTGAATATTGGCTTCCCTGTTTTCTTGATTCAATATCTCCTTGCTTAAAATAATTTCGTCTTCTTTAAAAGGTACAGGTTTTAATTTAAAATTTTCTTTGTTTATTTGATATAACTCAAATTGATCTGGATTTAATGCGATAGTTCCAAGCTGCGCGATATAAGGAAATTGATCGATAGATATTTTTGCTTGAAAACTTTCACCATCCTCTAAAGTCTTGTATTTATGCCAAGCATTCGGAAAATCGTGTTTTAAACTGAACAAACGAGCCATTCCCGATTCACTGGCAGATTCTAAAAGTTCTGTAATATTAGCAGACGCCCTTTTCTGCTAATTGCGCACCGCCTTGTCTTGCGGTATAGCGTATGTGTATAATCACATCTGTAATCGTATTTTAATCAAACTGTCTGTTTTCCACCGGAAGTTCTAATCTCCAAGTGCTTTCTTCACCAGCATTTTCAAAAGGCAAGAATCGCTCATCGCGTAAGTTGACTTAAAAAAGATCACTATTGTTTTGAGCATTACTTTCGACAATGGTTTGAATAGTGCCTAAATAATCGATAAATAAGCTGTCCCTTTTCAGCTGGTCCATGTCGATATGGTAAGAAAACTCCTTTCACTAAAGTGAATTTTTTAAAGGATCAGTCATTAATTTCATATTTTACCACCATAAGTATTTCATCAATATCTTTTAAATCATTTGTAACGATTTTTAATCTAAAATCTGAATTTATGGATATAACATCTGTTTCTCCAATTAACATTTTAAGCTCTTCATTTTTAGCTAAATTTAAAGGGGTTCCATCTATCTGAACTTGATTCATATCACCTTTTAAGTTTATGAGAAATATCACTTTTTCGATAGGTGTTTCGAATGGCTGAACAAAATAAGGCAATCTTTGTTTGTCTAATTTTAGATTGACCTCACCATCTGACATGAGTCGGTTCCATTGATTCGGCATATCATGTTTCATATTTATTGCCGTATGCAGGCCATCCTTCTTTAGTCCCTGGTGAATCATTTCAAGCTGATCTTTTAATGCCTCATTTGCATTCGTTTTTAAAGTTGATCCGCCTTCCCGGGCTGTGTATTTTAAATGAATAACTACATCCGATATGGTGTTATAATCAAACTGTTTTACTTCTGTCGGCAATTCTAAACGCCAACTGCTAATGGCTCCTGCACCTTCAAAGGGTAGATAACGTTCGTCTCTGAAATTCAATTCAAATAAGCCACTATCATTTTGAGAACTGCTTGTTGCAATAGATTGAATGGAGCCAATATTGTAAACAAAACGATTGTCACCGTCCACCATATTTTCAGCATATTTTGTTGGTTTATTTGTGTTTTTCCTGTACCGGTTGTTTATCAAAGAAAGTTTGGAACTAACCGAAGTATATGGGCCTGCAATACACGGAATACTTAGACTTACAGATTTTAGTCTCCTGAAATACTGTCCTGGATGATCCATATCAAAAAGAGCCTCTGGAATCTCCATATCACAGACACCTGTTTTCTTGAGTTTTATTAGAGCTAAAGGATCCAACTGTGCTAAAGAAACATGTTTGGTCATTTCATATTCTCGTTTGTTTTTATCGAGATATGCCGTTTCCATTCGTTTGATATCATGAATTAAACCATCAGCACTTTGCAGTCCTTTTTTCATACTGTCCCAATAGCCATAGGAAATAAATGAATCATCATATCCTAATTCAAACTGGTAGCTTCGCTCAGCTTTTTTAGCAAAATCGTGGGCCAATTGATATGACTTAAAATACACCGAACTGATTTGTCCAATCATCCAATCATATAATTCCTTATTGGTAAATTTCGACCGCATATATTCGTCGGTTTTCTCCGCATTCTCAATTTGCAATTCATGATTTTTTAAATCGGTTTCAGCAATTTCTTTCCGTATTTCGGCGGCAGTGATTTGTTTTTCTATACTGTCGAGCTCTTTCTCTGCCAAACGTTCCTGGAGTTTCCAATCGTCTTCCCTTCGGTTATATCCCCCCAAAGTTGCAGCTCTATTTGCTTCGTAAGAAGAAATGCCTGCCAAAACATTTATAATGTCTGCAGCTATATTTGTAGCTTTAGCCATTGCGGAACCTCCTAATTGCATTACAACGTGGGGAGAACCACCAAAACCAGATGCACCAACATGAAATTCAGGTATTAAAGCAAGAGCACCCGCTGTTGTCCTTACAACCTGAGAAGCAAATTGGTAATCTTGTGCATCTTCTAACTTATCCAAGTTTAATTGCTCTTTGGAACTTATTTTTTCTATTTTCTTATAGTGCTGATATCTTTCTTCCGTAACCTTTTTAGTCCGTTTTAAAATCTCAATTTGCTCGTCAGATTCATCGATCTGCAGCTTTTTAATATCCTTTACAGCATTTAGTACTTTTAATTCAAGTTCACTCCTAAGAAGTGATAAGGTTTCGGCATCTTTTTTCTCTAAAGCCTGTAAAAGTGAACTCCCCAGGCTTCTAACTTCTTGAGCCAACTCAGTTGCTTTTTGGGTTAACACATTAAAACGGTAGTAAGGCATTGGCGCATTTAAACCTGCTATTACAGAAGATATATCAAGTCCAGAAGCGGCAGCCCGAGCCAACATACCCGGATCTATAGGTGGTGCAAAAAGTGCTAAGCTGCGTTCAACGCCATCAATATTTTGGCAGTGTCTTATTTTAAACAATCGGTCGGCAATTTTATCCCAATACTCCTGCATTTTTTCATTTTCAGGAATACAGAAATAAAGTGAGGAAAGACTACTGAAAGATGGAGATGATTCTGTTTCTTTCAAATCTTCTTCAAGATAACTGGATAAGTCAGGAATAAGATTTTCCATCTCAATTAACACATTTCCAAAGCTATCTAATTGATTTTCCAGCTGATTGTAGGTTTGATAAGGTTGTTCAATTGGAGACGGGACAACTCTGGGTTTAGGACCTAATAATTTGTCTGCAAGAATATAGAGTTGGGTTGCTTGGGCAATAGATTCCATGGTATCTTGTCTGAACAGAAAATCGCCCCATTCCGTTAAGTTCTCTATATATTTCATTAATAAAGCCTTTTGATAGGCTACTGGTCTGGTTCTTGCAATTACATCCGGACTGAAAGGTTTTTCTCTCCATTCGGAAATCGCGAATTGTAAATCTTTATTTTGACGGTTCGAATCTTCGGCCGTTATATTCATTATTTCATCAATACGTTGATTGATATAATCAGACTCCTGATGTAAATAGAAAGGTTTGGTTACCCAATATTTTTGGGTGCCATCTCCTTTTAAAGCACCTGTAGGATCAAACATATAATGGAACCACGTCATCGCTTCTTCAAAACGTTGATTTTGAGTTAGCATAGTGGCAATGTGTAGAGGCACTCTATAAAACAGATCCCAATTATAAGAACTATAACTTCCATCCGATTCGAAATCAACCTCTTCCAACGGATAATCAAACTGTTCATTTCCACTATCATCTCTATAATTGTTTTTTGGAACCTTTATAGAATTTGGCTCGTAATAGCTCTCAAAATCAAACTCAGATGTATGTATCTGGGTTTCACGTTTCATCAAAGCAGGAATCCCTTCAGAATTTAAAATATTTCTCAGATAACAAACTAAAGGATGGTACATATTGGCGAACTCTTCACCGTATTGTAAAGGCTCAATTTTATTTAGTCCTGTTGCAAATTTATCCCAATCAGTACCTAAAACAATCTCCGAAGAAATTTGAATTGAGTCACTTATATCTTCTTTTATTATTCCATAATATTTTAATTCTGTCAAAATCTTTATGAATTCGTTATCCCCAATAAAAAGCTTTACCAATTCTTCTGGCGTTTGGGGAGGGTTATCTGATAATAAATCTTGTGTTTTTGTTACAAAAAGAATAATATCATCCACTAATTGATAAACATCAGAGACAGTTCTTTTTTTGGCATTAGAAAAGGAATCAAAAGTCTTTATACCTGAATTAGAGTCAGCAGATAGATTGATTTCCCTATACTTGGTTTTGTAAAATCCTGGAGTAATTACATAAGCGTGATTGCTATCTTCCATAAAATAAGGTAACATAGTTCCTAACGGAAGAAAATTTAAATATTTCATTCCTCCAGATGCAGATGCCATTAACAAAATCATTAAAGAGTCAACTGGAGTCAATTGGTTAGGATAAGTTACGCGAAAAACCCCTGGTGTTTTGTTCAATAAAGGGGAATTGTAGAGCCGAGGAATTAAACGATTAATAGATAAACTGTCTTCACTGACTCTATCACTATTTTCCATTAGTCTCTGTGCTTTCGCTCTGGTGTCAGTAAACTGCGGCAAAAATGAAATATATTGGAGTAGATTATTATCCACTAATTCCGGATATCCTTTACATCCCGTAATACTAAATAACTTGTTTACTCCTTCCTTGCTTACAAAATTATTAAAGATGTAAACACCATCTTCTAAATTAGAAGTAAAGGCGTTGACTAAATTTGAATAAACAGATGTAAAATCTTCATTTAATGGTTGTAAGCGATCAGTTATATATTTTAGTGAATTTTTAAAATCTAAATATATTAACTTGTAATTGTTTTTATTAAAAAGTTCCTTATTCGACTCATTATCAGCTTTAAAATACAATGCTGTTTCAACTGCATCATGTGAGATTCTTTTTGGCTTCCACTTTTTCTGCGCGTATTCACTGATAGCAAGCTGAATTTTTAATTTTTTCCTTGGTTTGTCAACATCTTGTTCTCCTGTTTTACTCTGATCTGGTAGTGTCGCTCCCTGATTAGGATCTGTAATCTCACTAAAAATAGGCCAGGCAAGATGGAGTCTGTTATTACGCATAAAAGCTAACAAATGATCTCCGGTAATATCCAACTCTACTTTTTCCCACGGGGTCCAATAGCGTTCTTTTTCAAATCTTCTATAATAGTAAATAGCCGGATCACCTCCTTTGGTGCGTGCAAATACATGCATGGTCTTGGATGGAAGATCATACCAGGTTGCCATGACTTCCAAGAAAGCAATTTCATCCAATTTTTCCAGATAATTTTTCAAAGCTTCTTCAGCGGTATCGTTGGTTAATTCGTTTTGTTGCAGTTCATCGATAAACTCTTTCAACAAGAAAGACTTATCTTGAGTCAAACTTACATCATACCAGTTTTCAGGATAAAGGAATATTTTTCGATTGGCCTCCCATACTCTATAATTTTTCATCCAATCCCATTGTTTCCATCCAAAATCGTTTTCTAAATCTGCAATAACCTCAGGTTCTAATCCCATTAGGCAACGCTGAACAAAAAGTTGAATGCTATTATGTGCTTGAACAATCCTTGAAGATGGCATACAAGCTTCCATCTCTACGTCTATTAAAAAGTATTCATATAAGTCGTTGGTATCTTTTAATTGTGGATTTTTCGCTAATAAGTATGCAATTAAAGCATCTCGTTTTTGGGGTCGAATAACGTCCATTATTTCTTTGAGTGTATTAAGCCAAGTGGACTCATCATATTTTGCTTTTAAAGTCGTTCGTAAATCATCTACGAATGATAAGGAAAGAACCGGTTGAATGTAATTTATGATTTGATCGATAGAAGCTCCTAATTTTCTACTAAACTCCACGCCATTCAGCAAAAGATTCCAGTTTTTCACATTTCGGTAATTCTTAAGCTCGAAGGAATCAAAAAAGTAACCGTCAATTTCCATCAGATTATCACTATCATAACCAGTTAGTAGCGAAACTTCCCTAAAGAAATCTTTTCTATCCAATAAATCGGCTTCAATTTTTTCCATCAAGGAAAAGAAACTTATCGGACTGTTGGGATTAGTAGGATCTTTGACAGCAGTGAATCGGTTTGCCAAAACATTGGCTTCACAAAAATCCAAGTATTTCTCAACTGAAACAGGAGTCATTCCGGAGGCATAAGGAATTTCATCAAATTCCATCCAATCTAAGGTGGAGTTATGTTCAAAAAACCAAGCTAAATCAACTTCATTTAATTGGAACGCCTGAAGTAAGTAAAGAAGTTTATTGAGTAGTCTAACGGATGAATATTGCTTCGGATAATTTGCTTCGGTAATTGAATCTGGAAAAGAAATTAAAAGCAAATCAAAAAGTAAATCGGCAGTGGGATTACCTTGTTTTAACATAGCATATTTTAAAACAGTATGGGGTAATTCAGATCCAATATTAAAAGCTTTGGCTATAACATCCTCCAAGATTTCCTTCTTGGCAGAAGTGATTTTAAGTTGAGCAACAGAATAAAGAAAATCCTTTATCAGTTCTTTTTGATTCTTTTCAAAACCATCTTCATCCGCATATAAATCATCAATGGATGAATTGATGCTTGCTTTTTCCATATTTTTTGGTAGTGCTGCTTCAACAAAATTCTTTGCTTCAGTTGCTCCATTTAATCCGTGCTCATCCTTTTGTACAATTTTTATAATTGTTTTCACGAAGTCGGAAGTCAATTCGGGTAAGCTCGATAACGATTCATTAAGAAGATCGATCTGTTATTCTGCCTTATGATTATCGTCATACGTAGATTTTAATTCACTTTCGATTAAACCGTATTCATTTTTGAGCTCAGTAAGCAGCTCTGTGATTTTATCATCATCCATCTCCCAGATTGCCAAATCATCAGCTTTATGTGTTAATATAAATCGAGCTTCAGCTGGCGTTAAAGGTGATTGTTTGAATTTTTCTATCAGGCTGATTAAAGTCAGCGTTTGATCTAAGTTTAAACCCTGAGAATAGTCCAATTCACTAATTTCCAAAAGACTAACCAACACTTCAACTTTTAAATTCATCTTCTTAATTAACTTCGATAAAAAGAAAAGTGTACTTAGGTTGCTATATGTTAGTTTATTATCGCTTAGTAAACCAATACTATATCCCAACGCTTTTTCATTAAGTTGGAGACAGTTGGCTATATAGTTTAAATTATCGGTTAACGACTCAGAGCTTTCTTCTAAATTTTTCGTCAGGAACTCTTCATTTATGGTGCCGTTTTTGGCTTTGTTTAAGAATACTTGATGGTAAAGAGGTTTGAAGTCGGTTTCTTGGTATTCAACATGCGGAATATTTCCAAAGCATCCTATTAAATCTTCAATTTTGATGCCTGTGCGTTCAGAAATCTCTTTTAGTTGAGCGGCTTTTATCAGGCAGTTTTCATCTAAAATGCCATTTCCAAACTTCTCCTGATCAATAATTTCAGATATAATCTTAAAATCCCAACCTGTTGCTTTTTGAAGCCTTAAAAACCTTTGAATTCGATCCAAATCTTTTAATTGAAGATTAGCAATTTCCTTTTCTTCAGTATTACAAGAGGAGTCAAGATGATTTATATACAACCTTTTATCGGGATTAATGAATCTAAATTGCAATAACAAATCGAGCTCTTTATAGGACAGCTCTGTTTTGTCAAGAAAATGATCGACTCGTTTTAAATAATTAATTACCGATGGATCCGGGGTGTTCCAATATTTTTGATGTACACTATTAGTATCATTCGAGGCTTGAGTGATAATATTCTTTTCAGAATTGTTTATTCCTAACTTTTCTGCTGCGATAGAAATTTCAGAAGGTTCCTCACCTTTTTTGAACGCCCTCATTAAATCAACTCTATTTATTCCAAAACGATCGAAATAAGCTTTTGCCTCACAATGTCCCAAATCAAAAGGTAATTCAAATGCAAACTTTTCTTTTGCAAGAATCTTGTAAGCTTCAGAATTTACATACTCAGGGGATGCATCCAACTCTTCTGCTGTTCCAAAAGTTTGACGCAAACGGTAAATCTTATAATTATTCCCGCTTAGTTGCTGAATTTTACACACGAGATTTTTATCACGCAGATAATGAACTATACCCGTAGATGATTCCGTTGGATGAATTAAAGCTTCCTCAGTTATCTTATAACCAACTTGATCTAAAGCTTTAAATAATTTCTCAGAAATCTTGTTTTTCGTTGAATCAGAGCTACCAATAAGATCTCCTTCATAATTTATTCCTTTGTCTGGTGAAACAGCCTCTTCCAAAATTTCACAAACCAAGTCGATATATTTAACCGGAACGTTGGCATTGTTACAACTCAAGTCGATTTCTCCTATGTCAGGTCTTCGAGAGAATAGAACCGATTGGGCAGTTTTTTCCTCTCCTCTCCTTTTATCTAAAAATTGTAGTATTTCAACCAAATAAGCAGCCGGACTATAAACGGAACGACAATGCTCACATTCACAAGTGTCCGTAAGCTGAAACAATGATTTGAGATTGGGAAATTCTTTAGTAACTGCTTCTATTTTATTATTTATTCCTTCTGTATGCAGTGAGGCTATGTTTCGCATCCCGGCTATATCACGCAGATTCCCAATATTTACCAAAGCAGCTGTATGGGTGGTTTCAGCTTTTTTGTATATCCTCAAAGCTTCTCTTTCCTCAATACCTGCCTTGGGTGCTACTTTCTTTAAAAATTGAGTCTTCCCCAAGGCGACAATGTTTTGTGAAGAATGAATTTTTTCTTCACGTAAAGCCATCGTTTTACTATAATTTGGAATCAACTTGAAAATTCGCTGAACCGATTTCAACTCCTGCTCAACATCTTCTCTTTCGTTTATTGAAACATTCTTTTTATTGAAATAAGAATTGATATTCTCATTGACTAAATCGAAATCCTCGTGTTTATTTAAAAACTTGACAACTTGTTTTTGGTTTTTAAGCAAGGGTCTGTTATCTCTTTGTAGTTGTGCTGTAAAAGCCAATGTAGGAAACTCCTGTTCCATTTTTCTTACTACATAAGAAGAGTAGGTGTCAATTATTTTCTCATCTTTTACCCCTATATCTATTTTTGATAATTCTTTTATCCAATCAGCTTTATTTAACTTGGCAAGCTTTTTAATTTCACTTGCTTTTTTGATGTTTTTAGATTGGGCTACTTTTGAAAGAATATTGCTTTCTAATCCAAATAGCTTGATGAGTTCGGCTTCTCTCTGAACATCTTCTGCGTTCTGTTTGGTTTCATAGAAAATAGGATCGTTTAAATTTTCTATAAATAACTCAAAATTGCCTTTACTCTCTTTTAATATTCGTTTTATTTCTTGGCGCTTATCGTCTCTAAAAAACACATTTAGACGGTTCAGCACTTTTTTAGGATATTCTTCTTTGTAATAATTCTGCGCTTTTTTCCGATATTGAGAAAGCACTTTTAAGTAGTTTTGCAATTCTTCTATAATAGTAGGAGGGACTATCATTTCACTCACTGCTTCCCGAATATCTGATCGGGTTTTTTCAGCGTCAAGCAGGACTATATCATTTAATAAAAGATGGCTATCTGAGTTGACTCCGATATTTAGATTTCCATTTAAACTGAAAGCAGCCCCTCCTTTTATCAAGGAGTTTTTTCTGAATATTGCATAGAAAAAACCAGCGTGTATGTCTGTTAATTTATTTAAGCGATGAGCAACAATCAAATGCTCGATTTTATCAGAAGAGACTTCAAGTTCATTTGAAAGAAAGGTAACATCTTTGTGTTTATCATCCTCTTGTAAATCAGCAATAGCTACTTTATCGGCTAAATATCCCACTTTTTTTACCAATTCATCAAACTCAATGACTTCTATGGGTATTGGTTTGGAGATTTGGATATTTATTTCTTCTCTTTCTGAAGCATTAAAACGGACCTCATCCATTGAAGACTTAAACACCTGTGTATTTCTCTCTTTGGTGAAAACCATCACCCCTATATCGGCAGTTCCTAAATCTCTACCTTTGAGCTGTTCATGACTCCAAAACAATTTGTAATCTCCTGTTTTATTGGTAAAAGTTTCTCCCAAAAGCTGCCAATCCCTCATATTAACATCATAGATGGCCACTTTTAGATTTATTAGGGGATGGCTGTTTACATCAATAACTTTCCCGTAAACTGTATTGTAGTTTTCTCTGTTCGGTTCAGGTTCTGGTTGTGGCTCCGGCTCTGGTTGTGGTGCTGGATCTTTTACCTCCATTTCCTCAATACGCACCTTAGCACCGGCATCTTCCAATAACTTTTTAAATCTTTCAGCTTCTTTCTTACCGAGGTTTTCTGCTACCACACCCAATCTATCAGCAACATCCTTAGATTCTTTAAGCCCAAGTTTTGTCAATTCCTTGATCATCTTAACAACTCTCAGCTTATGTTTTCCCACCGACAAAAACCTTACGAGAAATTCTTTATTGGGATCTTCTGGCTCAGGCTCTGGTTCCGGATCTTTTACCTCCATTTTTTCAATACGCACCTTAGCTCCGGCGTCTTCCAATAACTTTTTAAATCTTTCAGCTTCATTACGAATAAGGTCTTCTGCGACAATACCTAATTTATCTACAATTTCTTTAGACTCTTTGAGCCCCAACCCTGTCAACTCACGAACTAACTTTACTATAGACAACTTGCTTTTACCTACAGATATTAATCTCACCAGGTACAATTCATTTGACTCTTCACCTTTCATTCGTGTAACCTCCATAGTTACTCCTAAACGTTCCAAGTGTTTTAATTGAGCAGCTATAGAATTCGCAGTTCTCTCATTTAAATCTCGAATTATTACCACGCCTTCTTGTGTTCGCTTTTCAACTTCATGCATCCTATCAGCACTTAGGAGTTTCTTTAAAGTTCTAAGAATAACTGCTTGTTTATTTTTGCTGAATGTTATTTTTAATTGAAAGTTCATAGTTTTAAGTTTTTATAGTTTCGCGCCTATAGATTTATATTATTTTAAAATTCTGGTCTTCGTGTTTTTAATTATTTTAATTTGTAAAGCAATTTTCATCAAAACTTCACTGCAAGGTTTATTGCGAACTATCACAATTCATTGGCAACAGTTGTTTCAGCTTCTTTATTCAGGTTTTGTAAGACCGTTCCCCCATTTTTGATGAGATTTTCTACTTTTTGGTTGGGACCTAAAAATCTTAATAAAAGTTTTATAATAGTTGCTTTCTGGCTTGTGACGGGTGATATGTGGACTTGATAGTTCATTGTTTTGAATTTTATAAGTATTTAATCAACCTTAAGCAATTCTTGCATTTAATTGGAGTATTAAATATTCTTGATATTCTATTAAATTTTCCTCTTTTTCTTCTGCTATTTTAAATAATTCTTCTAAAAATAATGCTTCGGCCGCTCTCGTTTTTGCACTTTTAATTCTTACCAACCTACCAAGTCTTTCATCAGTTAAAATCTCATTTAAATCTACTTCGGCACCTTCTTTTTTCGCTTTGGCCCCTAAATATTGTAATGTAGTGGTTGCTCCCCAGCTTTTATAATTAGCACCTTCTTCATATTCTTTTCCACCAGGAACAATAAAAGCGTGTGCCTGCCAGACTAATTTCGCTTCTTCACTTAATTTTTCTAAAGCTTCATTGCCAGCATCTTCCCCCAACTCATTTCTAACATTTTGTGAAAAAATTTCAAAACTTAATTGAGTCTGTGCAGCGTAACCTAATATCGCATCTCGCTTAGGTATCCAAGCTGGAGAAACTTCTTTGCCTGTCTCTCCACTTATGAATGATGGAACTTCTTCCCATTGGTCTTTAATTTTTTCAGGTAATGGAATTCTATCTTTATTCTTCCACAGAAAATCGAGACCACCTTCATGCCAAGTGTGAATCTTTTCATCACTTTGAGTATATATTGAACTTCCATATCCTTCTCGATAACTTGTAGCTATAACTAAATTAACCGGAACACTTAGAGATATATCATTAAGACGATTCAAGTTTTGAGAAGCACCTACGCTTCGATTAAAGTTTTGGGATAAAGGAGATATAAAATCATTATATATTTTCAATTCTGAACCTTGAAACATTTTCCATGCTTGGCTCAAATCATCAATGCCGACTCTGCGACTGACATTCTCCATTAGCTGTTCACGTCCAGTTGAACCTAAATCTACTGCAGTTTGAACCATTGACCCAATTTCTATGGCCGTATGTGATTGCTTTCCCCCTGTATCTTTTAAATTTACTGGGCTGTTTTGAGAATACCCATAACCATTCACCCCATCCCCAATCCCAATCGGATCCGCACTCAACCACCTGCCTAACCACGGCAGATAATACCGGGCACTATGGTATTCCAAACCGGTTTCTTCATCGCGTTCCATCCCGGTGTAGCGGTAGCGTTTGGCGGCGGCTTTTATGGTTTTGTTCTTGGCTTGGTAGGCGGTGGTGCCAAAAGGATGGTATTCTTCATAAGAAATCACGTTGGCTTGATCGTCCAACTCCAATGCAGCCGAACCGAGATGGTTGTGCAATTGGTATCTTACTAATTGTTTTTCCGTACCATCGTCCACCTCATTACGGGTTTCGATCATTACAGAGCGGTGCTCTTCATCCATTAAGCTCAGACTCACGCGTTCCAATCCGGCATCCGTCCCGCTATGTTTTTTATATAGCTCATAGCCAGACACATAAATACGTTCCTCTTTTTTGGTGGGTTCTGCTCCAGCATGAGCCTGGTTTTCGGTTATTTTACGAATACGTTGGCCACTACCGTCGTACTGATAATAAGTAGTTTCAGGGGTGCCACCATCATTTCTTTTTTGTCGAATGGTTTTGACCACTTCTTCTTTAAAATTCCATCCTATTTTTTCCAGATGTGGGAGTTCTTCCAGATAACCATGTTTTTCATGGTGTTTATAGTTGAAGGGATTACTATTGTCACCAATATGCGTACTTTTTAATCGGTTGTTATCGGTTTCATAAACGTAAGTGCGGGTCCAATTTCCACCAGAAGCACGATGTTTCATTTCTTTTATATTTCCGACAGGATCATAATCATAAGACTGTGTAAAATTCCGCAAGGCCATCGGGTCGCCGGGATTCATTTCTTTGAGAAAAGCCTTATCGTTCCAGTTATCGAAATTCCCGAAATCCAAAGTGGAATTATTTTCCCTTCCTGAGGCTCCTATAAGACGATATAGAGCATCGTAAGTGTATTCCGAAATGCCGGTTATTTTTTCATTGTTATAAAACTTAACGGGGATAGCCTTATCTTCGATATGTGTAATGTTACCCACGGCATCAAAGGTGTAGTGCAAATCCTGCAAAGCGTCCCCATTTTTGCGTTTGCTCAGCAAGTGTTTTAACCGAAAGGTTTCAGCGTCGTAATCAAATTTTGTTGAAACATTATTACCATAAATAATTTTCTCTCGTTGTCCTTTTTCGTTGTAATCGATATTTTTGATGTAATCCACAGGGTCTTCTGCTCCCGGATGCAATACAGCTTCGCCATTCAACAATCCGGTGTCATTATATGAAGGGGTTATGATACTGGAATCCGGTGCAGTTTGCTTAGTGATCCTTCCCAGTGCATCGGTTTCGGTCGCAAAGGTAAATTCATCGTCTTCCAAATCCGTTTCTAAATTGGCATTGGTCCAATTGGCTACTTCTTTGTATTTTTTGAACAGTCGACGGGTAGTGGCTTTGGGTTGTCCCTTAAAATCGTATTCGGGCGTATCGATGAGGCCACCTGTATCGTATGTTTTAATGGGTTGCCCTAAAATATTTTGGTTCTGTAAATCAGTTTCGTTGCTCCTGTCGGAGGACAAACGGCTTTCTCCATAAACAATTTTACTGAAAATATGGTTTAAGGTGGGCTCACCTTTGCCACCTATGACTTTGCTGTGCGTTGGCCGGCGCAATTCATCATAAAAATATTGGAATTCGTGGCCGCGTTCATCCCAGGTGCGCAAGGGATCCCCCATAATATTGGTAAGTAACCAACGCTGTCCAGCATCCATGCTGTTTTGGTAGACTTTATGGCCCAGCATATCATAGTTGTACTGCATCACCACATTTCCACGAGCATCGGTGACTGCCCGCAGATTGCCTTCGGTATCGCGTTTCATTTTAGTGTGGTAGAACTCATCGGCTCCTGTGGGAATTATTTTGTTGTGGTCCACCAAAAGCACAGGCTGCCCAAGGGTGTCGAAATGCAAAATTTTCGGCGTATCATAATGTTTGGCAGCTTTCGCGGCGGCTTGTTGTGCTTTGGGATTGTCAATAAAATCAGTTCTGTTTGAATCGGTTCGCCGCTTGTACCAGTCACTTTCGGTTACGGTATCGTTGGCATCGTATTCGGTTTGTTGCCATGAATCAAATTCGACTTTGGTAAAGGTCCCATCCGGCATTTCGGTTTTGATTAACCTACCTGCCGCATCGTAATAGAGAAGCGGTGTCACACCCGTTTCCACCAACTCTTTGACATCCTCATAATGGGGACTTACTGAAAAATACGGCTCATATTGCTTTACCGGATTGCCTTTATTGTTTTTAACGGTTCGGCCATTGCCAATCCAGCGGAGTTGTTTGGGACTGCTTGTGGCCGTATCAATTTCATCAATGGTAATGGTGTTATCTGCATTGACATCTACTTTTTTAGCTTTCCCCGGTGCTGCCTGCACTTTTTTCATAACCACCTCGCCAATACCATTCGAATATTCGAAAGCTATCTGAACCTCGGTTTCAGGGTTAAGGTCACCTTTCGGATTTCGGTAATGAGTTTCCCGGGTAATGGAAGACACTACTGTGGGCTTTCCTTGGGTTCTAAAGGCTTCGAAATCATAGATAAAACGAGTGCTGGCGTGTTGCAAAAGATCTTTGCCGATGGTTTTAAGTTGATTGGAATCGGAGGAGTCGAAGAAATTTTGAATAGCGTTTGTTTCTGTGGAAGTTGCTTCTTCCGTCAGTCCGGTAAGTTCATCCGCTTGGTGACCTTTCCCCATGATCGCAACGGCTTTCACCAATCCCAGTTCGTCACTAATGGCTTCCGAAAAATTACCATTGATATCTTTCATTTTTTGTGGAGAAAGCGTTCGGAAATTGAATTGTTCAACCCCTGATTTATTCCCTAGGGCATCTTCGGTTTGAGCGATCATCAAAAAGTAATTGCCGTAATATTCTACTTTAGTCACCGCACCAAAGGGGTCGGTGTAGGTAATTGGTGTATAAAAGCGATCTTGTGCATCAGCTTTTGTTTCTGATTCTTTGATAAATTCAGCCGTTCCCGAGCGAATCCACCAATTATTGTCGCCTTCACTGTGGATAAATTTACCTTCAGTAAGTAGATCAGCATTGACTTTTGTTCCAAAAATAGCGCTGAACAATTCCGGAGTATAAGCCAACTGATAATTTTCGAAGGGCAACCCTGAAGATTCCAATTGATGTAAGGGCAAGGAGCCGGTTAAATCATCGCGGTAATACGTGCTACGAACGTGTTCAATGAGTCGTTTTTGCACTTTTCTCGTGGTTACGGGTTTATCTATTTCGTGATAATGTACAGTATCCGAATTCTCTTCTGCAAGTATATTTTCGAAATCGAAAGGACTGTAATAGGTTTTGGTTTTGTCCACCCCTTTCAATTCAAAGGTCTTGGTTTCAGAAGGCAAGCGTAATCGATAATTATCAGCTGAAATTACATCATTCGTAAATTTATTTTTCGTGTAAGTAATCACGGTCTTTGCTTGCTCTTGCTTGGTTTGCGCTGGCAAGGATTCATCGACTTTCATTCTTGGATAAACCACGGATGCAGATTCTAAGACATTGCCATGCTCATCCAGTTTAATGTTGAGGTTATGTGCTATTCTTGGGTCATTGGCATTTCTTTCGTAATTATAGGTGATGGCTTCACTTTCTTTTACGATGAAAATGGCATGTTTGTTCTGTCCTTTGGGCTGCACTAATTCAATGATGCAGTTGTGAATGGCCACTGAAAATGGGGTGAGTTGTTTTTTCCGGGCTTCAGGAGTATCTCCATATTTCACCGCATCCAAAGCGAAAATTTCCGAACGCAGCCCCATTCCTTTGCAAGCTCGTAAAGCTTCTTGCCATTCTTGCGGGGAGAGCTGCTCCAGAACGGATGCACTTATGCCTGGAGTGATAACTAATCGGGCATCCGGCAAGTCTTTTTCGTGATGATCAACGGAAAAACCATTTCGTTCCATTTCAGCATACCAGTAATCATTTTTAAATTGATTTAGAATACGGTCTTTACCCAAGAAAGCCCCCGTATGTTGCCATGTTTTTGTAATGGTAGGTTCTTGATGCAAATCTTCTTCAACACTATTGACTGCTTCTTCTTTCTTCCAATGTTCAAAACTTTCAGAATCTATCTGTTCAACCATACCAAAGCCGCGAAACTCGCGTTCAGGATGGTCGTAATACCCGTGATGATACTTGTATTCGCTTACAAATTTAGCCCCTGTAATTTTATCTTCAGTTCGTGTTTTTGAGATGCAATGCACCGGAAAGTGCAATTTGGTAACCCATGGTTTTCCAGCTAACTTATCGGCGATATAGAATTTAGTTGATGGTGTATATTCCAACGACACCTCTTTCCCCATATTATTTTTATACCCCACCATGATATGCGGCTTTTTGCTGTTCATTAAGTCGATATATCGCAAAGGAGTCTGCGAATCTTTAGATAACGAACTTGACCATACAATACACGCCACGCCATTTCCCAGCAGGTCGGTAACGGTGATATTCGTCTGTTGATTAATTTCTGGGAAAGGGTTTATTTCAAAGGGTTTTTGTCCAAAACGGTTTCCGCTTAGGTTTTTCCAGCACGTAAATCTGTTTCTTCCTAAATAAATAATGTCCGTGGTCCCGGAGCCATCGATATCCGCCAAACGGATATATGATGGATTAAAGTTATCTTGGAAATCAAAAATTGGGGCATTGTCCATGGTTACTTTTGAGCCAAATTTCCCATAACCCAAATTTGGCCAGTAGCAGACTTCTCCATTTCTTATGCGAGCAATATCCGTCATGCCACCGCCGGTCATGTCCGCTAAAAAAATGCTCTGTGATCCATCGGCAAATACTATGTTTGGTCCCTCTTCTTCGTTAAAAGGTTTTGGTGTTTTTACCGCTGAGGAATAGCCATCGCGACCTTCGGATGGATACCAGGTAAAGACGTTTTCTTCAGAAATAACCACGTCGGGCATTCCATCGCCATTTAAATCTAGCATGCGAGTGTTGGGATCCTCAAAATCAATGGTCGGCATGGTTTTGAATGTACGGAAACCCTCCCATTCATTGGTGTCATTTAATTCAAAATATCCGGAAGGTACAGCGCCAAAACTTGCCAGTTGTTTGCCACCATCTCCATCCAAATCCGTCAATTGCATAACACTGCCCAACCCACTAAAGGACGGTTTGGGAGATACTAATTTTGCTTGCTCAAACTTTCCGTCACCAAGATTGTGTTTGTAATACCATCCACCAGCTTGCTCGGTTAAAATACCACTTAACCCCTCGTTGTATAAATCGGTAAATTGATATTGTTTCCCATCTAAACCAACGGGATCGTGAACCAAATCTTCTCTGGCTATCGTCTCGACTTCTTTATTCCACTCGTGTTTTTGATAGGTAAACTCCATAGGTGGGAGCTGCTTTTCTGAATAACTTCCGTCTGACTTTTTGATATAGCCATGGGAATGTAGTGTGGTCAAAAAAGTAAAATCGTCTTCACTAGCAGTATCGTATTCAAAATTAATGGATTTCACCAAACCGTCATATTCATTTTCTCCTTTGAAGTGATGAAAGAGTAGAATTCGCTTGCACAACCGCGTTGTTCTGATTTCAAAACCCGCTTTGTAATCTGAGAAAGCATCAGCCCTAAAATTCCATTCATTTATGGAGTCAACCGAATCAGAAGATGATAAAGTCCCATAATCAAAAGCCGTTGAAAACAAATAGCTGTTTTCGGAAGGATAGGGATCACCAAAGTTTTTATAGGGCGTTTTATTACCGTAAGAGATTTTTTCCAAATATCTGTTGGTATAGGTAATTTTCCCATTTTTGATCCTATTGCGATTATGGGGTAAAGAATCATCAAGTCCTTTACTATCTTCTTTTCTATATTTATAGTGAGTGCAATTTCCCTTATCGTCATATATAAATTCAGGAAGCCATTCAAAAATTTGAAATTCATTTCGAGGATTCGCTATTCTGGATTGTGCGGACCATCCGAACAAGGTCGTTGTATTGTCTTTTGTGGTGATTTTCCACTTCATTTCGCCCGACGTCTTATTTGTCCATCTTTCGATTCGCGCTAACAATCCTTCTAT
>Ga0079225_10000471_pt1 | contig 21800 bp, 20 predicted proteins | sample Poulit2012_FD_76344 | JGI IMG/M metagenome (GOLD analysis project Ga0079225, IMG submission 76344) | Agricultural soil microbial communities from Georgia to study Nitrogen management - Poultry litter 2012 | ecosystem: Environmental > Terrestrial > Soil > Agricultural land | place: USA: Georgia... | reverse complement strand
GTCGGCTGAGCGGATCATCGTCGGCGTCGGAACTACTCGCGCGGCGCATGCGCGCCGTGGGTGTTCAGCACGACGACGCCGCCGATGATGAGCAACAGGCCGAGAACCTTGGCAGCGGACAACGGCTCGCCCAGGAAGATCACCCCGACGATTGCGATCAGCCCCGTGCCCAACCCCGACCACAACGCGTACGCGATCCCCAACGGCACCGACTCGACCGCACGAGCGAGCAACAAGAACGACATCGCGTAGATCACCAGCACGGCGGCCGAGGGAACCAACCGGGAAAAGCCCTCGGTGGAACCGAGCAACGACGTGGCCACGACCTCGGCGGCAATCGCACACGCCAAGTAGACCCACGCCATCAGTGCGCACCACCGAGATTCAGCACGACGACGCCCGCGACCACGAGCCCAATCCCCACGATCTTGGCCGCCGAGGTGCGCTCACCGAGGAACACCATGCCGATCGCAGCAACGGCCGCGGTGCCCAAACCGGCCCAGAGGGCGTACATGATGCCCACGTCGAGGCTGCGCAGCACGAGGGAGAGCAGGTAGATCGCCACCGCGTAGAGCCCGAGGGTCGCCAGCGTCGGGCGCAGTCGCCGAAAACCCTGCGTACGAGGCAGCAGGCTCGTTCCGGCGACCTCGAGCGCGATCGCCAACGTCAGGTAGACCCAGACCACTCGCACACCCTTTCAGGTCCCTCCCCGCTACACGGACTAGGCTGAGGTCCGAGGGGAGGCACCCGTGCAGGACGCTGGAAACAGCAACTTCGTCGTGGTCGCCAACCGGCTCCCGGTCGATCGAGTATCTACCGCTGACGGCTCCACCGAGTGGCGGCGCAGCCCGGGTGGGCTGGTCACCGCGCTGGCCCCGGTGATGCGGTCGTTCGATGGCGCCTGGGTCGGATGGACCGGCTCCCCGGAGGATGCCCCGGAACCGTTCGACAGTGAGGGCATGCACCTGGTGCCGGTCAACCTCAGTGCCCGGGAGATCACGCGCTACTACGAGGGCTTCTCCAATGGCACCCTGTGGCCGCTCTACCACGACGTGATCGTGCAACCGGAGTTCCACCGCGAGTGGTGGGACGCCTACAACCGGGTCAACATGCGCTTCGCCAACGCGGCGGCCGATACCGCAGCACCGAACGCGGTTGTGTTCATCCAGGACTACCAGTTGCAGCTCGTGCCAGCGATGCTCCGTGAACTGCGCCCGGACCTGCGGATCGGCTTCTTCCTGCACATCCCGTTCCCTCCGGCCGAGTTGTTCGCCCAGTTGCCCTGGCGCCGCGAGCTGCTCAACGGGCTCAGTGGGGCGGACCTCGTCGGGTTCCAGCGCTCCGGGGCCGCAGAGAACTTCGTCTCCCTGTGCTCCACCTTCCTCGGCGCGGAGGTCTCCGGCGACGACACCGTCCACACCCCCGACGGCCGCAAGGTGCTGGCCCGCGCGTTTCCGATCTCCATCGAGACCTCCGAGATCGACGACCTGGCGAACGACCCCGAAGTGCTCGAACGCGCCGCGCGGGTCCGCGTGGAGGTCGGCTCACCGAACCACCTGCTGCTCGGTGTGGACCGGCTGGACTACACCAAGGGCATCGGGCACCGGTTCCAGGCCTTCTCCGAGTTGCTGGCCGAGGGCGAGACCACCTCGGAGGAGTCCGTGTTCGTCCAGGTGGCCACCCCGAGCCGCGAACGGGTCGAGGCCTACCAGGTGCTGCGGGACGAGATCGAACTCCAGGTCGGTCGCATCAACGGCGACTATGGCCGCATTGGCAAACCAGCCATCCAGTACCTGCACTCCTCCTACGACCGGCCCGAGCTCGTCTCGCTGCTACGGGCCGCCGACGTGATGGTCGTCAACCCGCTACGCGACGGGATGAACCTGGTCGCCAAGGAGTACGTCGCTGCCCGAGTGGACCTCCGCGGCGCCCTGGTGCTCTCCGAGTTCGCCGGTGCCGCGGACGAGCTGCGTGACGGCGCCTTCATGGTCAACCCGCACGACATCGACGGGCTCAAACGCACCCTGCTGACGGCCATGCGGCTGCCCGAGGACGAGGCAGCGGACCGCATGCGCCGACTACGCGAGTGGGTGCTCAGTCACGACGTGCACCGCTGGGCTCGGGACATCCTCAATGCCGTCGGCGGGCTGTGAGCCCACCGCACTGCCGTCATCCCCAGCGCTGGTCGGGATCTTCTTCGCCGCTCTGTTCCACGAACGCGGCGAACGCCTGGGTGTCGGCCATGTCACCGCCGCTGCCTGCAGCGGCGGGGTCGTCGATCTGCTGGAACCCGGCCTCGGCCTGCTCCACTGCGGAGAGCTCACGCTGGGCCAGCGACACCAGGTCGCGCAGACCGTCGGCGCCGAACCGGTCCCGAACCCGGGTGACCACGTCGACGACGAGCGCATCGACGGAGTGGGACTCATTGCCGGAGGACATGCACTTCTCCTTCTCGCCTCACGTGGGCACGACGGTTCGCCCGATCAGGGTACGGCGTCCGAGCCGTGGTCCGACGGCGGCACACCCTCCTCGGCCCCGGCATCGGGCACCGGGCTGTAGGCTCGCTGCCGGCGTAGCCCCCGGCGTCGGCGGGTGCGAGTCTCCCCGGCCCTCCGCCGAGCACGCTGCGCAGCGGCGACCCGATGCTCGATCCGGTCGATCCCCGAGTCCAACGGAGCCGCGATGATCTCGCCCGTGATCGCTCCTGCGGCCAACGCCACGGCGACGGTCAGCGCGGTCACCAGTGAGATCACACCGGAGGCGGTCTGCTCGGTGCTGATCTGCAACATGCCGCGCATGATGGCCAGCCCGGGCAGGAGCATCACCACGCCCGGCAGCACGAGGGTCAACGGCGGAAGCCGCAACCGCGTCGTGACCAGCCGAGCCATGAACCCCACGGCGACCGCCGCGACCGCCGTGGCGACTGCGGCCTCGCCGAACACGCGGAAACCGGCGAAGTAGGTGAGATAGGCCGCGGCGCCCGCCGCAGCGGCCGGCAACAGCGCGCGTCGCGGCGCGGCGCTGGCGATCGCATAGGCCACCGCGCCGACCGCCGCGGCAACAGCGCGCGCCGGGATATCACTGAAGTTCAGCGTCTGCGGTGGAAGCACGTCCATGACGACGTCGAACTGGCGCACGAACACCAGCCCCAGGGCGACCCCGGCGATGATCCCGCCGGTGAGCAGGACGACCTCGAGGGCTCGACCGGCCGCTGTCACCATGTACCCGGTCAGGGCATCCTGGACGGTCGCCACGATTGCCGTACCCGAGAGCAGCACGACGATCCCGCCCGCGACGATCAGGGACGGACGCACCTCGATCTCCAACACGGTCAGGCCCACAGCAACCAGCGTGGCCGTCAGCGCACCGGTGAGGTGCAAGAAGAAATCCGGCCACGCGCGGTTTCGCAGATAGCGCCCGAACAGGTCGACGAGCACGGTGCTCAGCAACGCCATGAGTGCGACCAGCAAGGTCCCGCCGAACAGCTGTGTCACGGCACCGGCGAGCACACCCCAGCACAAGGTGGTCACCCAGGGTGGATAGACCGGCTGCGCCTGCTCGAGCTCGCTCAGCTCGAAGAGCGCTTCCCGTCGCGTGAGCTCACCGTGACTGACCCGCATCACCAGCGCATGCACCCGCGCGAGTTGGCCGATGTCCCCGATACGACGCCGCACAACACGCACCCGGGTCACCGGCAGGCTGCCGTCACCGCGATCCAGCGAGACCGTGATACCGGTGAAGGTGATGTCGACCTCGGTCTGTTGCACACCGAGCGCGCCGGCGACAGCGATGATCGAGGTCTCGATGTCGATCGTCGCGGCTCCGCTTGCCAGCATCAGGTCGCCGAGCCGCAGCACGAAGTCCGCGACCCGGGCGGTCTCGGCATCCTCGGTGGCGTACTGCTCCGGCGCTCGCGCCGAGTACCGACGCAGCACGGTGCGCGCCGCCGTGGGCCGCGACGGGCGTGCAGGTGCCTGCTGCGTCTGTTGCTGCTCACTCGGCTCTGGCTGACGTCGTACCCTTCGCACCAACGTAGATGTACCAGATCGCGCGCTGGCACACTGTGGCGGTGAGCGATTCGCCAGGCCCCTCCTCCGGTCGTGGCCGGTTTCCCGGCAGGGTGTATCGCGTGGGCTCCGATCCGGACGCCCGATTCTCACTGGCCAACGAGCGCACCTTCCTGGCGTGGATCCGCACGGCCCTAGCGTTGCTCGCCGCCGGTGTCGCGCTGGAGGCGCTGGGTGTGCCGGACGAGCAGACGGTACGGCTGATCGCGGCCACCACGCTGGCGGTCCTGGGTGGTGCGGCGGCGTTGGTGGCCTATCTGCGCTGGGTACGTTCGGAGCGGGCGATCCGGCTGCGGCATGGATTGCCGGGACAGCGGTTCGGCCTGGTGTTGGCGATCGGGCTGACGGTTCCCGCGGCACTGGTCATGATCACTCTGATCACATGAGGCCGGTCGAGCGGTTGCAGGACGAGGGAGCGGCCCCCGAACGCACCACGCTGGCGTGGACCCGTACCGCTCTCGCGCTGATCGTCGCGGCACTTCTCGCAGCCCGGCTGCTCGGCGCTGAGATCGGCTGGTTCGCGCTGGGCGTGGCCGGGGCGCTGGCACCGCTGGCCGTCGCAATCCTGATCGGCGCCCGGCACCGGTACCGGCGCGCGACGGTCGCGCTCAGCGGTGAGCACGCTCCGGCCGACGGCATGCTGCCCACGCTGGTAGCCGTGATGGTCGTGCTGTTGGCCGTCATCGAGGTGGCCTACGTCGTTCTCTCCGCCATGCCGGGCTGAACCGGGCTCAACGGGTGCCGCCGGGGCGACGCCGCTGTGGTTCGAGCTGGACCTCGAACTTGTACCGGTCGCCACGGTAGACCGAACGGACGAACTCGACGACCCGTCCGTCGGTCGAGCGGGACGTGCGCTCGAACAGGAACGCCGGCGAATGCAGCCCCACCTCGAGCATGGCCGATTCGTGCTCGTCGGTGACCGTGGCCTCGATCGTCTGCGTGCCACCGGCCAGCACCAGGCCGTGCTGCTGTTGCAGGAATGTGTAGAAGGACTGCCCGGCAAGCATCGCGCCGTCCAGTTCCGGCGCTACGTCATGCGGCACGTGCAGCGATTCGACCGCCATGGGCTCGTCGTCGGCCAGCCGCAGACGCGTGATGCGGCGGACCCGCGCATCGGGCGGGATCCCCAATCGGCGCCCCAGCTGCGGTCCGGCCAGCACATCAGTCACATCGAGTGTCCGGCTCGACGGCACGGAGCCACGGCTGCGCATGTCCTCCGAGAACGACGTTCCCGCGACACCCTGGGAGATCTTCTGCTCGGCGACGAAGGTGCCGGCCCCCTGGCGACGGATCAGCCGCCCGTCGGCGATCAGCTCCTCGACCGCGCGTCGAAGGGTCATCCGCGACACACCGAAGCGAGCGGCCAGCGTGCGCTCCGGAGGAAGCGCCTCACCGGGCTCGAGATCGTCGAGCAGGGTTCGGATCTGGTCGCGGATGGAGTGGTACTTGATGGTGTACACCGAACGAGGGCTCACGATCTGACGACGAGGTGGTCTAGACGTAAATATGATTGTCACGCATTATGGGGCCACTGGTCTAGTCCACGCAGCAACCACGGGAGCAGCCGGACCAGCCAGGGGAACAGTGGCGCAGTTACTGGGTGGATGCGTTCAACCCCGGGATATACGACCCGGAGGAGGTCCGCACCCTGGTCGAGGACGCACAGGAGATCAACGCCAACGCGTTGATCGTCCAGGTGGGCCGCCGGTTCGATTGCTTCTGCAATGAGGCGCTGTTCCCGCGCACGGACGCGGCGATCGACCCGGCTCCGTACGACCCACTGGCCGAGGTGGTCGAGCAGGCTCACGCGGCCGGGATCGAGGTGCACGCCTGGGTGAACGCGACGACGTTGTGGAACTCCGCCACCCCACCGGAATCGCCCGAGCACGCCTTCAACCAGCACGGCCTGGAGGCCGAAGGGTCGGATCGCTGGCTGAACAAGCGGGTCGACGGCACCGAGCTGGTTGGCGACAGTTCCTATCTCGACCCCGCGAACCCGGACGCGGTCGATTACGTCGTCGACGGCGTACGTAGCCTGCTCGCGGAGTACGACCTCGACGGGATCAATCTGGACTACATCTACCTGGGCATGTACGACGTCGATCCGCAGGCTCGGCTGTCGATCAACGGCATCACCTACGACTTCGGGCCGCAGACCCACGGCGGCTGGGAGCAGACCCGCCCATACACGGACGTTCTCCAGGACTGGAAGGCATGGTTGGCCGAGGGCATCATCGACACCAACGTCGCCATGAACTACAAGCGCGACTGGATGGACGATCAGGCGCAGATGTTCGACGAGTGGAACGAGGCGCTGGCGAACTGGCAGTACGACCGGCAGACCGTCAACGGGCCGGGGATCTTCCTCAACGGCATCTCCGAGTCGGTGCGGCAGGCGCGGGAGACCTTCGAGCCGACCGAGACCGGAAACACCATGGTCGGCTGGAGCGGGTACGCCTACGCCAGTCCGTCACTCGACGCCGGCGAGCAGCCCGGGGGTGCCGATGCGGAGCGCGAGCGGCTGGCCCACGCCCTGACCGAGGAGGACCCGGACGGCAACGAGCCGTTGTTCGAGCAGGACGCGGCGGTTCCGTCGATGCCGTGGAAGGAACAGCCGAGCAACGGACATGTCAACGTGCAGGTGGGGCTGCGCAGCGGCAGCCCGCTGGACGGCGCGCAGGTCAGCCTGCAGCAGCCAGGCTCGGAGCAGAGCACCGTCACGACGCAGGTCACCGACGGATCGGGGTGGGCCGGATTCGTCGACGTGGCGCCTGGACGCTGGAAGGTTGTGCTCGAACGTCCCGACGACGTCCTCGGACCGCCGGTCAGTATCGTCACGGTCGAGGCCGGCACCATCACCGACGTCGAACTCGACCGGCTGCGTCGCCGCTGACATCCCCGGGCACACCACGGCCCACTGCCCACGGCGGTGAGCACCACGAAAAGCACCAGCGGCACCCGGGCGACAGCGAGAAGAAGCCGATCGCGACACCGTGCCCGCCGATTGCCAGTCGAAGACGTAGGGTTGCCGCCGTTGCCGGAGAGTCGACCAGCCGAGGACCACAGTGAAGAGCCCAGCGATCGTGCGCGCCGTGTTGGCGTTTCTCGTGCTCGTCGCCTCGGGGTACGTCACCCTCACCGCGTCGCCCAACCTGGGTCTGGATCTGCGCGGCGGGACCCAGATGGTGCTCGAGACTCAGCCCACGGAGCAGCTCGAGGCAACCTCGGAGCGAACGGATCAGGCACTAGAGGTGCTGCGCCGCCGCGTTGACGACCTCGGCGTGACCGAGCCCACGATCACCCGCTCCGGCGAACGGCAGATCGTGATCGAGCTACCGGACGTGACCGACCCCACCGAGGCTCGCGAACGCCTCGGGGCCACTGCGCAGCTGACCTTCCACCCGGTGCTCGGCTACGCCGAGCAGCAGGCGCCCGAGGGTGACCAGCAGGGCACCGAGCCTCCGGGACAGTCTGAGCCCAACCCGGAGCAGACGAACGGAGCACCGGCGCCGGGGGCGGCTTCGCAGTCGGCGGTGACCACCGCGTCGTACACCGCCGGCGACCAACCTGCGCCAGATCAGACGGGGGGTCAGACGGAGGGTCAGACGGGAACCCCCGAACAGGAGCCACCACCCTCGCCCGGCAGTGGCGATGAGACCTCCGAGGACGCGCTCACCCTGCCGGACCAGCAGGGCAACCAGATACGGCTCGGCCCGTCAGCCATGACCGGAGAGTCGGTCAACTCCGCCGACGCGGTGAACGACCCACAGCAGTTCCCGGGCGGCTGGGCCGTGTCGTTGAACTTCAACGGCGAGGGCGCCGCGACCTGGGCCGAGCTCACCGGTCAGGCCGCCTGCTACAGCGAGGGTGATCCACGCCGGCAGGTCGCGATCGTGCTGGACGACGAGATCATCTCCAACCCACAGGTCAACCCCGACATTCAGTGCAACGTCGGGATCACCGGGGGTCAGACGAGCATCACCGGTGGCACCGGCGACGCGGCGTTCACCGAGGAGAGCACGAACACCCTGGCCGCCCTGATCGAGGGCGGCGGGCTGCCGCTGCCCGTCGAGATCATCGAGCAGCGCACCGTCGGGCCGACCCTGGGCGCCGATGCCATCGAGGCCAGTGCGCAGGCGGCGGTGATCGGGCTGATCCTGACCGGTCTGTTCATCATCGTGACCTACCGGCTCGTCGGTGTGATGGCCGTGCTCGCCCTCGTCGGCTACGCCGTGATCTCGTTCGCGGTCCTGGTCGGGCTCGGGGCCACCTTGACCCTGCCGGGTCTGGCCGGGTTCGTGCTCGCCATCGGCATGGCGGTCGACGCCAACGTGCTCGTGTTCGAACGAGCACGGGAGGAGTATGCCGCCCAAACCCGGCACAGCCTACGCAAGAGCGTGCAGAACGGCTTCCGTCAGGCATTCTCCGCGATCGCCGACTCCAACGTCACCACCCTGCTCGCCGCCGGGCTGCTCTTCTTCCTCGCGACCGGCCCGGTGCGCGGGTTCGGGGTGACCCTGAGCATCGGTGTGCTCGCGTCCATGTTCAGCGCCCTCGTGGTTTCCAGGGCGCTGTCCGAGTGGGCGGTGAACCGGGGATGGGTGCGCAATCACGCGGGTATCACCGGGATCGACCGGATCGGGCCCGTGCGCGCACGATTGGAGAGCGTGCGCAAGAACCTCATGGCGCGGCCGGGTCGTTGGCTTCTGGTCTCGGGGGCGATCGTGGTCCTGAGCGTGGGCGGTATCGCGATCCGCGGGTTGGACTTCGGCTTCGAGTTCACCGGCGGGCGGCTGATCGCGGTGTCCACGGAGCAGACGGTCGACGTCGACACCGCACGTGAGGCGGTGGCCGACGCCGGCTTCCCCAACGCCGTCGTCCAGTCCTCCGGCGAGAACGAGATCACCGTACGCACCGACGAGCTGACCCAGCAGGAGGCCGACAGCATCGAGCAGGCCATCGGCGGGGCCGGCGGCGGCGGCGAGCTCGTGCGCGACGAGTCGGTCAGCGCCTCGTTGGGGGCCACACTGCTGCGCAACGCCGCGATCGCGTTCGGTGTCGCGCTGGCGGCCCAGTTGGCCTACCTGGCGATCCGCTTCCGATGGACCTACGGCACCGGCGCCGTGATCGCGCTGTTCCAGAACGTCGCGGTGGTGCTCGGGATCTTCGCGTGGACCGGTAAGTCGATCGACGGCATCTTCCTCGCCGCGATGCTGACCATCATCGGCTACACGGTCAACGACTCCGTCGTCGTCTTCGACCGCGTGCGCGAGAACCGAAGACTCCGCGGCGAGGAGCCGTTCTCCGTCGTGGCCTCGTCGTCGGTGCTGCAGACGCTGCCGCGCACCGTGAACACCGGGATCAGCACCATGATCGTGCTGGTCGCGCTGTACGTGCTGGGCGGGAGCTCGCTGACCGACTTCTCCCTGGCGCTGATCGTGGGCATCGTGATCGGGACCTACTCGTCGAACTTCACGGCAACGCCGTTCGCGGTCATGGCGGAGAACAGATGGCCCAAGTTGCCGGACGACGACGAGGACGAGGACGCACTGGCTCGGGCCAAGGGAGACCGCGACGACCCAGGATATGGCGCCATCGTCTGACCTCACCCATCTGCCACGGTGTAGACGCTGGGCCGATACCATGACGCCAAGTCCCGCGGGGGCACGTCCGTCGGTCCGTCGAGCGTCCTGCGGACAGGGCACTCCCACCGCCGTCCGTCCACGACCGCCGGAAGTGATCAACCCTGCTGCTGCTCATCGCTTTGCACCTGGTTGCCGCCGCGCTCGCTCCTGTCCTGGTGAGCGTGGTCGGCCGCAAAGCGTTCAGCCTGCTCGCGTTGGTTCCGGCCGCAGCGTTTGTGTGGACCCTCGCGCAGACCTCCACCGTGACCTCCGGCGAGGCCGTCACGGAGGTGATGCCCTGGATCCCCGGGCTGAACATTGAGCTCGCCATGCGGATGGGCACCCTGCAGTGGGCGGTTTCGTTGCTCGTGACCGGGGTCGGTGCGCTGGTCCTGGGCTACTGCGGGTCGTACTTCGACAAGGACGAACCCGGTCTAGCGGCCTTCGCCGGGATACTCACCGGTTTCGCGGGAACCATGCTCGGCCTGGTCCTCTCCGACGACATGCTCGTCATGTACGTCTTCTGGGAACTGACCACGATCTGCTCGTACCTGCTGGTCGGCCACGACCCCACCAGCCGTAAATCCCGGGCCGCGGCCATGCAGGCCCTGCTGGTGACCACCCTCGGTGGGCTGGCGATGCTCGTCGGGTTCTTGATCATCGGGCTGCAGGCTGACACCTACCGCTTCTCCGAGGTCGTCGCCGACCCGCCCTCCGGGACACTGACCACCGCCGCCGTCGCACTCATCCTGCTCGGCGCGATTACCAAGTCAGCGATGGTGCCGTTCCACTTCTGGCTGCCCGGCGCCATGGCCGCACCCACACCGGTCAGTGCCTATCTGCACGCAGCCGCCATGGTCAAGGCCGGTGTGTACCTGGTGGCGCTGCTCGCGCCGGCCTTCGCGCAGGTGCCCGGGTGGCGCGTACTCACCATGGGCCTCGGCGTCGCGACGATGATCCTGGGCGGCTGGCGGGCCTTGCGGCAGACCGACTTGAAGCTGCTGATCGCCTACGGCACCGTCAGCCAACTGGGTTTTTTGATCGTGGTCGTCGGCACCGGCACCCGTAGTGCCGCGCTGGCCGGACTCGCCATGGTGCTCGCACACGGGTTGTTCAAGGCGACGCTGTTCCTCGTCGTCGGGATCATCGACCATTCAGCCGGGACTCGAGATCTCAAACGCTTGTCCGGAGTGGGCCGAGCACATCCCGTGCTGACAGTCATCGCCACCTTGGCGGCGGCGTCGATGGCCGGCATCCCCCCGATGGCCGGGTTCGTCGCGAAAGAGAGTGTCTTCGTCGCCCTGCACGACGTCGCTACCACGGGCGACGGAACCTCCGTCGGCCTCGGGGCCGGCTGGCTCACGCTGGCCGGAGTTGTCGCGGGCTCGGTGTTGACCGTTGCCTACAGCGCCCGGTTTGTCTGGGGCGCCTTCGCCCACAAGCGTGGCTGCGAGCCTTATCAGCCGCATCGGCTGAGCCCATGGTTCGTCACCTCCCCGGCGCTACTCTCCGTCAGCGGGTTGGTGCTCGGCTTTGTCGGTCCGGTCGAGACCGAGGCGCTGATGGGCTACGCCGAGGTCTTCCCGCCGGGTGAGCACGAGCCGAGCCTCGCGTTGTGGCATGGTGTCGAGTTGGAACTAGGGCTGTCGATCATCTCCCTCGCGGGTGGACTGCTGCTGTTCTGGCAACGAGACCGCGTGTGGCGGTTCCAGCGCCGCGTCTCACCCGCACCCGACGCCGAAGCCGCCTATCGCATCATCATGCGCGGCCTCGACCGGCTCGCGGTGGAAATCACCGGCGCCACCCAGCGCGGATCGCTGGGTGTCTACCTGAGCGTGATCCTGGTCGTGTTTGCGGCCCTGCCCGGCGCGGCCGCGGCCTTCCGAGCGTTCAACCCGGACCAGTGGAACCTGGTGTGGTGGGACTTTCCCGCACAGGCACTGGTCGCCGTCGTCGTGATTGTTGCCGCCCTGGGCGCGGCACGGGCGCGCCGTCGGCTCAAGGCCATCGTGCTGGCCGGGATCACCGGGTACGGCACAGCCATGATCTTTTTGCTGCATGGTGCACCGGATCTGGCCCTGACCCAGATCCTGGTCGAGACGGTCGTCGTGGTCATCTTCGTGCTTGTCTTGCGTCGCCTGCCGGTGTACTTCTCTGATCGCCCGTTCACCCTCACGCGGTACTGGCGGCTGCTCATCGCTGGGCTCACCGGGCTGGTGGTGGCGGGCATCGCGCTCGTCGCCGTGAGTGCCCGTACGGCCGACCCCATCTCGACCACCTTCCCCGAGGCCGCCTACGAGGGTGGGGGCGGCGACAACGTCGTGAATGTCACGCTGGTCGACATTCGCGCATGGGACACCATGGGCGAGATCGCCGTCTTGGTCGTGGCGGCCACCGGGGTGGCCAGCATGGTGTTCATCAGCACCCGTCGCTACCGCGTGGGACGCGCCTCCGACGCCCAACGCCGCGCGCGCATCGAGGCCAAGACGACACAGCGCGAAGCCGCCGAGCGCCGACGACCGCCACGAGTGTGGCTGGCCGCAGGCAGCACGCTGTCTCCGGAGCGGCGCTCGATCATCTTCGAGGTGGTCACCCGGATCGCGTTTCCCATGACCATGATGTTCTCCGTCTACCTGCTCTTCGCCGGACACAACAATCCCGGCGGCGGTTTCGCCGGAGGGCTGTTCGCCGGGCTCGCCCTCATGGTGCGATATCTCGCGGGTGGGCGCTACGAGCTCAACGAGGCCGCACCAATCGATGCCGGTGCCGTGATGGGCAGCGGACTGGTGTTGGCCATCGGGTACGGACTGAGCTCATTGCTGTTCGGTGGACAAGTGCTGGAGAGCCTGGTGTTCGACCTACACATCCCGGTACTTGGTGAGGTGCATCTGGTCACTTCCTTGGCCTTCGACCTCGGGGTGTACCTCGTCGTTGTCGGACTGATGCTCGATGTGCTGCGAAGCCTCGGCGGCGGGGTCGATCGGCAGCTCGAAGAAAGCCCGGACACCGACGACGGGCCAGCACTGTCAGCGGACGAGCAGGCACCGGCTACGGAAACCCGGACCGGCGCACGATGACGATCAATGTGGTGCTCGTTGTCACCGTCGGCATATTGGTCGCCAGCGGTGTCTACCTGCTGCTCGAACGCAGCCTCACGCGGGTTCTGGTGGGGATCGTCCTGATCAGCAACGCGATCAACATCCTCTTCATGGTCGCCTCCGGACCGGCCGGTACTGCTCCGTTGTTCAACCTCTACGAACCCGAGCAGATGAGCGATCCGCTCCCCCAGGCATTGGTACTCACCGCGATTGTCATCACCCTGGGACTGACCGCGTTCATTCTGGCCATGGCCTACCGCAGTTGGCAGGTCACCGGAAGCGACGACGTCCAGGACGACGCCGAGGACGCCGCTATTCGCCGATTGGCCGAACTGGACGCGGCCTCGCAGAGTTATGACGAGAACTCGGGTTCGGTCATCGACACCACAAATGGCACCGACGACGATCCCCGCGGCTCTGCTGGCGACGATGCCGGCGACGGGGAGCAGGTTTCCCCACCGGAAGGTGAGCAGCGATGAACGCACTGCTCGTTCCTCTCCCGGTCATGTTGCCGTTGTTCGGCGCCGGGCTCGCCCTGGCGCTCGGACGCTACCCGCGTGTCCAGCAACTGATCAGCGTCGCGGTGCTCACCATCGTGGTGGGCGTTGCGTTGACCCTGGTCATCCGTGCCGACCTCGAAGGGGCACAGGCAGTATGGGTCGGTGGCTGGGAGAACCTGGGCATCGCCCTGGTCGCAGATCGGCTTTCTGCGCTGATGTTGCTGGTGTCCAGCGTGGTGTCCCTGGGCGTGCTGGTGTACTCCCTCGGTCAGGGCCTGACCGACGGCCAGGAGGACACGCCGCTGTCCATCTACCACCCGACCTACCTGGTGTTGCATGCCGGGGTTGCCAATGCGTTCTTGGCCGGTGACTTGTTCAACCTGTTCGTCGGCTTCGAGATACTGCTCACTGCGAGTTACGTGCTGCTCACGCTCGGCGGAACCAGCGAGCGGGTCCGAGCCGGGTCGATCTACGTGGTGGTCGGCGTCGTCTCGTCGTTGATCTTCCTGGCAGCCGTCGCAGTGGTCTACGGGGCGACGGGCACGGTGAACATGGCGCAGTTGGCGCACCGGATCGACGCGCTGAGCCCCGGTGTCTCGTTGACGCTGCAATTGATGTTGCTGGTGGCGTTCGGCATCAAGGCGGCCGTCTTCCCGTTGTCCGCGTGGCTGCCGGACAGTTACCCCACCGCGCCCGCGCCGGTCACCGCGGTCTTCGCCGGTTTGCTGACCAAGGTCGGTATCTACGCGATCATCCGGACCCAGACCATTCTGTTCGACCGGGCGCTGACCGACGTTCTGCTGTGGGCCGCAATACTGACGATGCTGGTCGGGATCCTGGGTGCCGTGGCCCAGTCCGACGTCAAACGAATCTTGTCCTTCACCCTGGTCAGTCACATCGGTTACATGATCTTCGGCGTCGGCCTCTATACCGAGGCGGGCATCTCCGGGGCCATCCTCTACGTCGTCCACCACATCACCATCCAGAGCACGCTGTTCCTCGTCACCGGGCTCATCGAACGCCGCGGTGGCAGTACCTCGCTGACCCGTCTCGGGGGGCTGGCACGCCTCGCTCCAGCGCTGGCCGTGCTGTTCTTCGTCCCGGCCATGAACCTGTCCGGCATTCCCCCGTTCTCCGGTTTCGTCGCCAAGGTGGGCCTGCTTTCCGCCGGAGTGCCGTACGACACGGGGTTGGCCTATGCACTGGTCGGCGCTGGGGTGCTGACCAGCTTGCTCACCCTCTATGCGATGGCCAAGGCGTGGAACCGTGCGTTCTGGCGCGAACCCACCGAGGCGCTCGGGCGGGTGGAGGAACTGCGCTCCAACGACCAACCCGCGCCGCTACTAGCCCGTACCGGGTCTGGAGCCCGCGGCAGCAATATGAGCGATTCCGATTCCGATGTCCCGCTGCACCCCGACGTCGAGGAGGACGCTCTGCACCTGGGCGAGCGGCCTGCGGCGCTGCCAGCTTCGATGGTCGGCCCCACCGCGGCGATGGTCGCGGTGAGTGTGCTGATCACGGTCCTTGCCGGGCCCCTCGTCGGCTACACCGACCGCGCGGCAGCAGATCTGCTCGATCGAGGGCCCTACATCGGCGCCGTGCTGGGTGAGGATCCGCCATGATCGCCAGCCGACAGGAAGGAGCCGCGCGCTGGCGACATCGACGACGCGGCCGACTGCAGTGGCCCATGCTGCTGGCCCTGATGGTGTTGTGGGTGATGCTGTGGGGTCAGCTCACCGTCGCCAACCTCCTGGGCGGACTGGCCGTTGCCATCGTAGTCAAGGTCGTGTTTCCCCTGCCCCCGATCATTTTCGAGGGCAAACTGCGGCCGTTGTCGATCATCCGGCTGATCGGGTTCTTCGTCAGCGGCATGCTGCAGGCCAGCATCGAGGTCTCCATCGAGATTCTACGCCCGCGCGAGCCCCGAAACGCCCTGATCGAGGTGCCACTGCGCGGTGACTCGGATCTGGTGCTCACCCTGACCGCGGAAATCGTCTGCCTGATCCCAGGTAGCGTGGTCGTCGAGGTTCACCGGACCACGCACACGCTCTATGTGCACTCGCTGAACGTACGAGACGACGAGGCCGTGGAACACGCCCGGGCCCATGTCTACGACATCGAGCGACGCGTCGTCGACGCAATGGGCTCGCAGGCCCATCGGGAAGCGGTACGTGCTGCCTCATCGCCGAAAGGGGGCCGGAAGTGACCGTCATCTGGATCTGTGCCGGGCTCCTGCTCGTCGCCGCCATTCTGGCGCTGACGAGGATGAGCTGGGGCCCTTCCATGCTCGATCGCGCGATCTCCACCGATGTGCTGGTCGCGCTCGTCGTCGGCGGACTCGCGCTGGAAGCCGCGGCCAACCGGCACAGCAACACACTGCCCGTGCTGCTGGTCCTAGCCTTTGTCGGCTTCGTCGGTTCCGTGAGTCTGGCCCGGTTCGCCGCACGGGAGACCGACAGCGAAGATGCTCAACCCGAGGATCAACGCGCCAACGAGGGGAGGTCTTAGATGACCTGGGTGGAGATCGCCGATCTTGCCTCGCTCGCGTGTCTGCTTGTCGGAGCCGTGCTCGCGCTGATCGCCGCGATCGGGCTCGTCACCTTCCCGGACCTGCTCACCCGGATGCACTCGGCAACCAAGCCGCAGGTGGTGGGATTGCTGTTCCTCCTACTCGGGCTCGGACTACGACTGCGGGATCCGTCGGCGATCGGCATGCTGGTTCTCATCGCGCTGGCGCAGTTGTCCACAGCCCCGATCTCGGCGCACATGGTGGCGCGAGCGGCAGCACGAACGCAGCAGGTCCGCCCAGAGTTGCTCACCACAGACGAGCTCAGCAGCACCATGACTCCCGCCCCCGCCGAGGGCGCCGTTCCTGGTGGCTATCAGGCGGAGCCCGAGGTGGAGGCTCCCGACCCGGAAGACGACGTGCTTCGCTGACTCGATACGCTGGCGCATCTGCCCGAGTAGCTCAGTCGGCCAGAGCAGCTGTCTTGTAAACAGCAGGTCGCCGGTTCGAGTCCGGCCTCGGGCTCCCCAGCGGATCGCCCTCACATGCAGGCATCGACGAGGTCCGCGTCGAGGAACTGCCGAGTGGTGTTGGAGAGGGTGAACGACGGACGGCTGTGATGGGCCAGCACGAACACCCTCAGCAGTTGGTTCTCATCGCCTCGAGCGCGCTCGCCACTGTGCTCGGCCGTCGGCGGCAGTTGACCTGAAGTTTGGTCGTGCTGGTGCCCTGACTCAGCGGTCACCACCCCTGCGTGACGGTAGTCACTTCATGGGGCACACTGTGCATGCCACCTCCACGACGGATCGTCCGGCACGTACCTGCCGGTGGAAGGAAGGAACACCATGTCCACGGTCACTTACGACCACGCCACCAGGATCTACCCTGGGACGGAGTCTCCCGCAGTCGACTCCCTCAACCTCGAGATCAACGACGGCGAGTTTCTCGTCCTTGTCGGGCCGTCGGGTTGCGGCAAGTCGACCAGTTTGCGGATGCTCGCCGGGCTGGAGGAAGTCGACCAGGGCTCGATCCGGATCGGCGACCGCGATGTCACCAACATCCCGCCCAAGGACCGCGACATCGCGATGGTGTTCCAGAACTACGCGCTCTACCCGCACATGTCGGTCGCGGACAACATGGGCTTTGCCCTCAAGATCGCCGGCACACCCAAGGACAAGATCCGCCGACGGGTGCAGGAGGCGGCCGTGCTGTTGGATCTCGAGGAGTACCTGGACCGTAAGCCCAAGGCGCTGTCCGGCGGTCAGCGCCAGCGTGTGGCCATGGGCCGTGCGATCGTCCGCGAGCCCCAGGTGTTCTTGATGGACGAGCCGCTGTCCAACCTCGATGCCAAGTTGCGGGTATCGACCCGAACCCAGATCGCTTCGTTGCAGCGCCGGCTGGGCATCACGACGGTCTATGTCACCCATGACCAGATCGAGGCCATGACAATGGGTGATCGAGTGTGCGTCCTCAAGGACGGCGTGCTGCAGCAGGTGGACACACCGCTGGGGTTGTACGACAACCCGGCCAATGTGTTCGTCGCGGGGTTCATCGGCAGCCCGGCGATGAACATCGCGACCTTCGACCTGGCCGAAGGAGAGGCCACGCTCGGGCACGCCAGGGTCGACGTCCCGCGAGTCGTCGCCGACGCCGTCGGCGCGGAGGGCTCGAACACCCTCACCATCGGTTTCCGCCCGGAGACGCTCAGCCCCACGACCGACACCTCGGCCAGCGGCATACCGGTCACCGTCGACCTGCTCGAGGAACTCGGCTCGGACGCTTACATCTACGGCCACCTGTCTGGGAGTGAGACGGCGCCAACCGATCGGCTCCGCAGTGAGACCGTGATCGCCCGGGTCGAGCCGCGCAACGCCCCGCAGAAGGGAGACAACGTCGTGCTGCAGATCCGTCAGGGTGGGGAGCACTACTTCTCGGTCAAGACAGGTGAGCGCATCGAAGGCTGAGCCCGTCGAGGTGAACACACAGCCGCCATGGAACTGCGCGTCCTGGCCGCACCGGCCCAGCAGCAGGCATTGCTCGACCTGCCGTGGGACATGTCGCTGGAGGACTGGCCGGACTGGTACCTGGTGGCACTGCCACGTGGCATTTCCCGGCACACCGTGCGATTCGTCCGGCTGGGCGGCCAGGTCTACGCGCTCAAGGAGGTCGTCGATCACTTCGCCCGACGTGAGTACCAGCTGCTGCGCGACCTGTCCCGGCTGAACGTCCCGGCGGTCGAGGCGGTCGGCATCGTCACCGGGCGCGAGACACCGGGCGGAGAGGCCCTGGACTCGGTTCTGGTGACCCGGCATCTGCAGTTCTCGTTGCCGTACCGGGCGTTGTTCTCTCGCACATTACGTCCCGAGACGATCCTCCGACTGGTCGACGCCCTGGTGGCCCTGTTCGCCCGACTGCATCTCGCCGGCTTCTACTGGGGAGACTGTTCACTGTCCAATGTGCTCTTCCGGCGCGATGCCGGTGCGTTCTCGGCGTACCTGGTCGATGCCGAGACCGGCGAGATGCACAACAGCCTCTCCCGGGGCCAGCGGGCCGAGGACCTGGAGATCGCCCGGGTCAACCTGGCCGGTGAGATGCTCGACCTCCGGGCCGGCGAGCTGTTGGACGAGACGATCGACCCCCTCACGCTCAGTACCTCGGTGGTCGACCGGTACGAGGCGCTCTGGGAGGAGCTCACCGGGTGGGAGGCATTCGACGTCAACCACCGGTGGCGGATCGAGCGGCGGGTCGAACGGCTGAACGAGTTGGGTTTCGACGTCGACGAGCTCGACATCGTCACGGACATCGGTGGCCGCACGGTGCAGGTCCAGCCCAAGGTGGTCGACGCCGGGCATCACAGCCGGCGGTTGATGCGGCTGACCGGGATCGACGCCCAGGAGAACCAGGCGCGGCGACTGCTCAACGACCTGGACTCCTACGCCGTCGCCACCGATCAGCAGGGCGAGGACGAAGAGATCGTCGCCAATGCCTGGGTGCAGGAGGTCTACGAGCCGGTGGTACGGGTGGTGCCACGTGAGTTGCGCGGCAAGTTGGAGGCCCCGGAGATCTTCCACGAGGTTCTCGAACACCGCTGGTATCTCTCTGAACGGGAGAACCGTCAGGTCGGATCGTTGGAGGCCGCTCGCGACTACGTCGAAAGCGTGCTGCGGCACAAACCGGACGAGGCGGCGATCTTGCCCGGCACGGCGCCGCACGAGGACCCGGAGAGCACCCAACCGTTCCGTATCCCGTGGGACGAGATCGAACCGTGACGGGGTGATTTGGCGGTGTCACGGTGCTACGTCCGTCGGCGGCGGGCGATGTCGTACAGGGCGACCCCGGCGGCTACCCCCGCGTTCAGCGACTCCAGGTCCGTCGTCATCGGGATGTGCGCGCGCAGGTCACAGGCGTCGGCGACGACGTTGGACATCCCGCTGCCCTCGGACCCGACCACCAGGCACAACGGTTCGGCGACCGCTGCGACGTCGCTGATCTCGATCTCACCGTCCGCGGCGAGCCCGACGATGAACATCCCGGACTTCTGCATCTCCCGCAGGCTCCGCGCGAGGTTGGTCACCTGCGCCACCCCGATGCGGCTGGCTGCTCCAGCCGACGTCTTCCACGCACCCGCCGACATGCCGGCGCTGCGTCGTTCGGGCACGACCACGCCCTGGGCGCCGAAGGCTGCGGCAGAACGCACCACGGCGCCCAGATTGCGCGGGTCGGTGACCTGATCCAGCGCCACAAGCAGCGGCGCGGCACCGGACGGCGTGCTCGCCAGCAACCCGTCGACATCCCAGTACTCGTACGGCGGCACGGTCAGCGCGATCCCCTGATGCGCCGCACCGGCGCTCACCCGATCCAACTCGGATCGCGGAGCCTCCAGCAGTGGCAGCCGGCGCTCCGCGGCGATCCGGAGCACCTCCCGGACGCGCTGGTCGGAGTCGATGCCTTCGGCCACGTGCAGCGCCTGGACCGGTACGTCGGCACGCAGTGCCTCCAGGACCGCGTTCCGGCCGGCGATCGTCTCGCCCGCCTCTGGTGCGCCGGAACGGGAACGAGTGCCACCGGACGAGCGCCCGCTGGTCGAGCCCGGGCCCTGCTTCCTGGCGGCCGCGGTCTCCTTCGGCCCGGTTCGTGAGTCCGCGGCTGCGCGTCGAGACCGGATGTGCCCGGTCCGGTCCTCAGCGCGTGGCGTCGGCCCTTTGCCTTGCAGGCCCTTCTTGCGCTGACCGCCCGAGCCGACGACCGGCCCCTTCTTCGTGCCTGGTTTACGGGTGGCGCCCCGCCGCCTGGAGTTGCCGGCCATCACGTCACGCTCTCGGTGGCGGCTTCGCGTGGTGGTGCCAACTCCCAACGCGCGCCGGACGGCGTGTCCTCGACGACGACGCCGGCAGCGGCGAGTCGGTCTCGGATCTGATCGGCGGTGGCATAGTCCTGCTCCGCCCGAGCGCGCGCTCGGGCGTCCAGCAACTCTTCCACCAGTGCTGCAACCGTCTCCCGACTCCGATCCGGGGCCGTGGCAGGTGTCGCCCACATAGCATCGCGTGGGTCTAGGCCCAGCGCGTCGAGCATTGCCAGCATCGAAGCGAGGCTCGCGGCGACGGCGGGCTGGTCCTGTTCGGCAAGCGCGGTGTTCCCGGCACGCACGGTCTCGAAGACGACGGCCAGTGCTTGCGGGACGCCGAGGTCGTCGTTCATGGCCGTGTTGAAGGCTTCCGGAGTGGGGGCCGGGTTGGGGCGCTCGCCCAGGAGCTCCTCCGCGCGTTCGACGAAACCCTCGATCCGGCGGAAGGCGCTGCCGGCCTCGGCCAGCGCCTCCTCGCTGAAGTCGACGACGCTGCGGTAGTGGGCGGCGACGAGGTAGTACCGGATCTCGATGGGACGGAATCGCTTGACCAACTCGTCGACGAGCAGCGAGTTGCCGATCGACTTGCTCATCTTCTCGCCGGAGATGTTGACCATCGCATTGTGCATCCAGAACCGGGCGAACGGTCGTCCAGCGGCGCGGGACTGGGCGAGCTCGTTCTCATGGTGCGGAAACCGCAGGTCGAGGCCGCCACCGTGGATGTCGAACTCGTCGCCGAGATACTTGCCCGCCATGGCCGAGCACTCCAGATGCCAGCCCGGCCGGCCACGCCCGTGCGGGCTGGACCACGAGGCGGTGTCCGGCTCCCCTTCCTTGTGACCTTTCCACAGCGCGAAATCGCGCGGGTCCCGTTTGGCCCGCGGGTCGGCGTCGGTGGCCGGTTCCATCTCGTCGAGCTTCTGCCCGGACAGCTCACCGTACGCCGGCCACGACCGGACGTCGAAGTAGACGTCGCCGGAGCCGTCGTGGGCGACGTAGGCATGGCCGCGGTCGATCAACTGGTCGATCAGCTCGAGCATCTCCGGCACGTGCCCGGTGGCTCGGGGTTGATAGGTCGGCGGCTCGCAGCCGAGCAGCCGGTACGCACGGTCGAGCGCGCGTTCGTGCTCGTACGCCCACGCCCACCATGGCCGGCCAGCCGCGGCGGCCTTGCTCAGGATCTTGTCATCGATGTCGGTCACGTTGGCAACGACGACGACCTCGTAGCCCAACCGGTCGAGCCACCGACGAAGCACGTCGAAGGCCACGTCCTTGCGGATGTGCCCCAGATGCGGTGGCCCCTGGACGGTGAGCCCACACACATAGATCCGGACCTGCCCAGCCTGGGCCGGGACGAAGTCCCGAACGGTGCGCGATGCGGTGTCGTACAGGCGAAAGCTCACCGCGCAAGGGTAGCCCGCAGGGGTCCCGCACGCCGATGTGGGCGACAATCGGAGCCGTGTGGCCCAGTTCCGCAGCCGGCTCGTGGTGGCAGCGCCATGCGGTCGCGGCGGCGATCGCCGTGCTGGCCCTCGCTCTGATGGTGTGGCAGGTGATCGTGCGCGGGCCGTTCGTGGCCTGGGACTGGCCATTGCATGCCTACGTGGATCCGCGCCAGCCCACCGATCCTGCCCGGTGGTGGCTCGACAGTCTGGCCAAT
>Ga0079225_10000468_pt1 | contig 21897 bp, 17 predicted proteins | sample Poulit2012_FD_76344 | JGI IMG/M metagenome (GOLD analysis project Ga0079225, IMG submission 76344) | Agricultural soil microbial communities from Georgia to study Nitrogen management - Poultry litter 2012 | ecosystem: Environmental > Terrestrial > Soil > Agricultural land | place: USA: Georgia... | reverse complement strand
TTCCTTTTTTATACTTTACAACCCTTACCCTGTAAGGGCTAGGAATTATGAAATTCATTCAGGAGTGTAAACTAAATTACTTCTTTATGAAAATTCATTTGAATATTGTAATGAAAGAATAGACAAATGAATCCAATTCAAAATTAAAATAATGAAAAGCTGATATGTACATTCCTTTCACTAAGTAGTTTTATAATTTCTTTCCACATTGTCTTCGGTTTGATGCATTTTACAAATGATATAAGAAGACTGAAGAAAAGCTTGGTACTTATAACCAAAAGAAAAATAACAGTTTATTTTAGAGTGAATCACACTAGAATTTCGTTTCGTATTCCCTTAATAGGTCAAATCGAAATTCTACCCCTGATCCGGGCGTATCCGGAGCGATTGCCTGACCATTCTTTATGACGAGTGGACGTGTAGTATAACTATCAATTGGAAAACTATGCACTTCTAAATATGATGCATGTGGCATTGCAGACATTAAGCTAACGTGTAATTCTTGCATGCCATGTGTACAAATAGGAAGATTATATGTAAAGGCTAAATTAGCCACCTTTAACCAACCGGTAATTCCTCCAATGTTAGAAGCATCAGGCTGAGGAAAATCGATATTACCTCTTGTGATTATATTTTGGAACTCGTAAATAGTATGTAGGTTTTCTCCAGCTGCAATCGCAAGGCCCCCTTCTTGCGAAATTCTTTTATAGCCACTGTAATCATCCGGAATTGTAGGTTCTTCTAACCATAAAACATTATAATCTTGCAGAATTCTAGCTGCTTTTATCGCAGTTTCTAAGGACCACTTCATATTAGCATCGACCATAAGTGTGTTTTCTGTTCCTATAAGCTTTCGAACAGAAGCCACACGATCTATATCTTCTTGTAAGGTATCTTCACCGAGTTTAATTTTAACTGCATGAAAGCCTTGGTCTAGGTAATTTTGTATATTGTCTAGTAATTTATTTTTTGAGAAATTTAAATCTATAGCGCCCGCGTAACAATTTGTACTGTTATTTGCTCCACCTAGTAATTTCCAAAGAGGTTCATCCGCCTTTTTTGCACGTAAATCCCATAATGCAATGTCAATGGCTGATATTGCAAAGGAAGAAATTCCACCTCTACCGACATAATGAATCTTCCAATTCATGTCATCCCAAAGTTTTTCAACACAACTTGCATCTTTTCCAAGTAGAAATGGCTTTAAATCATGTTCAATCATGGCACAAATTGATCTGCCACCAACTCCGCCAGTATATGTGTATCCAATGCCTTCCGAGCCATCTTCTAGGATAACCTTCACAATTGGAAGTTCAAAATGTGTATGGATTCCATGTTTGGCATCACCCATTTCCTCTGGTAATGGAATTCGATAAAAGTTTGTTACCACATCAACAATTTTCCTTTGTTTTGCCATTTTACCATCTCCTAATATTTGTTTTCGGTTTATAATCAACATTATTATCTATTAAATTATTTAAATAGTGTGAAAAAACTACACAGAACAATCTCTCTTGTAATTTTAGAAATAACTCACAAATAAAATTATAATTTCCTTGTACAATTTAGTTTATGAGTTATTTCTCATTGCAGGAACGAATCCTAGTCGAGTTGAAATATAACTATCGACACTTTTTATTGCTAAAATCACATCCTCTTGTTTTGTAATCATTCTTTCAGTTGGACCAGCTACACTAATTGCAGCAATCGCATTACCTGTATAATTAAAAATAGGCACCGCATAACAAGTGAGGCCATCTTCAATTTCTTCATCATCTATCGCATAGCCTTGTTGACGTACGTTTGACAACTCTTCAAAATATAGTTGTTTATCAGTGATTGTATTTTCAGTGAACTTTTCCATGCCTTTTTCATTAAGGATTTCTTCGACTTTTTCGATGTGATAATTTGAGACAATAGCTTTCCCTAAAGAGGTACAGTGGATGTTTTTTCTTGTACCTAATTGTGCATTTGTCGTCACGGACTGGTTTCCCTCGGCCTTGTATACATACACAATTTCACCTTCGTCATAAACAGCTAGAAAGCATGTTTCGTTTAAGTCGCTTGCTAATTGCTTTAAATAAGGCGCAGCAATGTCAACGATATTCCAGTTGATGAGCCCCGACATTCCAACTTCAATAGCTTTAATTCCAATATCGTACTTTTCTAATGATTCATTCTGTTCGATGAATTGTTTGTTTTTAAGGGATTCTAAAAGACGATGAGTAGTACTTTTGGCTAATCCCAACTCTTTTGCGATTTCACCCACCCCAACAGACCCTGGTTTTGTGGCAATTAACTCAAGAATCGTTAAAGCTCTTTCAACAGCTGAACTAGATGGAGAAGAAACTTTATTATTTTTACTCTTGGACAAAATATATCACCTCATTTATTTGACTTAATAAAATAACGGAACGTCATTCCTTTAATTTATGTTAAAGCTCTTTTCTTCATTAGTCAATTAATTTATTGTTATTTGTATATAGAAATCAATATTTTATTTTTATAAAAATATTTTTAAATCCTAAAAGCTTTATTCCAATCAATGAAAAGGATGTAAAAGATTTATTTACTAATATAGAAAATAAATTAAAAAGTCATTTAGATAATACATAACTAGGCTTATTTATGAATTATTACTATATTTAGATAAATCTATTGACAACAAAAAATAAACGGGGTAATATAAAAGTTATCAATAAACAGTATGCCGTTCCGTTATTTTTAAATAATGAATAATAACAGTTCTTGATTCCAAGTAATTCCTATTGGACAATTTCAAGTTTCATTCAATAGGAATTACTCAAACTTAAACAAGGGGGTGGAGTAATTTAATTATCACTGAATAATTAAAGTTGTTTAATGGAGATAGAGCGTAGCATACATAGATGGGGTGATCAGAATTTAATAATTCTGATTGATTCCGAACTTCATTAATTAATAGATTTTTTAGGAGGAAGAAATATGACAATTTTACGTTTATCTGACAAAATTGCTTTAGTAACAGGAGGAGGTCAAGGTATAGGGCGTGCGATTTCACTACGTTTAGCTGAGGAAGGTGCACATGTTGCAATTGCGGATCTAAACTTAGAGGCAGCACAAAGTGTTTCAAAAGAAATTGAAGCAATAGGGCGTAAAGCATACGCTCTTCAAGTAGATGTTAGCGATAAGGAAATAGTACGTGAGTCAGTAGATAAGGTAGTGGCCCAATTTGGTTCAATTGATATTTTAGTTAACAATGCGGGGGTTGGATCCTTTAATCCGATCTTCGATATTAGTGAAAGGGAACTTGATTTGCATTACGAAGTAAATATTAAAGGACTTTTCTTCGCGATGCAGGCAACTGCCGAACATATGGTTAAGAATAATAGTGGAAAGATTGTGAATCTTGCATCTCAAGCAGGTAGACGTGGTGAGGCGTTGGCTCTATCTTACTGTATGAGCAAGGCGGCAGTAATTAGTATGACACAATCAGCTGCATTAGCGTTAGCGCCAAATAAAATTAATGTAAACGCTGTCGCCCCTGGTGTAGTTGATACACCATTTTGGATAGAAGTAGATAAGAAATTCGCCGATATTCTAGATTTACCAATTGGTGAACATAAACGTCGTACTGTGGAGTCAATTCCACTAGGTCGTATTGAACAACCAGAAGACGTGGCAAAAGCGGTTGTGTTTTTGGCGAGTGATGATGCCGAATACATTACTGGACAAACTTTGAATGTTGATGGTGGAAATGTTACAAGCTAAGCTACTTTAAGAAATGGAGTGGGAACATGACTAACAAGAAAATTGTAATTACAGATTGTGATCATCCATCAGTTCAAATTGAGAGAGAAATTCTTGAGGAACAGGGATTTACAGTTGTATTAGAGCAGTGTTATACGGAAGATGATGTAATTGAGAAATGTCGCGATGCATATGGTTTGATTAATCAGTATGCTCCTTTAACAGAAAAAGTTTTATCTTCACTTCCTAAATGTGAAGTAATCGTTAGATACGGTGTAGGTGTCGATAACATTGACTTAAAGGCGGCATCGAATATTGGTATCCAAGTATGCAATGTTCCTGATTATGGAATTGAAGAGGTTTCCGATCATGCATTGGCTCTGTTTTTTACCCTTTCGCGAAAAATAAATTTACTATCCAATCAAGTAAAGCAAAATAATTGGGATTTTCAACTTTCTAGACCTATACGGCGATTAAAAGATTTAACAATTGGCATAGTTGGTCTAGGTAGAATTGGGCAAGCAACAGCTAGGAAAGCAATTGGCATGGGATGGAATGTTATTGGTTTTGATAGAAATGAAAGGAAAAAAATTAATGGACTTAATCAAGTATCCTTTCAGGAATTAATTCAAAAAGCAGATATGATTTCAATCCATGTTCCTTTCACAGAAAAGACGCATCATTTATTCAATCAAGAGACATTTAGCAAAATGAAAAGGTCAGCATTTGTAGTTAATACGGCGCGTGGATCAATTATTGATGAACAGGCATTAGCAGACGCATTAAAAAGTGGAGAAATCGCCGGAGCTGGTCTTGATGTTATGGAACAAGAACCGCCTGAAGTGGGTAATCAATTAGTCCAACTAGATAATGTCATACTCACTCCTCATGCGGCATGGTATTCGGAAGAGTCTATATATGATTTAAAACAAAAATCAGCTCATGAGGTGATAAATGTAATACTTGGAAATCCTCCCAAAAATCCAGTTAATCAAATACATGGTATAGGAGGAATTCCCCAATGAATCTAATGAAAGCAGCTGTTTATGAAAGTAAAAAAGATATTACGGTGCTAGATCGCCCCATACCTGATGTGAAAGAAGGATGGGCACTAGTAAAAGTAGATTATTGTGGAATTTGCGGAACAGATCTACTTATCTTTTCAGGAAACCATCCAAGAGCTCAAAAAGGGTTAACTATTGGCCATGAATTTACAGGGAGAATTGTTAATCATCCTGATCTGACGGAAGGAACACCTGTAACCGTAAGACCATTATTGTCTTGCGGTGAATGTGACCCTTGTCTAACTGGTAATTCACACGTTTGTGAATCATTAGGGTTACTTGGAATTGATCAATCAGGTGGAATGGCAGAATATGTGTCAGTACCAGTAGATGAGATTTATCCTCTCCCATCAGAAATCTCACTAAAAAGAGGTGCACTCGTTGAACCGTTTGCTGTAGCTGTGCACGCAATAAGACTATCAAATTTTAAGCCGGGAGATCTGGTAACAGTATTTGGTGCAGGTCCAATCGGTCTTTCTACTGCAATATCACTAAAGTTATTTGGTGCTCGACAGGTTACTATTGTAGAAGTGCAACCATTTCGTAAAGAAGTAGCAGAATCGTTAGGTTTTGAAGTTATTGACCCTTCACAAAGTGATACGTACATAGCAGAAGCCGATATCGTATTTGACTGTGCGGCACATCAATCTGTAGCTAAACTGCTTGTAAAATCTACTAAAATTCAAGGACAAATTGTCTTAGTTGGAACGTATAAATATCCAACGGAACTAGATTTGCAAAATATTACATTTAAAGAGTTATCAGTGAAAGGAACTCGGGTTTATACAAAGAAGGATTATAAAATCGCAATATCCTTATTGTCTACTGATTTTGATTTTGAAAAACTGATTACACAAGAGTTTCCTATTGGATCAGTCTCCAAGTCGTTTCAGTTTTTAACATCAGGTGGAAACAGTGTGAAAGTTCTTATTTCATTATAATGTATAAAAAAAGGGGATTATTAATATGAAATATTTAAAACTATCGATGTTGAATTTAGTAATGATTCTTTTAATGTTTACTTTGGTAGCATGTTCTGATGGTTCAGTTGAGGAAGACAGCACTTCAGCAAATTCAGACACAAGAAATGACGGAGAGCTTGTAGTTGGTTGGTCACAAATGGAAAATAATAATCCATGGCGTATTGCGGAAACAAAAAGTATTCGTGAAGAAGCTGAAAAACGCGAAATTGACATGGTTTATTCTGATGCACAAAGTGATACATCGAAGCAGGTGTCAGATATAGACGATATGATTGCTCAAGGAGTAGATTACATTATTTTGGCTCCTCGTGAATTTGAAGGTCTAACACCAGCATTATCAGCAGCGAATGATGCTAATATTCCTGTTATTCTTGTTGATCGTACTGTAAAAGGTGTAGCAGGGGAAGATTATGTTACCTTTATTGGCTCTGACTTTGTAGAACAAGGAAAAATAGCAGCTGAGTGGCTAATTGATGCAATGGGTGGAGAAGGAAACATTATTGAATTAACTGGTACATCAGGTGCTTCCGTTGCGATTGATCGTCAACAAGGTTTTGCAGATGCTATCGAGGAAAAAGCTTCAGACATGGAAATTATAGCATCCCAGAATGGTGACTTTGCTCGAGAAGAAGGTCAAAAGGTCATGGAAAACCTTCTTCAATCTCATGGCGATGATATTGATGCAGTATATGCACATAATGACGAAATGGCAATTGGTGCCATAAATGCAATTAAAGCAAGTGGGAAAGTACCGGGTGAGGATATTATTATCGTTTCCGTTGATGGTACAAAGGATGCTCTTGAATCTATTATTGCTGGAGAAATGGGAGCAACTGTTGAAAGCTCACCATTCTTTGGTCCACTAGTATTTGATGTTATTGAACAGTTAGAAAATGAGGAAGAAGTAGATGCAGAGATTATTATAGATGACGGTTTTTTTGATAAAACTAATGCAGAAGAATTTGTTGATGAAGCTTATTAATCATTCATAAATTTAGTTCGTGAGGAAGGAGGAGTCAGATGGAGTCAGAATATGTATTGGAAATGTCAAGTATTGTAAAGACATTTCCCGGAGTGCGGGCATTAAAAGGGGTACAACTCAATATTAACAAAGGAGAGGTACATGCACTCATGGGTGAAAACGGTGCAGGGAAGTCAACGCTAATCAAGATTTTAACTGGCGTTTATTATCATGATGAAGGGTCGATTGTTCTTGACGGTGAAGATGTAGCATTTAAAGCTCCGATTGAATCACAGATAAAGGGCATTAGTACAATCTATCAGGAAGTGAGTTTAATTCCATATCTGAGTGTCACGGAAAACATATTCATAGGCCGTGAACCAATGACAAAGTGGGGTACTATTAATTGGAGAAAAGCACATAAAGATGCTAGTGAAGTTCTACTTGATATGGGGATAGAAATTGATGTTAAACAATCAGTTAACACATATAGTACCGCAATCCAGCAAATGGTTTCTATCGCACGTGCTATTTCAATGAATGCAAAACTTGTTGTAATGGATGAACCAACATCTTCTCTAGATGATCAAGAAGTAGAGGTACTATTTAAGGTAATAAATAAGTTAAAAGCAGAAGGAGTATCCATCATTTTTGTTAGTCATAGGCTTGATGAAATATATACAGTTTGTGATCGAATTACAGTACTACGGGATGGTTCTTTTGTAGGGACATGGCCGGTTAGCGAACTGTCCCAAAATAAGTTAATTGCACTAATGATTGGAAAAAGCGAGAAAGAAGCTGCGAAACTTTCACAAATGAAGACAAATGTAGACAAATTTAATGAAAAAAACATTGTTGAACTTGATGAAATTAAACAGGGAAATCGTGTGAGGAATGTCAGTTTCGATCTTTCCAAGGGAGAAGTTCTAGGCTTGGCAGGCCTGCTTGGATCAGGTCGTACTGAGACGGCAAAGGTAATTGCAGGAATATTGTCACCAGATGAAGGAACTATGTTATACGAAGGGACTTCGACTAATTTCCAATATCCAGGACAAGCAATTAAGGCAGGTATTGCGATGTGTACGGAAAACAGAAAATCAGAAGGAATTATTCCCAATATGTCTATTCGCGAAAATATTACCCTTGCTAGTTTAAGTGAGTTCTCTAAATTTGGTTTTGTTTCTCGTAAAAAGCAGGAAAAAGTCGTAGATAGCTTTATTGCAAGAATGGGAATTAAAACACCGAATGCTGATCAGAAAATAAAAAACCTTAGCGGAGGAAATCAACAAAAGGTATTACTTGCAAGATGGTTGGCACTTAATCCTAGTCTATTAATTTTGGATGAGCCAACACGTGGTATTGATGTTGGAGCAAAAGCCGAGATTTATTCACTAATCAATGAAGTCTCTAAGTCAGGTTTAAGTATTTTGCTTATCTCATCAGAATTTGATGAACTGATCAATAATTCTGATCGCATTATTGTCTTAAGAGAGGGGCGTAGGGTTGGAGAACTCAGAGGTGAAGAACGTACACAAGATAATATCATGAATATAATTGCGACACAGAGTAATCGCTTAGAAAGAATCGATGAGGAGGCAAGATAGGAATGCCTGAAGAAAAACTTGAACAAGAAAGTTTAAAATCACATAGAGGAATTCAAAAACCTCACTTAGGGGTTCTTGCTAAGCGTTATGCGCTTCCTCTCGCAATTGTTACGCTTATTATATTAAACATTGTGATTACAAATAACTTTTTATCCATGACTACAATGTGGAATGTACTATTACATGTTTCAACTACTGCGCTTGTTGCCATAGGAATGACATTAGTAATTGCAACAGGTGGAATTGATCTTTCAGTAGGTGCAGTGATGGCCCTAGCAGCTGTCTTTTCAACATTTTTACTAGACTACAATATAATCATAATAGTATTAGGAACAGTTATATTCTGTGCTGTTTTCGGCCTTTTTAATGGAATCATTATTTCTTATATAGGGGTGCAACCTATAATAGCCACGCTAGCGCTGATGATTGCAGGACGAGGTGTTGCCCAAGTTTTAACAGATGGATATTTAGTGTCATTTTCACACCCGGCTTTTGAAGTGTTAGGAAAAGGGACAATATTTTCAATTCCGGTACCGGTTATTATTATGATTCTCGTTGCTACAATAGTTTATATTGTCGTTCGTTTTATGACTTATGGACGTTATGTGGAAGCGGTTGGTGATAACGAACAAGCAGCTGGATTAGCTGGAATTAATGTGAATAGGATTAAACTTTCCGTTTATATTCTTGCAGCAGTACTTGCCGGGCTAGCGGGAATGATTGAAACTGCAAGAATGGGAGCAGCTGACGCAACTCGGATTGGTGAATTAATTGAAATGGATGCAATTGCAGCAGTTGTCGTAGGTGGAACACTTATGACAGGAGGTAGACCACGTATCTGGGGAACCATTTTCGGGGCTATTTTAATGGGAATTATTGCTGCTACCTTTAATATGAATAATATTCCTTATTCTTATTCACTGGTGATTAAGGCAATTATTATTGTTGGTGCGATTTATTTGCAAAGGGAGAATAACTAGAAGGGAGTTGATAAATTGTGAAAGCCATTTCAATTCGGTCTTCATCCGGAAACGGAATCATAAAAAAATTAGGAACTATAATGCAAAAGCAAGGAGCGCTTGTGACGCTGATTTTACTTATCCTTTTTGCATCGATTAAATATGAGACATTTTTAACGAACATGAATATCCTAAATATATTAAAACAAAATAGTATGATCGGTATTATTGCGATTGGAATGACCTTTGTTATTTTAACCAAAGGGATTGACCTTTCGGTTGGATCATTACTCGCACTAGGTGGAGTAATGGCTGCTATGCTTTCACCGTATGGAATTATCATAGCCCTTGTTGTTCCAATTGTCATTACTACTTTACTAGGTCTTGTAAACGGTTTAGTAATTGCGAAATTAAAAATTGAACCTTTTATTGCGACACTTTCAATGATGATAGGTGTTAGGGGATTCATTTACGCTTTTACAGAAGAGAAAACTATCATTGTGGATGATCGCTACACACAATTTTTTGTTAATCTTGGAAACGGAACTTTTATAGGAATTCCTAATCCTGTGTGGGTTTTTATTGTTATTTTAATTCTTGCTTCCTTTGTCCTTCATCAAACAAAATTTGGGCGAAATATTTATGCAATTGGTGGAAACGAAGACGCTACACTCCTAATGGGAATTCGTGTTACACGAATGAAAGTTATGGTGTATGCACTTAATGGGGCTCTCGCAGGAATTGTAGGGATTTTATTGACAGGACGTCTTGGTGGCGCTGCTCAACCAGTAGCGGGAGACATGTGGGAACTTGATGCTATTGCTGCTGTTGTCATTGGCGGAACATTACTCATAGGAGGGCGTGGGGGAGTTTTTGGTACGTTAATAGGTGTTATGCTTCTAGGGGTTATTCTCAATATTATAAATTTGCAAGGAACATTAGATTCATGGTGGCAACCTGTCATTCGTGGAGGTTTCTTATTATTGATTGTAATCATTCAAGCACAGTTGATAAAACGGAATTATGGAAAGAAAAAGAGGAGGAACTAGTATGAGTACAAAGGTAAATTTAGGAAAAATGATTATCGGTGGAGCAGCAAGGAATTCAAGGGACAGGAAATTTGTGGACGTTATTAATCCAACAACAAATGAGGTTATTGATAGAGTTCCATTAGCAACCTTAGAAGATGTTGAAGAATCTTTAGATATTGCTCAAGGAGGTTTTACCGTTTGGGCGAATACTCCTATTCATGAACGATATAAAATTTTAATAGATTTTGCCAGTTTATTAAAAAAACATAAAAGTGAGTTAGCAAATATTCTAACGCTTGAAAATGGGAAGCCGTTAGACCAATCTGAAGCAGAGGTGGAGACAGGTATTCGACTTTTTACAGGTTTTGCTGAAAAGTCTAAAAGTATGTATGGGATCTCTGCGCCACTTGATGCTCAAGCAGGTTTAGAAAAAGATATCTACTTTACGCGCAGGGAGCCAATTGGTGTGATGGGAGCAATATTACCATTTAACTTCCCTATTGACTTATTTGCTCATAAAGTGGCACCTGCATTAGCAGCAGGAAATGCAGTTGTCATTAAACCGGCTACAGAAGCTCCATTAACGATTATTAGATTAACAGAACTTTTACATGAAGCTGGAGTTCCAGGAAATACAATGCAAGTAATTACTGGACGCGGTTCTCTTGTAGGTGAGATTTTAGCAAGTAGTCCAAAAGTAAATATTGTCAGTATGACAGGGGACACTCAAACGGGAATTCAAGTTGCGCAAAATGCTGCAAAAAATCTATCTAGAACTTTCCTTGAGCTCGGTGGCAATGATGCTTTAATAGTTTTTGACGATGCAAATATTGAGGAAGCTATCGAACATGCTGTATTCGGACGTACGTGGGCAACTGGGCAGTCTTGTTGTTCGAATAAACGTTTGATTGTAGCAGACAGTATTTTAGAAAACTTTACACATAAGTTAATAAACAAATTAAAGGAATATACACTTGGAGATCCACTCGATCGCAATACAAAAGTAGGACCATTAATCAGCGAAAATGCAGCAAAGACAGTCAAGAAACAAATTGATTTTACAATTGACCAAGGGGCACATCTCCTATATGGCGGTGAGCGGATTGATAACTGTTTTCTTTCCCCAGCGGTTTTAGGAAATGTCAGTAAGGATTCAGATATTGCACAGGATTTAGAAATATTCGGGCCAGTACTTCCAATAATCGGGTTTAAAGATGATCAGGAAGCAATTGAAATAGCAAATAATTCAATCTATGGTCTTAGTGGATCTGTGTTCACAAAAGACATAAATCGTGCAATCAACTCAGCCTACAAAATGCAAACTGGACAAGTTGTAATCAATGGAACTGGTTTATACCGACCGGATGTAGCCCAGTTTGGTGGCTACAAGCAAAGTGGACTTGGTCGTGAAGGACTTTCTGTTACTTTAGAGGAAATGACTCAAGTAAAAAATGTAGCCATTCGAAATGCACTTTCTTAATTAACATATTATTTGTTAACATTTTACAAAATGGGGCTACTTTTCAGCTAGCTGAAAAGTAGTTGTATTTAATATTCTCAAACAAGTAGAAGAACAAAGTTTTAAATGTTGACTTTCAATCGAATAAAATCTTTTTAAAAAGGAAGTAGGTTAAGTCATGAGCGAAGTTTTGACATTTGGAGAAACAATGGTACTGCTAACCACTCCTAATCGGTCTGGAAAAATCAACCATTCGCAAACGCTAGTGAAACAAATTGGTGGAGCTGAAAGTAATGTAGCCATTGCTTTAGCACGCTTAGGTCATGAAGTAGAATGGATTAGCCGAGTAGGTAAAGATCCCTTTGGAGAAGAAATATTATATCACTTACGTGCAGAAGGAGTTAATGTATCAAATGTTATCATCGATCAGAAGCATCCAACTGGGATGATGTTAAAAGAGCGACCGATTAAAGGAGATCCAAATGTATTCTATTATCGTAAAGGTTCGGCTGCTTCGAATCTTCAAAAGGAAGATATAAAAAGGACATGTATTCGTTCTGCTCAAATCATGCATATAACAGGAATTACATTAGCGTTAAGTGAATCCTGCAGAGATACTGTGTTTGAAGCTGTTAACCGTGCTAAAGAGGCTGGTGTCAAAATTAGTATAGATCCTAATTTGAGATTAAAACTATGGTCAATTGAAGAAGCACGACCAGTTTTAATGAAGTTGATTAAACAATCGGATTATTTTTTTCCAGGTATAGATGAAGCACGTTTATTATTGAACAAACCTAACTATTCTGCTGAGAAAATCATTCATGAATTTCTTGAGTTAGGTATCAGACAAATCATACTAAAACTTGGGCCTGAAGGTTGTATCGTTGCGAATAATAGACAGATAGCTCAAGTTGAAGGCATTCAGGTACCTGAAGTAGATACGGTTGGGGCAGGAGACGGATTTAGTGCTGGTTATTTATCTGGAGTTTTAAGTGGATTAAGTGAAAAAGAATGTGCTAAAAGAGCGAACATTGTTGGTGCTTTAGCAGTTACAGCTGAGAGTGATTACGGAGGTTATCCGACTCGTGAAGAGTTAGAAACTGTTTTCAATAAATCAAATATTGTAACGAGATAGGAGAGAAGATGAAAAATTTACAAACCGATCAGAGGATTTTAGAAGAAAAAATTATTGCGGTTATACGGGCACAAACGATGGAGCAATCCGAAAAAATAGTGAATGCAGCTTTAAAAGGCGGTATTCGCATTATTGAGTTAACGTTAACAACCCCAAATGCGTTAACCACTATTTCTAAATTGAAAAAGTTGCATGGAACTAAAGTAACGGTTGGAGCAGGTACCGTACTTGATGAAGTAACAGCTCGATTAGCAATAGAAAGTGGGGCTGATTTCGTGGTGAGCCCCCATTTAGATGCGTCTATTGTACGTATGTGTCATCTTTATCAAATTCCAGTTATCCCAGGAGTTATGAATACAAAAGAAATTGTAGAAGCTCTAAAGTTGGGTTGTGGAATTATTAAACTATTTCCAGCTAATATCGTTGGGCCAAAAGCAATCGGCTCTTTTAAGGGTCCATTTCCCCAAGCAAATTTTATACCCACAGGTGGAGTTAATGTTGAAACAATTACAGAGTGGCTCAAGGCTGGTGCTGTCGCAGTTGGTACTGGTAGTGAATTGACGAAAGAAGCATTGAATACTAATGATTTTTCAAAGGTTACTAGTTATGCTAAAAATCTTGTTGAAGCAATACAAGAATGAAGATCAACTATATCGAAACGATTAAGTTTTGATTTTAATCGGAGAATCCACTGTAGCATAGCTTATCGAACATACAATTTCATGGTTTTTATCTAATTAAGATTCAAACGAATACAGGTATATTTGAAGTAAGAACTGTTGACACCACATACGAAATCAATTATTCAGGAGGTGTTATCACGAATATAGTACCTATGGGAGAAGAGGTATGAAACACACTATTATTAAAAAAATAGGTTTTAAAGCAAAGGAAATTGGCGGATTGAATGTGAAAGAAGATCTTGACCAATAATTAAGGAATTGTCCTTGGTTTGAATATATGCTTAATCAAAATCCGTTACGTGACGAGTTATCTTTAGCTCCGTTTCGATTAATAAATGGAGAGCTGATTAATAACGGGTAACCGAGAATGGGTGACGAATTAAATGAAGATATTATTCGTCGGTTACAGATTTTTGATAATTGAAATTAAAAGTGTCTTCTAAATATTTATAGGTAGAACTGTAAATTTATATCCAGAAATCGATAGTGAAAAGGAGAAATTGAAGTAATGAATTTATTTAGTTTAAAAGGAAAAGTAGCAATTGTCACTGGTGGAAATAGAGGTCTAGGAGGAGCGATGGCTTATGGATTAGCACAGGCTGGTGCAAATTTAGCAATTGTTCAACGTACAACTGAAGAAACTGAGGTAGCATCCCGTATTCGTGATTTAGGAAGAAGATGTGAAACATTTTCTTTTAATTTAGCTGATACTGAAAAAATTCCTCTACTTGTACAAGACGTCAAGGAGAAATTTGGAAGAGTTGATATTTTAGTCAATAATGCGGGTGTCCAAAAGCGCTCCGCATCAGTAGATTTTTTAGAAGAAGATTGGGAATATGTGATGCAAGTAAATTCGAAGTCTGTTTTTTATTTATGCCAGGCAGTTGGTAAAGAAATGTTAATTAACGGTAAGGGGAAAATTATCAATATGGCTTCTTTGTTATCATTCCAAGGAGGTGTTACAGTCCCTGCCTATGCTGCGAGCAAAGGAGCAGTCGCTCAATTTACCAAGTCCTTGGCAAATGAATGGGCAAGTGAAGGCGTAAACGTTAACGCCATAGCGCCTGGTTACATGAGTACAGAAATGAATAAAGATCTGATAGAGGATAACACACGCAATGAGCAGATTTTACAACGAATTCCGGCTGGACGATGGGGAACGCCGGAAGATATGGTAGGGGCTGTAATTTTTCTCGCTTCAACTAGCTCAGATTATGTGAACGGTGAAATTATTACCGTTGATGGAGGATGGATGGGTAGATAGTTTTAAAAATTAACTATAGCTTAGAAAGCTTTTAAAATGCTGAAACAAAAGTATATCCTATTGTTTCAGCATTTTTCTGCTACATTAAATGAAATTATTATTTTAGTATTCAGTAAGTAATATTCTTTGATTCCTCTATTATTGATAGTGATTTGTTATTACGTAAGATCTTGACATGATTATCTACTGGCATGGCTATTATGCTTTTACTCTCCCACTATACTATTGATTCATCAATAACGGATGGATATTATGAGAGAGTTCGCAAGCCTTATTTATTTGTGTAACCTTCTAACACTTTACTTGCACTAATCTGAACCTTTATTATGTATGATCTGGAAAAGTAAAGAATACAACAAGATTTCTAGTTAATCAAATAAAAGTATCTAATTGCCAAGAACACTTTAGGTTTGAAAAAAGGAAAATAGTAAAGGATTGGGTAAGGAAAATTAATCTATTTATCGGGCCATGACACCTCAGTAGATAGTTTAGACAATAGAGCAATACCTGGAACAAAAATATCGATAAAACATTTTAACATACTATTAAATTACTAGCATGTCTATATCTATTCATGACTCATTATTTATTGCTCTATCTAAAATTAGATATGCGTTATATAATTTGTCATATTCTTCGTTTGACAACTTACGGCTATGAGCAATTTTATTTCTAATAGGATTAATTATTCGTAGTTTGCGAATGTCTTGCTTATCGCATGAACGTTTTAAACAGTCGTATGCTGCAACCATTGCAATTAAGTCATGCAGGTTTAAAGATGAAAAGTCTTTTTTGTAAGGAAGGTGTTTTTCTACCGAGGGTGCTTTTATATACCAGCCAATTCCATAATGCTCATTCATATTATGTGTAATATAAGAGCGTAATGTATTTTCAAAATTGCATAATAATTCATATGCATTCATCATCATTAGCAATTCCATATAAACCACCTTATCTTTTCATGGTTTATCTTACTAGACTGATTACAGTCACTGAAATATACTATTATTGACATCTATTAAACCATAAATGATTCAAAAGAACCAGTAAAGTATAAGCGTTTTAGTAGACTGTAATTCTAGTGAAAGATAAAAGGTTATTTATGTTTGTTTAGATAGGTGGAATGTTTGTATAAAGAGGTTTAATCTCTTGCAATGATTTGCTCAAAACTATGAACAAGTGGGTTTATTTATCCGTAATAATTATCAGGGGTATGAAAATAATTTCGATGGAAATTATGATGAGGTATTTGATTATGTTGATATTATGGGAGAAGCAGGGGATTATTTTAAATTTAATAGCAATAGTAAAAATCTGTATTCATATATAAATGGCATTATTATAGTAAGGTTAATCTAAGATATAAGCTAACAGTTTCCGTTTAACCATTTTAATTTACGAAGGTGTAGTTAATTTTGAATGCACCCCATTTTATTACAACATAGCGTAATTACGTTTTTTCATTAACGGATATCCTACAGTTGAGATTACCTTTTCTAAACTGTAGGGTGACCTTTTTTATCTGCCAATTCATTAATTTGATAGTTAATACGAGCACCTTTACAAAAGCTTAGGAAATACAACTTCTTTTATTTATTTATAAATATTAATTAAAAAGCATTTGTACATCCCAATAAAGTAGTTTAGTGTAACTTTTAATCAAGTTAGTCCAATATTCCTATTATCACAATTTAAATGTAAATCTATCTTTGTCTTCTTATTTTTGTTGTGAACTCTTGTAGGAAAAGTTTTTGGTCTAAACGATAAGTACAAAGCTTTTCTTGTAATTCCGTTACAGTCCATTCATTTGGACCTTTTACACTTAAAGCATCGCCTAAATGCTTTATCTTTTCTTTCAAAAGTATTAATTTCTCATTATTCACAACATTAAATTCCGAATCTCCGTATGCATCATTTCTAAGAGTACTTTCTGGATGAAACATGATTAAACATAATCTATCTTCTTCAGCATACAAATCGGTATACCATCTTTTAGATGATGAAATTTGTGAAGTTTCGGCTCTACTAACCCGGCCTGTTGATTGATTTTTGCATTCAATGACAAAATCATAATAATCCATTCTCCAAAAATTATCGGGACCGTCCGATTTTTTATCAGGTTGCTCTGAAATAAAGCCTAAAAAGTATCCAAGATCTTTAATAGCTTTTTCAAAATCTTGATGGTCATGATTTTGGGAAAATAATAATTGAGATGTAATTCGATTTAATTCTATAATAATATCATTTCCTGTTGAATATTCTTTTAGTCGTTCTTTAAAACTCTCAATCTGACTACTGGATTTCTTTACTTTCTTTGACTTTATAAATGATAGCGGTTTCATTAAAGCGCTATTAAGATCATAAGCTTTTAATTGTAATTCTTGTGCTCTTCTTTTATTAATCGAATTTATAAAGGTTGAATACAATTGGTAATACCAACCTTCATCTGCAGTATTCTTAACCTTTTCCATAATCTCATTCATATTAGCATTGATGTTTTGCTCATCGTTTCTTAAACAATATCTTGCAGCATTCCGTAAAGAATCTGCAGTTTCAATAGATTCATCTAATTTGATTTTTTCATATTTTTTTGGGGCATTGCTTATTAATTCTTTATGGAATTTTCTCCACTTTTCATCTGCGGATAAACATGTCTCCATTGCAGATAATATTGCGTTGCCTACTTCTTTAGGCGACTTGTCTTTATTTTTCATTAAACTCATTCCAAATTCAATTTGGGCTTGTATACTCGGACTAAATAACTTACTGTTTTGATTTTTCCCTACAAAAGAAAGCAAATCATTACCTAGTAAAAATGTAATAGAATGATCAGTTCCGGATCTGACAGCCCTCCCTAAACCTTGTTCTATCACTTGAGCCCTCTTCAAATTCAGATACGTCGAATTCTCTCTGTACTGCATCTCAATTTTATCCTTCAAACTTTCTTTTGTAGGCATTCCATCAATAACCAAGATCCTACACATATCGTTAATTAAATCAATTCCATCATAGCGATTTATAAACACTGAAATATTACCTGTACTCTCCTTAAGTCGCTTTAAATTTTCTTGTATATTATTACTATTGACTAAGTTAGCACCCATTTTGCTCCAACTTTTTGCTGCTAACTTATTTGGTACAATTACAGCCACATTGATTTCGAATTCTTCTGCCCATTTCATACATTGATTACGCATCACAGCATTAGTCAATGAGGTATTGTATCTTTTAGGTGCAAAAATAAGCCTTTCACCTAATTGAGTGTTTTCTACTGTAATGGGTTCAATTAAAGCTTCTTTTTCTATATCTAAATCACTAACTAGCTCATAACTATTTGCTAATGTTGCAGATAAAATATAGCGATGTTTAGCATTCTTATACGACGGAATACTTTCAACTGGTATTGTAATAGGGGTTATTTCTATTTTGCCTCCGCTAATATAACACTCACACAACTTTAAGCTGTCACTAATCAATGGCAGACTGAAATATATATTGGGATTTGAATCATTATTTTCTTCTTCTAATATCTTATTAATGATTGCTAAATTATTTTCCCATGACCAAGAGGGCACCTGCAAGATCACAGTGTGTTCTCCTCTTTTGATGTTGTTAAACACACCTTCCCCCTGGTAACTCAAATCGTCGGAAAATGTATTTAAAATTTCATTATATAATTTTTCGTTTTCAGTTTTAATTATCTCTACTGTCGCTTTTTTTCTTGCCTTTGCAACACATTCATGTGCATCATCTATAACTAAAGCCCCTATTTCTTGAATTTCTCTTCTACTGCTATTTCGGATGCCAAATATCGATTGACCATTAAATAATTGTTCAAATGTAGTAACCAAAATTGACTCTTGGTTAATATATTCTAGAGGGAAATCTCTTCTCATGCCCTCTACCTTTTCAATAGAACAAGTTGGAATTCCATATAGTTTAGCTTGAGATCTTACTTGTTCTACTAATTGATTATCTGGGCAGAAATAAACGGCGGGTCCTACCCCTTCTGAAAGCTTAGAATACAGCATAAGAAGACCTAATAATGTTTTGCCAGAACCCGTTTCCATGATACCAATAATATCTCCATTCTCTCTTTTACTTTGCCACTTCCTTAAAAATTCAGTTTGGTTATCCCTTAAAAAATTATAATTAGGTTTTTGAATTAACTCCTCATAAAACAGTTGAACAGGATCTATTGCTTTCTCTTTTTTGTCGACATCAAAGTCTTGCATTGCTTGATTTAAAAAATCCATTCCTACACCTCACATTTTTAATATTTTAGAAGTACACCCAATAGGAAAGGGAACAATAATATTATAAAAAGGATTCCCCCTACTCATCGAACTCCACCTCCTAAACCTCTTATGGATATATTATACCACTAAATTTCCAATAATAACCTATTAAAGGTGAATTGTACCATTAAATACTTAATAATGAGTGATTATTGCCAACCAAATGTACCAACCAGAGAGTGACTAGTAATTTACCACTCTTTTCCACCCTGTTTACCAACATATTAAAAAAATGAGAGAGTATTACGGATCGATTGAGCCAGCTGTACAGACTTTTAAGCCACTATTTGCGGACAATAGAGCAACAACTTGGTTATTTCATTTAAGTTTTTATCTTAGACTGGATGATCAATAGCAGCAATGACTGTGCGAACGAGCTCATTATAGTCTAAGCCCTCTTTTTCCATCCATCAAGAAGGCAATAATCTATCTACTTCTTCCATCATCACTTCCACAGGTAAAGGTACCTTTTCTTAGTGCCTGTCACTTCCCGAATGGCAAGAAAGAAACGAATTTGGATACCGCATCTATTTTATCATATTGTCTGCCTGGGAAATCGACGCGACGCCCTTTTTAATGATGATGGCGATTTCAAGATGTTTCTGCACATTATGAATCAAGTAAACGAAAGAACCCTATTCGAATTAGCCTCATACTGTCTAATGACCAATCACTTTCATCTTCATTTACGCTCTCAAGATCAACCTATTTCAAAAGTAATGTCGCTCATTAATAAGCGTTACCCAGATTATTATAATACGAAAACCCGGCTTTCAGGGCATGTGTTTGAGAAACGATATTACGACAAAATTATTCCATCCAAACAAGGGATGTTAGAAGTTAGTCGCTATATTCACCTTAATCCAGTAGCTGCTGAAATGGTTGCAAAACCCGAGGCGTATCCGTGGAGTAGTTACCGGTATTATTTGCATACGTTGGGATGATTACAGCCAACCCAATGTACCAGCCTTTCCATTGTTTTTACCAAAGAGTGACACGGAATTTACCCCCCCTTGCCAACCTGTTTACCAATTCATTAAAAAGTCGAGTATTGTGGACAGTATGAGCCAGCTGTACCGAGTTATGAGCTACTGTTTGAGAACGTTAGGGGGTAAGAGAGCCACTGATTAATAAAACACACAATAATAACCAGCCATTGGAATATTATCGTTCCAATGGCTGTAATCATGAACCAGTTGTGCAAATTTGTTAATCTGCACTTGCCATCATAAAGACACATGTTTATCACTTAATAGCCGTCTGAACTCTTTAATGATATGGTCATTGATTTTTTACCTTAGCTCCCCAAAAGTCCTCAGCTGATTTATTCCATTGAAAATATGATCGAAAGGTTATATTTCTCCAAACTTCTTTTATATGGGATTGACATTTAACCTTTGTCTCATGGCATATTGCATTAATCTTTTTATCAGATAGACCTATGTATTTTCATTTATTGAATTCTTAAAGTCTTATTCCATGATTATTAAGGTAACCTTCATATGTAGAATTTAATGTGTCACTAAGTCCCTTTTTAAAATATTTAACAAAATATGGGTAATGTGAAAAGTCATTTATCATATCAATATAACGTCCTTCTAAAGCCTTATATTTAATACCTTTATCAAATTAGTAACGATGAAAAATTTTAATCTATTTCTCGCTAGTAGAACCAAAGCGGAGTTGTTAGATTAAACGAAATTGCTCCTCATACTATTTTAATTTTGCCTTTAATTCCTCTTTCTCAAATTCAAGTTTTTCATTACACTCTTTATAATATTCAATTGACTGTTTTGAGGGTTTTACTTAAATTTCCATGATTTAATTATACAATATAGAACCTAACTAGACTTGTCAGATTCTCATGTTTTTAACTTTTGTACGGAATGATGTGCGCAGTCACTTCTGAATAAGCTTGTTTCTGTTCGATAGCAATCCATCCAGTAACCAACAAAGTTAACTCGGACTGAAATACAACGGTACCGAATCATTCCCAGATGGCTAATAGAATGTCCCGTTTTCTAGTCGTCGGTAATGTAACCAAAAACTATTGTGTTCCCATTGAAGTATTTTTAATTTATCACGCTTTCGGTTACAAAACACAAATAAACAAGGGGAAAAGGGCCGAGTTCAAACCACTCCTTAACAATAATCGCCAAACCATCAATAGTTTTATGAAGATCTGTATTGCCACGTGCCTGGTGTTTTTTAAAAATTGAAAGTTCGTTAACGTTGATTCTATAAAATATTAACAATATTTGAAATTAATTTTACATCGACACCAGGACGTACTTCAATCGAAAGATCACCAAAGTGAATGAAGTTCGGTTCTTCTCCTTTGGGAGAGGGGGCTAATATCTACCTAGATAGATTTAGCCATTGTTTTTCTAGTTGTTTTTGGGCTTGCTGTCATTTTGTCTGCCTCAAATCGTTGAATCCAATAATGCTGTGTTTTGCAAGCAAGAAGTCGAGAAGATTGCAAAGAAAAGTTTAGAACTTTGCCAGACCTCTATTTTATTGTGAATGATGATTCGAAAGTGCATGTTTTACACGATAACTATCTCCGGTGAAACTTAAGATATGAGCGTGATGAATCACGCGATTAACCAAAGCAGCTGTTAAGCGTGCGTCTACAAATATACGGTTCCATTGGCTAAACTCTAAATTCGATGTAATGACAAGGCTGCGCCTTTCATACCAATCAGAAATCAATTGAAAGAGTAATTC
>Ga0079225_10000467_pt1 | contig 21951 bp, 10 predicted proteins | sample Poulit2012_FD_76344 | JGI IMG/M metagenome (GOLD analysis project Ga0079225, IMG submission 76344) | Agricultural soil microbial communities from Georgia to study Nitrogen management - Poultry litter 2012 | ecosystem: Environmental > Terrestrial > Soil > Agricultural land | place: USA: Georgia... | reverse complement strand
TCATCATTCTTATCTCTTTAATATTACAGGTCCTTCTTATAGACTTAAAGATAAGTTAGAATTGAATCAAACTGAGGAATCTTAACTGCACACTTTTGTCCATTCTTAACTTGACATTTATATTATTTCTAGGCTTACCTTTTATTGTTATTTTCTCTGCAACAATGTCGTCCTTAAGAAGACTTGTTGTTTTAGTTTCATCCAACAACAAAAGCTCAATAAATTCTTTAAATTGTAAGATTGTATTTTTATCAATTTCATTGTGAATACATTCATCATAATTATAATGTTTTAAATATTTTATAAAATTAACAACATTTTCTTCACTATTGTAATTTATAGTTTGTATAAAATTACCTAACAAAACGTCATCAACTTTTATTAAACATTCATTAAATCTATAAAATATTATTGGTTCTATATCCCTTAAAATAAATCCAAACAACCACATAATCATTGAACTAACTAAAAAATATTTTTTGTCGTAAATTGTTATTAAAAAATCATTAGAGTTAGAAAAAAGATTAGTGAACTCTTTTAAAGCATTATCGTTGTCTCCCTTTAACAATTCCGTGCCTTTGATTTCCTCTGAAATGATAGAGCCTGTTATTTCCTCTAAATAATCTTTTTTGAACTTTTTATACTTTTGTGTTGTTGATTCGTTTGAAATGTATCCAACTAATACATAGTATCTTTGTTCGCCATAATTTAATTTATAATTTTTAATGTTAACTTCTCCTGTATTTCTTGATTCATCAAAGAATATTTTAGTTTTACTCATTTTTTCTACCCTCCTTATATAAATATTGTATCAAAAGTAAGTGTTAATAAAAAGAAAAGACGAGTCATTAACTCGTCTTACCAAACTATGTCTAACCTTTGGTTCTACTATTGTTTGGGTTTTTCTGATTTGCTCTATTATCAACTCTTGATTTATAACCTGAATTGTTCGGATTATATTGATTTGATCTATTATTCGCTGAACCACGATAAGCACTGTTATTAGGGTTCATTGAATTCGAGCGTTGGTTATTGGAATTATTTCCTCTAGCCATATTCATACCTCCTCTCATTCTGAGATAGCTTATTTGAATGCTCAGAAAGGATTCGGTACTTTGATTATATCATAATTATATAAATTATATAACACTTTGTTAATGGTGCTATTAGTTGATGGCAATATTTCTTTAAGTTCATCTGGTAATAATTTAAATAACTTATCGTAATTCTCTTTAACAATCGTCATTACTTTCTTCATTACTTCAACATAAAACTTTTCTTCACTTAACTTTTTATTGCTATGCGTAAAATAATTAACGTGACAATGCAAGCTGCTAAGACTATAAAGACCACTATAATATTTTACATCTATATTATTTCTTACTAACATGTTTTTAATTAATTGCCAGTTGCTTGGAACACCTTTACCATCATATGCAAAGGAATTAGCTCTTTTAATAGTTTTAGTACTAACTTTTTCATTAAAAATTTTCATGAAATAATCCTTCATGAATTTAACATTCAGATTATATGCTTGTTCAACAGTTAGTTTTTGATTGCTGTTTATAAATTCTTTGTCGATATTATGATTTGTGTTATTTAATTGGTTAAATTTATTAAGCGAATATGTTCCTCTTTTATGTCTTTGTATATCGGTGTATGCTTGATAAACCTTTATTTCATCTTCATTCATTTCAAGAACTAAATCAATATACGCTATACTTTCTAATACTTGTCTAACTTTTGTATAAAAAATCATATTGTCTTTATTATAAAAACCAATAACCAGGTCTTTTAAGTCTTCAACATAATAATCTAAAAGTTTACCTAAAGTTCTCCTTTTATCTAAACTAAGAGGATTACCGTCATAACTGATTGTTAATGAACCATTAATAAAAGAATACTCTGCCCTTATATCATAAGCGAAATTATTGTAATCTTTATTTTCAAACGGATAGCTAATGCTCTCATCATAATATTTACTTTCAAAATAATCATCATTAAAAATATCAAACTTCGGTATTTTGTTTTCTACCCTAGATAAATCGTATCCTGTTTTTGTTTGATCAATACTTTCTATGTGACAAATCATAGAATAAACCGCAAGAGACGTTTGCTGTAAGACCTCAAAGATATACCTAAGTAAATGAATAAACATTCCGTTAAAGTTTTCAACTAGCTCATTATCACTGTATAAGTTAGGGTGAGCCATATAATTACATTCATACAACCATAACTCTAACATTAATTTAGAGCCTTTTGTATAGTTACCTGTTTTTAATAAGTCATTAACACTTCTAGCTCTTTTTCCAAAGTATTTATTCAACCAAAAGTACTTACTTTTAGGAGTTTTATTTTTTTTGAAATCTTTTGAACTTTCTCCAAACATCATCGCAACATGCGATTCATCTAACTCACTTTGACTTAAATACATAACATGTAGTTCTTCCTTGTTATTTAGAAGGATATTTAAAGTAGCTTCTGTCTCAATTAGTTTTCTGAGTAGGATAAAGACCCCACTCATGTTATTAATTCTAAAAGTTTGCAGTTCTTCTTTACTTTTATAATTAGACTCTAACAACATTAAAATAGATTTCATAGTTTGATTATATTCATTTAATAACGAATAATAAACAATACCAAAATTAGTTTTATTATTTTTAAAAACTTTTAAATATTTATTAAATTCTTTTGTATATGTTTTTAACTTATATAAATCATACCTTAAGTTTTTAATCCAGATCATAAATCTTCCTCATAAACGTACATGTATTAATTTTAAATTAAACTAATGCTTTCTTGCTCCAACTTAACTTTATTATCAATTAAATATTGAATTGTTTCATAGTGTTCTTCTAAATTAGGAATGTTTAATAAAGTAGATAATTTGTCAATGTAACTTTTATCTTTTATTGGTATTAAATAATCTTTATACTTTTCTAATTCTGTTATTGACATATTAACTGCCTTTATATTGAGTCCTAAATTTGTAATTAAGTTACTTAAGATTAAAAAGCCACCATAATCAATATCACCAAAATGATTAAAGTTATTAGTACTCTTTTTTAAATTGGTAAGCAGTTCTAGTTTATGTCTATTAGAAAAACCACCTAAATATAATATTAAACCATCACCTGTATAATCATTAAACGTTGTTAGGTTTTCTATTGTTGTGACTTTATTAATATCTTTAAATTTTATGTCTTTAATGCTATTCGATGATATCCCTATTGGTGTTTTAATATTACCCAGATTAATATGTTCATCATTTAAAGATATCGTTCCACTACCCTTTAAAAATAAATATGTAGGATTTTTAACAACCCCTTTATCCACTAAAACATCTTCTAATCCATAATAGGTATTTATTTGTGACTTTAGCTCTTCTAGTCTTTTAGAGTCATTAAAGACTTTATTGCTAAAGTTTCTTTCATAAATTTCATCTTCGTTTTTCTCTAAATAAAAGGCAAGTTTAATTAAATCTTTATAGTCTTCTCTTAAATAAGATGCTACTGATCTATTATCATCTAAAGTTTTAATTAATTCTTGTTTTTTTATATTGTTTATTTCACAAGGATATTTATCAAAAAACTTTAATAGTTCAAAGTATTTCTCCATTGGGTTATCTTTATTTAAATATAAATAAATCTTCTCTATCTTTTCTCTATTTAAAATAACTCTAGAATAATTGTTTGTAAACTTAACATATTCCACTTCTACAAAGTCCTTGTCTATTAACTCTTTAATTGCATTGTTAAAGAGTTTTTCGTTTTCAAAGTACTTAGGGTATTTATCTATATTTACATTAATAAACACTCTTTGTTTGAAGTTTGAGTTTCTTAACAATCTTCTTTCATAGATTTTAATTAAATCTTCTAAAAGTGTTTTCTTTGTAGTCTTTATTAATGTTAATGACATGTGTTGTCTCACCCTTTCTAACAACACCAAGAGCTGTGTTAACATAACTTCCCAATGCCTCAAGCTTGCTTGGAACTGATATTATTGTTTGGATGTTGAATTTTTCATAATAATTAAGCATCGCACCAATTCTTTGTGGATCCATATTGCTGAATGCTTCATCAAAAAGCACTATAGACAAATTATTGTCTTTTCTTCTAATGTCTTTGGTTTGTTCGAATGCAGCAGTTATTAATATATAAAATGGGGTTTGAATTTCTCCACCACTTTGTGTCTTTAATACTTCTGATAAGTGTTTAGTTGTATTATCCGATTTTACTTCAACATCAAAACTAAAGTATTTTCTAACATCTAAAATATCATGAATGTTTAAATATGATTTATCATCCATATATTTATTAATGATAAACTCTATTCTTTGTAAGTCTTCATCAGACTTTTCTCTGTTTAAGAGTGTTCTGTTTCTAACATCGTTTCTTCTTGCAATATCATATAGTTCATTGAATGTTGGGTCTAAACTAGGCTGTGCTACAATTTTATACCTTTCATTATTACCACCAAAGTGATTTTCTTTTAATTTTTGATTTACTCCATTAATAGTATTTTGAATATTGTTAATGTTTGTATTAACTTTACTTAAGAAATCTTGTGAAACCATTTTGTTAAAATCAACTCTTAGAGATGTTAACTGAGACTCCATCTCAAATTGTGATTCATCAATTTTTGCGAGCTCTATTTGATAACTCTTTAAGTGATTAATCCCTACCAAATATGGAGAGTTATATTTAAAATTGAAACCTTTCATCTTCTCTTCTAATTTAGTAATGTTTCTAATCTTTCTCTTTTCAATATTTCTAATCTCTAATTCTATATCCCCAATATATTTATTAGTTATATTTACATCTGCTATTTCGTTTTCTACTTTTACCTTAATGTGTTCAGATATATTTTCAAGTATTTCTTTTAAAACTTCTATTTCATCGTTTAAGGATTGTAACTTCTCTCGATCATTAGCAACGTTTAAACTATTTCTTTCTATATTCTTTCTTATAGCAGCTTGTTTATCATTAATTATTCTTAATTCATTTTTAAGCCTACTAATGTTTTCTGATATATCTAAATATTTATTATCTTTAAGTATAGCTTCATATATCCTCTTAACTTCATCAAGAGCTTTTGTATTAACAATTAACTGGCTATAATGTTCTAAGCTAACAATATCGATATTATTTAATGTTTCTAGTGATTCATACATATTTACTAGATTGCTTAAAGATTGTTTTTCAGTCCTGATTGTTGATAATTCACCTGTCAATCTTTCAAGTTCTTTTTCTTCTAGTTTAATGTTGTTTTCTATTGCTGCTTTACCAATGTATTTAACACGATAAATATCAGGTCTTATTTTTCTTACACCATAGTTATTATAGAACATACAATCTTTAGTAATTGCAGTTCTATAGTTTGGTAAATCTAAGACGTCATCAACATAGTAAACTCTATTTAAAAGCATTCTAATATAGTTTAATGCGTTTATATTATCAGACTCAATAAACTCAGCTAATGTTCCTTCAACGATATCATGCGATTCTAATTTATTAGTGTCAACTAACGTTACGCCAAAAATATCTCTAGAGTGTCTGTGATATGTCTTAAGTGCATCTTTAAAGTACTTAGGTGGAACTATAATATTAAACCTGTTTGTGTTTAAATAACCTTCTATAGCATCACTATAGCTTTGATCAGTTATATTTAAATATTCACTTACTGGTTTAACTTCGATGTCTTCACTATATATGTCATATAAATCTTTTTTTATTAACTCGACTAAACGATTAGTGTTAGAAGGATAATCTTGTATTCCTCTTCTTAAATTTCTTAATCTTTTATTTGTAAGTTCTATATCTTTGGTATAGTTTGTTTCCTCTTTGTTCAATTCTCCTATTGTATTTTCTAATCCGAAAGATTCTTTTGTTAGTGTTGTTTTATAATTTTCAAATTTGTTATACATTTCATGTTTGGAATATTTGTTCCTATTCCTGTATAAACTATTTAATTCTTTTAATATGTGGTTTTCATTATCAAATGATTTTAATAAGTTAATATCATTAGAAAAGTATGTGTTTAGCTCTTTGATATTATCATTGTTTCTTTCTATTTCGCTATTAAGTCTGTCTATATCAAGTTTATGTTTACTTGCATCTGGGTATTCGTCTCTTAAATCATCTTCGTATTTACGAATGTTTTCGTTTAATGTATTAACATTATCCGTAAATGTTTCAAGTTCTGCATTTAGAGTATTATTAGTTTCTCTTAATGTATGGATGTTTTTTTGAACACTTTCTTTTAAATCTGTTTTTTGTTTAAAACTAGAAAGTACAAGTTTTGAATTTAAATAATCTTCGCTAACAATCAAGTCTTCAACTTTTATACCTAACTCATTTATTTCATCTAATAAATCCTTTTTGTCTTTATTGTCACCAATTGATTTTCTAAGTTTATTTATTGTTCCTATAACATTTTGTAAATCAGTAATGTCAACTTCTTCAGTCTCAAGTAAAAAACTACTAATAAATTCATTAATATTATCTAGCGATTTAAGTTGTAATGCCTTTGCTAAGAGTTTAAAGTAGTTCGAATTAACATTTAAACCCATGACATCTCTAACTTTATTTTGGTATGTACCTACGGTGTCAAAATAAGAAAATTGTTCATTTGTAAAACCTGACTTAAATTCATTATAACTCTTGTATTTATTTTCGTCACTAACGAACCAATTATCTTCTATTTCTAAATTTTCAATATAGAATCTTTTTTCATATATTCTATTAGTGTATTCAATAGCAACACCAAAAACATGAAGATCCTCACCATCTTCTAGTTGTATTAATATATAAGAAATTACATCACCATCTCTTAAATATTGTTTTTCTTTGCTTCCGACATTACCTCTTACATAAGATTCTAACGTTCTTGTTGAAGCTCCTTGTGCACTGTTAAATTTTGAATCTCTAGTAGAGCCTGTAATTACATATTGTAAAGCATCAATGATTGTAGTCTTACCACTGGCGTTTTGGCCAATTAAAACAGCATTATTATGAATATCGATTGTAACATCGTTGATGTACATCCAATTAATTATTTTAATCTTCATCAGTTTCATCGATATCACCCTCCGGAGCAATTTCATTAACACGATTTAAAACATTTTCAACATCAGCAAAATCAAAAACTACTTCTATTGATGGATAAATCGTTATAACAGTATTATCATTTAATCCTGACACTTTAAAACTAATGATGTTATGGTTTCTAAATAACCTTAATGAATCAATAATACTAGAAGTCCTTACTCTTTCCCTATACACATCTTCAAAGCCTACTTCTAATAATTTTTGTTCTAATTCATAATACTTTATTTCAACATGTTCATTAAGAGTCACCTTTTCTACTAGATCCTCGTATAAAAGTCTTAATATTAAAAGAATAATTGTGTCATTTTTTCTAATGTTTTTAGCAAACAAATTATTATCTGATTTTATATAATGAGTTTCTAAATCATACCTTGATTTAAATTCAAATCCGATTAATGAAAAGAAAGATTTAAATAACTCTTCGTTTGCCATAATAAAGTTATATTGTTTCTCGGCTAATGTCTTTACAATGAAACCTTTAGACATAATCAACTGAAAAACTTCTTTAAAATATTCTTTATCATCTTCTTTTATTTTAATATAATCATCATGAAACTTTTTAACTATTGTATTCATCATTTGATTACGTCCTTTCTTTTTATAATATAGTTATCAAACTCTATATTATCGATATAACCTTTTTGTCCTGTTAATGTTACTGTATAATCAGTTTCATTAATAAAACCATATATAGCGACTAATAGTAGTTTTACATAATCATGCTCATCTTCAAACTCAATAACTGTTGCAGGTATTTCATCTTGTTCATTAAGTAGATTCATTACATAATCATTAATGTTTTCTATTGAGTATTTAAACGAACTAGTAATTTCGTCATATAATTCTTGTTGTTCTTTTTCACTTAACTCTATATGTTCTCTCATAAACACTGTTTTAATAACTTCTCTTCTTTGTTTAGGATAATACATATTATCTAAGGTGTAGCGAAACTGTTCATTAATATTTATAAATGAATAATCTTTTATCTCGTCACTAATAGTTTGAGAAATTGTTTCGTTTAATATTCCTCTTATATCAGTTCCACGATTAATCAAGTAATATATTTTATTTAACAAACTACTAATATATTTATTGTTTTTATCTTCAATGTTTTTTATAACTGTTGAAAGTCCTCTTAAGTTTCTCATCATTAGAGAATAATTCTCTTCTAGTTCAATAATAATTTCTTCATCGGTTTTAACTTTGTTGACAAGTTCTCTATATGATGGAATTAGTTGTTCAAAATTAAAACTATAAGCTTTTTCTAATTCCGAGATTACATATACTATTGTGTTATTAGCATCCGTATCAGTTTTAAACTTAAAATACGACTTGTCAAAAAACTCTATTTTATATTCGTTAAAGTTAGATATTATATCTTTTAATTCTTCATTAGATTTGTTGGAAATCGCATTAATATAATATTGGTTGATGTTTGATCTTAATGATTTCAACATATTAGATAAACTTAAAACTGAATCATGAATATATTTAAAGTCATCATAATTACTTTGCTGTCCAACCTCTAAGGTATTTAATATGTTTCTTAATTCATTATCATAAGTCTTTGGTGATTCACTTCTAACATTTTTCATCATTGCAATTACTTGATAACTATGATCATAAAAGTTTAATGAAAACCTTTTGTCGCCCATAGGTTCTTCAAATATCCATCTACAATCTATAAGATACCTAATCATGTATTGTGCCTTTTGCCAATTGTCTCCAGTTATTAAATTACCATCTTCATCGTAAACTTCACTTAGAAGTCTGTTATCTAAATAACTCTCTAGTCTAGTAGTAATAATGACTCGATCATTTTCATCACTTTCGTCTAATTCCTCTACCCAACTAAACAATTTAAAAATTACTTCTTCATAAAGTCTTCGGTTTTTATTTGTTAAAGGATAAAAGAATCGATCTTCAACGATATCAAAAAACAGTTTCATGATTAATCACCTCCAGCTAAAATAATATTTATATTATTTAATCTATCATTAATTTTATTATAACACGCTTTTTCGTTGATTTACATGTTACATTTGCTTTATTACAATAAACTTTATCGCCTTAAAGTAAAGTTTATCTTATTAAAAAACTGACTAATTTGGAATTGAATTCCATTTTACGCAAAATAAAGCAAAAATTAAGTGTTTTTGGACTTATTTGGAATTGAATTCCATTTTACACAACTTCTATGTGTCTGGGTAGTTCATCAAGGTAGTTATCAGGGTAGTTGATGTAGGTGGTAAAGTTTGATTTCTTAATATTCGGAATCCAATTCCGGTTCTTACGATAATCAATAAAAAAAGGCGTTTTAATGCCCTTCGTATCAATCTATTGTCAATTATTTTAGAAATCTTTAAAAATGCTATATTTTCGTATGCTACTGCATATTTTCATAAAATATTAGTTTTTTATATTTCTGGAGTTTATGAAACAATAACCAAACATATACTACTTTTACATTGTTTTATACCCCTAAAACACAAAGTAGTGATACCACACATGCTTTTAATATATTAGGTTGTAAAGTAATTAATATTATCTTTTAATTTGTCTAAAATATACTCCTGTAACTCTAAAGCATCAAAGTAAAGAGTTTCAGCATTACCAAAATAACCTTTTTTAACTATACCCTTTTCTATCATCTCAGGCTCTATTTTTACATAGTACTCTGATAAACCTGTTATCTCTGGATGCCAGTGCTTATAAAACGGCTTTTTAACCCAGTTGTTGTTGATTTTAAGTTCAAACTCAATAGGCTCTAATGTAAATCTGTTAGGAACATCTATTTTCTCCTCTACAGCGTGTATAAAGGTGTTTCTAGCGAAGTTTGTGCCTACAAGCAGTATTTTAGCACCAACATCACTTAACCTTCCCCATGCGCCATTTGGATGACATGGTGTAAGATCATCTTCTGCTCCTTTTAAATACTCTTTAGCACCTTTACCATAACCTGCCATAGAGTGTGTTGGATGATTACTTCTATATACACCTTTAGTTTCTCTAAAGATGTTTGTAAGTAATCCAACACAAGAAGGTTCCTTGTCTCTATCAAACTTATTGTTAGTAGCATCCATTTGTGCCCAAGTATGGGTAGGAAATAATATTAAACCATCTTTAAAGTATTCTTTTAAAGTATCTATTATTTCAGTACCATCTATACCTATACTTTTAAGTGATGAATGAATTAATATAGTATCACTACTTTTAAAATCCATTTCTTTTAATTGATTAAATAATTGTTCGTTCATCTTGTCCTCCTGTATCTTTAAATTATTGTAACATTTATTATCTATTATTCAATCAATACAACTAATAATAAATTAATACTACTCTTCTATCCATCTTCCATATAAAGTTATATTTCTTACCGGCATTGTCGTTTCATCGAACTTTTCTTTAAGTTCACTATCTAAATACCAACCATCAAATATATAACCTTCTTTAGTTGGAGTTAGTAACTCTAATTCTTCTTTAAATTCAAATAATTCACTTTCATAACTTAACGCTTTAGTAAATTCTAACTTAGTTGGTAGAGTCGCTTTTACATATGTTAGTGGAATCTTTCCGATACCTAAACTTCCTCCTTCATATCCACCCCATGCATATAATTCTCCATCTTCAGTTATTGCCATACCTGTTAAAAACTCTAAACTTAACTCTTTAATATGATCCCCTAAATTTAAGAGGGTTGCGCCATATTTACCGTCTTCTTCAGGAATGAATCCTAATGCACCTTGAATAGAACTTCCCCAAACAAATATTCTATTTAAATTAGTTATTACACCAACTTTATTATGAGTAGTGTTTACTTTTGTTATATATTCATCTTCTAATAAATCAATATTTTCCAACAAATCAGAATATTCATAATAAACTGCTTCATTAGGATTAAAAGGCTTTAATAAGAGTTTAAAGTCGTTATATCCAAATCCATATAAGTTCCCTTTATTTGTTAGTAAAAAGCTTGAATGTAGTGATTCATGAATGTTTGTAAAATATTCATTTTCTTCTAAATTAAACTTATCATTTATTTTTAAAAACTCATATGATTCATGATTTTCATGTGTAGATGTTCTAAAACGACTATTCCCTCTTTTATACACATTATGTTTATTTGTTAAAAATAGTGTATATGATTGTTGGAGTGATATATCTTTAACATATTCTCCTTCACTCAAATTAAGTGTATTTGTTATATCAATTGGTGAGTTAATATGTAATTCCTCATTTTTTAAAATACTACCATTACTATTATGTCCCCACATGAAAACGCGGTTAAATGTAGTAATTAAAGCGGATTTATGATAATACATAAATGCGTCTTTTATTTCTTCTCCTTCTAAAAAGTTAAATCTTTTGGTAATATCATAAGCTTCATGAATTGTAAAATCGTTATTTCCACTTCCTAACTCTCCTCTTAAATTATAATTTCCCCAAGTGTATACGTTATTATTGTTAGTGTAGATTAAAAAGTGGTTTTGATGACCTAATAAATCAACAATTTGTTCACCATTTCTCAGCGGCATATTATTAGTAATATCTTCTAATACATGAGCATTTCCACCGGTATTGCTAAAATGAAATGATGTTCTATATCCTGCTGCCATTAACCTGTTTTTATTAGTAAGTGCCATAGTTACATTATTACCTCTTTTTAAATTAATAAAGTGTTCATCTGGTAGTAATAAACTATTTTTTGTAATATCTAATTCTTCTTCTAATAAAACATAATTAACTTTATAACTATTAACTTCCCACTTAGGAGTATTAATTACAGTATAGTTAGGCATAACTTCATATTCTAAAGGTTTATCTTTAACATACCAACCTTTAAACTCATACCCTAATTTAGTTGGATCTTCTGGAATTTCAAACTCATCTCCAGCATAATGATAACTTATTTTTGCACCTACATCACCATCGGCCCATCTTCCTCCATCCAATCCAAATGATAACATATTCATTACTTTCTTTTCCCACACTGGTCTAATTCCAATATTAGAATACACTTCATAATTTTCAAAGTCTACTTCTTTTCCAGCCATTTCTATTGGCGATGTATGTAACCAACCTGAAAATATATATCCTTCTTTTACTGGATCATCTGGCTTGGGAATTAAACTTCCCTCTATAACAGTAACATTATCTATTACAGTTCCACCCTCAGGGTAGTAACTAATAGTATATTCTCTTATTTGACTTATAAAATGAGCTTCTAAAACTAAATCTTTTCTAACAGGAGTTAAAAAGTCATAGATTGCACCATTTGAAAGCCAGAAACCAAAATCATATCCTTCTTTTACTGGATCAGAAGGCTTCCTTAATCTTTCACCATCTAAAACTAACACATCTTCTATAACTGTTCCGCCATTAGTATCAAACGTAATTGTATGATAAATTGCTTTTTTCCATTTTGCTTTTAAGGTAATATCTTCCTCTACTATTCTTGAGAAATTATAAACTTGCCCATTAAGTGTCCAGTATTGGAACAAATAACCATCTTTAGTTGGAGTTATTGGAGACCATACATTATTATTTTCTAAAACTTTAACATCATCAATTATTTCATTACCACCATCAGTGTCAAATTTAACTGTAAAGTAAGTTTCTTCTTTCTCCCACTTAGCTTTTAAAGTTAAATCTTCTTCTATTTCTAAATCAAAGTCATATAAATCATCATCCTTAAACCAACCAATAAACTTATAACCGTCTTTAGTTGGATCTTCTGGTTTTTCTACTCTTTCATTTTCTTTTACTAACGAATCATTAATAACACTACCACCATCAGTATCAAATTTAACTGTAAAGTAAGTCTCTTCTTTCTCCCACTTAGCTTTTAAAGTTAAATCTTCTTCTATTTCTAAATCAAAATCATATAAATCATCATCTATAAACCAACCTAAAAAGATATAATCATTATAATTTGTTGAAGGACTTTCTAGTTTACTACCGTATTTTATATTTAAAATAGTAGCCACTTCACTTCCTCCATTTGAATCAAACTCTACATTAAACCTCTCTCTTACATAATAAAGTTTTAATTCTAACGATCCATCAGCATTTAAATTACTACTTAATAAATTATTTTCATTATTCTCATCAAATAAAAATCCTTCAAAGTTTTTATTTGAAGCTTCAACTAATTCATTTGTTGTTCCAACGAGTACATCTGTCTCTTCTAAACTAAAATTATCATCATCTAAGTTTTCTAAATAATGTAAAACTTTATACTCGGTATTATCACTTGGTACAAACTTAGCATATAAGTTTATATCACCACTAATAACTAAACGATCTAAACTTAATTCTTCATTAAAGTCTTCATCTAAATACCACCAATCAAAAACATAACCTTCTTTAATTGGTTCATCAGCTAACACAAACCCCTCTTCATTTACTTCAGTTTCATGATGGAGAGAACCATCAACATAAAATCTAACAGTAATATTTCCTAAATTATCAATATTACAAGCGCTTAATACTATTAGCAAAATAAAAAGAATTATTGATTTAAAAATTCTTTTCGAAATATATATCACCCCTATTAAAATAACACGCATGTTTAATGCATTATATCAAATAAAGTTTGAACTTCAAAATAATAAGCATGAGTCCATTATAAAAATAAAGGCTAGTTGCTAATTGCTACTAGCCTTTATTCGGTGTTTAAGCGCTTAAGTCTTAAAGTTATCCTTAAGCATTAGTTAATTTTAATGTATTCCTTTAACTAATGTGGAAAGTGTGACACTTTCTATATTATTATTACTATCTTTGACACTAATTTCATATGTTACAATTGTATCTTTTAAAGGAATATTAACTACTCGTCCATTATTGTCCAATATATCCAAATTATGAGATGTAAAGTTTATTTCATAATCTTTATAGTTGGTTCTTATTTTATTTTCTAACTCTATCATCCTATATAACTTAGCCATATTATCTGATTCCATCGCTGTTCTTGGACAAGGTTTTGCAGAGAAATGATTGTGTGTAAGAACTCTATCTAATGATAGATTAGTATCTTCTAATATATAAGCAACCAATTTAGCAGTTCTTTGCCATGTTAACCATACATCTGAACCCCTATTTACTGCTGTTTCAATTCCAATACCATTTCTATTACCACCGTTAATTACAACATTGCCTCCATAATTAGTAATTCCTCTCATACTTGGAATATGATAAGTTCCGTCTATAATAACAGCCCACAAATTATTGTCAACTATATCATTATTAGTTGGAGTTCTACCATCTATTTTAGGTGCAAGTACATCAGTTTTGATACCTTTTACTAAAAAGTATCCATCGCCGTCTATTGTAATTGGTGCGAACATTTCATCTGCTTGAATTTCTGTGTCAATAAATCCAGCTACATTAGAACCATCTCCAGCATGCCAAGCTACATCATCATGCTCCATTTGTTTATACCATCCATCATTACCAACGGTGTAATGCCATGATGTACCTGTATTACTTGGATTTAACACCCAGTTAGAATTGGCTTGTGCTCCTGCAGTAGGACTTGAGTTTGCTGTATCATGAATTACTATCCATTCTGTTGAGGTCATTTTAATATTAGGATGATTTGGCTCTGATTTAGGTAGCATATTTAAAGTAATATCTAAATCATCATTAAATAAATAATAATTTACTGATGGAATGATTTCATGATCATAATCTAAACTACCATCATCGCTACCGATATATTTAATTGTTTCTTTTTCAACAACAGATTCAGAGTTTTCAATTAATAAGTTTAACAATTCGCTAATTTGATCATCAGTAACACTTATTGTAATTTCAAAGTGAACATCATCACCAAGCAATACTTGGACAATTAATTCACCTACTCCTATTGCTTCTATTAATCCATCTTGATCAATAGTTCCTACATCTAAGTTATCAACTTGATATGTTATATTTTTATCAGTACCATATTTTGTTGCTTCTATCTTTAAGGTTTCATTTACCTTAATAGAAGTTTTTCCTAATATATTAACTTCTACTCTTTCTCTTTCAATTACTTCTAAAACGAATTCATCATATGCTAATTCATTAGATTCTGAAACAACTTTAATCGTTGTGATTCCACTTTTTAAAGCTAAAACTTTCCCATAAGCATCGATTGTTGCTACATCTTCATTACTTGATTCAAATATAAATTTTTGATTTGTAGCATTGTCAGGTTTAAATTCAAAATCAAGTGTGTGAGAATCCAATTCCATTAGCTCATCAATTTTATTTAATATTTCTACTTCATCAACACTGATAATTAGTTTATCTTCATATTTTGGTAAATCATCTAAACTTAAATAATATCCATCAAACATATCAATGTTTGTCATTTTTTCATTATTAGGAATAAAGTCTACATTGCCACCATAAAAATTATATCTAGCATCTACGTAAGCTTCTTTAAAAATAGCAAAATATTCATTAGCTGGTTCAGTTTTAAAATGGTTATAGTTAGCTACTACTTTTAATTCATTTCCACCTGCTTGAACTCTTAAAGCAGCATTAATATATCCTATATCTTCCTCATTAATATTTAACGTATTATAGTTGAATAAAAATGATGATTCATTTTTATTATCTCCAGATGCCCAAAATCTTGCAGCTGCAGTGTTAATATTATCAAAATCGTTATTAACAATCTTAGTTTCTAAGCTATAATATCTAGTTATAAATAATGCTGATTGGCCAACATTTTTAAAAGTGTTACTATAAACATATAATTTACCTGTAAGTCCGCCTTCATTTCTTTCAAGATTAGTTCCCGTAACTCTAACTACATCGGTAAAAGAATCATATGATGAGTTAAAATAGTTATTAACTATATATAAATTTTCAACATTTGAAGCTAATAAAAATCTAGGTGAACTTGTTTTTGTAAAATCATAGTAATTATTTGTTAGTACAATATTTTTATATTGAGTATTTAAATTATTTGATTTAAACTCAATAATCCCAACAATGTTACTTCCTGATAAAAAGGTTAAATCAGTTTCAACAACATTATAGTTAAAAACGAAGCCATTCAAACCGGTGTTTGAGTTTACTTTTGATGTTTCAATAAATTTAAAACCATTTATTGTAAAATTATTTGCATTATTAATAGTTATATTACCATTAATTATTGTTTCTGCATTTCTTGTTACATCAACTGTATTTATATTATAATTATTTCCAATCAACGTTATATCATCTTTGTCAATAACAATATTCTCTTTATAATTACCATCTAATACATATATTAATGTTTTTCCATTTGATGCGTTTATAGCCTCATTAATAGTTTTAAATGCACTAACTCCAACTACATAGTCCTTACCATTTATGGTAACATTTTCAGTATTGTCATTTATATCTTTGGTTACTACTAAGTCCACATTATTTATTTCAATACTTTCAACTAATTTGGATATAACTAAATCAATTTCTTTTTCAAAGAATATATTAAAAGTATCATTATTAATAACCATCTCTTTAATTTCATCAATATCTGTTATTTCATTACCGTTTTCATCAATAAATAAATTATAGTTAAAATCAGAGTTATATGTGGTGCTTGCTTCATATAAAATATATTCACCTAGAGAATTTTCAAATTCATTATAATTAATGTATGAAAATAGTGTGTTTGGAACAGCCATATTTCTTAAGTGAATTGTATTAGTAACATTGGTAAATTTATTATATCTAATATATAATTCAGTTCCTTGATCATTAAATACTGAGAAAGCAATACCTGCTGAACCAGGATAAGTATCTTCTCTATTTAATTTATCGCTACCTACATTAACAAACTCATTTTCTTCAATATATATTTTTTGCATTTTTCCAGCTTCAGCACTATAAGCTCTAAATAAAATCGCATTGTTGTTTTCATTTATAATTGTTGATTTAAATAGATTACCCTTAATATTGTATGTACCGTTATTATATCCACCATCAAATCTAATTGCACTATTTGGAAAATCAACAAATTCATTATTTAATATATTTATTTCTTTTTTATCTGTAGTTCTATCAATTGATATTATGTCTGTATTAATATTATTAAATGTATTGTTTTCAATTAAAACATTTCTAATAACATTACTACCTGATAAACTATAAAGTCTTAAAAATGCATTAACATTAACTCTATTATTAGGAACATAATCAGCTCTTTCTAATGTAATGTCTCTTACTTCATTATTACTAAATTCAAAATTATCTAAAATTCCAGGTGCTGTAATTTGAGAATTCCCTTCAAATATTAAGTTATTAAATTTGGTCCCATTATTATTAGCTACAATTGTAATTTTACCTTTAATTATTGCTAAATCACTTTGATTATGTGAAGTAAATGTCAAATTATCTTTATTTACGGTAAAGTTTTCTGTGTAAATTCCCTCTTTTAAAGTAATAACATCATTTTCATTTGCTGCAAGTATCGCTTCAGAAATAGATTCATAACCAGTGTCATTAATGAATATATTATAATCAGTTGGTACAGGATCTTCCTCTTCTTCCCACTTAGCAACTAATGTAATATCATTATTTATCTCAGTATTAAAATCAAAGGTTTCATTATCTAATTGCCATTCAATAAACTTATAACCATCTTTTAATGGATTTGTTGGTTTTGTTGCCCTATTACCTTCTAATACTTTAAGAGAGTTAATTTCATTACCACCATCTGTATCAAATGTGACTGTGTAAAACACTTCCTCTTCCTCTATTTTTTCCCACTTAGCAACTAATGTAATATCATTATTTATCTCAGTATTAAAATCAAAGGTTTCATTATCTAATTGCCATTCAATAAACTTATAACCATCTTTTAATGGTTCTGTTGGTTTTGTTGCCTTATTACCTTCTAATACTTTAAGAGAGTTAATTTCATTACCACCATCTGTATCAAATGTGACTGTGTAGAACACTTCCTCTTCTTCTATTTCTTTTATAGTAATTTTAAATTCAGATTCAACATTGTTTTGCGTTGCTTTTATAGTCACTATTCCTTCTTTTAATAATGTAACTAGACCTTCATTATTGACGGTTGCTAGTTCCTTATTTAAAGAAGACCAAGTAACCTTTTGATTTGTTGCGTTTGCTGGTAAAATTTCATATGAAAGTTTTATCTCATCTCCAATGAACCCCTCATTAGACCCTTTTATAACTATATCCTCTGTATCAACTGTTACATCTTTTCTCTCTATAACAGTTACTTTAATTGTGTCTTTGACTTTAGTATCTTTAACAGTAATAGTTAAATCAGTCTCGCCCACTTTTAAGCCTTTAATTTTTCGATTAGAAACTTCAATAATTTCTTCGTCGTAATTAAAAGTAACATCATATCCTTCTGTAACACTATATTTTAAATCTTTAGTATCCCCCACTTCAATTTCTATAGCATCACTTTCAAAACTAACTTCAGGTTTATCCTTACATGCGATCAGTGTAAAGCTTATTAGTATTGTAAGAAAGAAACCTAAGAACAACTTCATTTTGTTCATATAATAATTCCCTCCCTTTTTTGTGTATCCATATACATAATACATAAATATGTAAGCGCTGTCAATGATATATGAAAAAAAAGGACTTAGAAATTAATCTAAGTCCTTAAGTTTAAATATTATTTTTGATATACTTCAGGCCAGTTTGCTAATTGCTCAGCATTATATAAAGTTCCTAAGAAATAGTGATTAATTCTTCTTAGACCAGTATATGGACTTGCCCAGAAATAAGGCCCGTCTGGAACTCTTTCTGTTTCAATCTCATCAATATAATCTAGCAATGGTAACCATTTTTCGTTATATTCTGGTTGATTAATGAAGAATGGCTTTGATGCATCTTCTTCTTTAGAATTTATTGTGTATAAAACATCATTATTTTGTATTAACGGAATCCAAGTACCATTAAATCCACTATCATTTCCTTCACCATGCATAAATGTTTCTAAGTCTTCTGAAGGGTTAGCATACTCATATAAATCTGTTAAAAATGCAACTTTCATATCATCTAACGTTTCATATTTATTGTCATCTTCAATAGGATCATCACCATTTTCATCAACTACATAAGTTATTTTAATATTATTAAATCTAAATTGGCCTGTTGCTATATTAATAAGTTCAAAACTATTAACTGATATTAACTCAAAGACAGTTTCAGTATCTAAAGTAGTTTCAACACCGTCAATAACAACTTTAGCATTATTTGGACTACTTGCTGAGTCTACATCAATTTTAATAATTTTATATCCTTCTTTTATAGAAACTTTAAGTTCTGTACCACCATACATCCTAATTGGTGACCACATACCTAAACCATTTTTGTTTTGATTGTCTTTAAAATCAACAGTAAAGATATCTGGATCTAAACTTAATGCTGCTGCATTTACCAACTCAGCATCTAGTGCACTTCCAGTAACTTCTTTAGGTTCTAATGTTGCCTCTCCGCCTTCAACTGGATCTGGATCAACTGGATCATCGCTTTCAACTTCTCTCCAAATAAAGTTATCAACTGTCATTTGGTGATTATCTTTTACCTTTGGTTTAAGTTTTATAGTAACTTCTTCTATGATGTCTAATACATACTTAAATGTATATACATCAGTTTCTCTATCCGCTTCAGCAAACCTTTCAGTTGCATATAAATCACCGTTTAGATAAACTTCGACATCTCTAGTAGTACCACCAGTAAATGCTTTTCTAATATCGAAAGAAAAATCAAATATTCCGTTTGGGAAAGTTGCTTCTAAGTAAGAGTCAGAGCCTCTTCTAAACATTATCCCCTTACCATCTATTTCATATTCTCCTTCATCTCTTGAGTGACCAACATCCCAAATTATACCATTGACACCTTCAAATGAAACATCATTATACTGTCCACCCAAAGTACTTGTGTCAAATGTTTCGTGATATTCAACTAAGTTGTCTGGTTCTTCAACAACAATTACTTCTATTTCAAATCTTTTTGTATCTGTAGCATCATTCAATGTAATAGTTGCTTCTAATACTAATGTAACTGATTTATTAGGTAAGGTAATTAATCCTGTTTCTAAATCAATTATATCTTCACCTTCTACTACATCCCATCCAATAGTTGTATCGTTTATACCTGTTTTTGGTAATTCTAGCGTTTTTTCTTCATGTACATCTGATGTGTCAATATTTAAAGCATTCACTGCTTCAGCAACTAATTCTTCATCAGACTTTTCTTGCCACTTTGCAAAAACAGTTAAATCCTCAGTAACAAGCATATCTTCATCTACTTCTTCTGTTAATTCTTCGTCTTTGAACCAACCTAAGAATATAGCACCTTCTTTTTTCGGAGTAGCAAGTTTAATTTTGTCTCCTTCTTCAAAGAAATATGAATTAATATCTTCTCCACCATTTGTATTAAATGTGAGTTCAAATTGTGGAACTGGTGTAAATTTACTATCAGCATTTTCTTCTTTATAGGTAATAGTTATTTTATTAATAAATATTTGTGAGTTATTTGAACCACCTTCTTGATTGTTTCTAATTGAAAAACCATCAATTGACAATTCATCATACACTTTTAGATCATTGAAATCATCTGCACCTAAATCAATAGCTTCATCCCCTAACATTAATAATCCTTTGCTAGGTGAGTTTGATCCAGGACCAAAGTCAATTTCTAATTTAGTAATTGTATAACCTTCTTTAATTAAAACTGCTAATGTATTTTTTGAATCATATGTTGATGAACCATATAATCTAATGTTTCCAGCTCTATTTAATCCTACATGTAAATTATGTGGTGCAATTTGTCTTGGAGTTGATAACACATTGAAAATCTCTGGATCTAAATTTACCAACTCAGCATTGTTTCCTAAATCCATATTAGTTGTTGATGTATCTTCATAAAACATACTAGTTACAACTACACCTTTAGATAAAACAAATTCAAACTCTCTTATTTCTTCAAAATCACCTTGAGTAAATGTCGCTTCAAGTTTTAATGTTGTTTTTTCTTCTGGAATTGTTACATCCCCAGTTTCTAAATTAATATAATCAGCACCTTCTAACACATCCCATGAAACATTAACATCATCTATTTTAGAAACTAAGTCTAATTTAGTATCCTCACTTAAATCTAAACTTTCAAATTTAAATGAATTAACTGTTTGTAAGAATGTACCTTTTAAAATCGCTTCTTCATATCCCTCACCTGTTACATCCTCTGTTCTTCCAACTGTTAATTGTGGATTATTATGCCATCCTATTGTAATACCATCGACATTAAACTCATCTCCTTCTTCTAATGTTAGAAGATAAGCATTGTTAACAGCTTTAATTCTATTATCCCATCTAACTATTATAGTTTGATCTCCTAATTTGGCATTAATATCAATAGTTCCATATTGGTCAACTTTAACTTCTTCAACTACTAATCCATCCGCTTTCGCTATTCTTGACTGATAATTTGATAACGTATCTTTATCAACACCAATATCATTTAAGTCAAGAACTGGAAGTCTAGGGAAATCTCCTTTAACAATTTCATAATCATCACCAACAAGTTCAGCTTGAATTAATCCATTAAAAGTATTTTTCTTAACCTTGGCAACTATTAAGTCTCCAACTTCAAAATCAATAGAGTCTGTGTTTTTACCTCCAATTCTAAATGCTACTGCACCAGTATCATCTTCCATACTAAATGAATTGTATGGTGCGAGACTAGTAATAACACCTAAAATGGTTGCTTCAAATCCTTCCTCTTCAGCAACAAAATCACTAATAGTTACTCTATTTTCAACCTCTGGATATTCATCATGATCTATAGGTTTTTCTTCTTCTTCAACTTTTAAAAC
>Ga0079225_10000466_pt1 | contig 21956 bp, 19 predicted proteins | sample Poulit2012_FD_76344 | JGI IMG/M metagenome (GOLD analysis project Ga0079225, IMG submission 76344) | Agricultural soil microbial communities from Georgia to study Nitrogen management - Poultry litter 2012 | ecosystem: Environmental > Terrestrial > Soil > Agricultural land | place: USA: Georgia... | reverse complement strand
ACCGCCAGGATAGCCATGGTCACGTGGCTTGTTTTATCTAAAAAGCCCGGGCGTGCTACCGCCCGAGCGGTGTCCTGGCCTGCAACGCTCATAGAAGCCCCTGCTCCTTGAGATAGATTTCAGCGCCAGGATGGATGGGCAATACCCCCTCAACCCCCACCAGCGCGGTTTCCAACTTCCAATCGCGTCCATTAGCGTGGGCACTTTCCAGTTTTTTCGGATTCTCGCAAATAGTTTTAATCACCGCATAAACGGCTTCATCGGACAGCTCATTAGAAGCGATTAAAATGGTGGCATAACCAAAGGTGCCCGGGATATCATCCGGATGCCCGTTATAGGTGCCGCCAGGGATGGTGACATCTAGCATGTAAGGCGCATCCTTTTTCATTTCCTCAATGATTTCCGGATCGGGCATAATAAAGTAGACCTCGTCACCATGGCTGCTGGTGATGTCAATAATGGGTGCCGTTGGAATCGCGGAGATAATTAATACGACATCAATAGAACCATCTCGCAGCGCATCGGGACCGCCACCATGAGATAAATAGTCTGCCTTCCAGTCTTCTCCCATTTTCAAACCATGGGCTTCAATGACCGCTTCCCCTACCTTATTCCCAACGGAGCCCGGCGCCCCAAGCGAGACCCGCTTACCTTTTAAATCATGAATGGTTTTGATAGTGGGATCCAGGGTGTACATTTGCCAGTTGATACTCCCACCATTCATGACCACGCTAAAGTTATCAATCACAGAACTAAAGGGCTCTTGGCCGTTCATTGCTTGATACGCTTCAGCGTTACTGGTAAGCCCCAGCTCAATTTCCCCCGCTTTCATCAAGTTAATATTGTCACGCGTGCCGCCCGTCGCTTCCGTGGTGATGCGCAGCTCCGGATAAGCGCGTGTAATTAAATCGGAGATGGCTCCAGCCATAGAAAACCATGCTCCTCCAATGCTAGATGAACCAAAAGTAAGGAATTGCTGCTTGGGTTTGGCCATCTCGGCCATGGCCAAACCAGGAAAGGCCGTACTGGCTGCCAAGGCAGACAACCCCGTTAAAATTTGTCGGCGGGTAAAGCCTTTGTGATCAGAATTGTCTCTCATAAAACTCCTCCTGTTAAAAAGAACCCTAAGCGGGAATTGCTTAGGAAAATGCAGAAAACCCTGTGAGATACCGACCCACAATTAAGGTATTAATTTGTGTGGTGCCATCGGGGATGGTTAACATGCGTGCCGACCGAAAATAGCGCTCAAGTGGAAACTCTTGGGAGATACCAAACGCTCCATGGACCTGAATGGCTTTATGGGTAACCCGCACCATCGCTTCAGTGGCAAACATTTTTGCCATGGAGGCTTCAATATTCGAACCCGTTCCCACGTCTAAAGCCGACAGCCCCTTGAATACCATTAAACGGGAGGCCTCAAGTTCCACCGCCATTTCCGCCAATAATTGTTGCACCAGTTGATGCTTGCCAATTTCCTTGCCAAATTGGCGCCGCTGCTGGGCGTAATCAATGGCCGCATGAAGTGCGGCCTGTCCCAAACCCAACCCTAGCAATGAAATAAAGCACCGTGAGCGCTCAAAGCCCTTCATGGTTTCACGCAAGCCTGCACCGACGTCACCCAGACGATTTTCATCGGGAACAAACACATCTGAAAAGCTGATCTGACCTAAGCTCCAGCCGTTTAACCCTAGCTTATCAATTTCCCGGACATCAAAGCCATGTTCCTCGCGATCCACCAAAAACATGGTAAAGGCGTTGTCGCCCGTCGCCGCCGTCACGACCACATAGTCCGCCACGGAACTATTCGAAATCCACAGTTTTTCGCCATTAAGACGGTAGCCGCCATCGACTGCGGTCGCCGTGGTTCGCATGGCACGTACATCGGAGCCCGTATCAGGCTCGCTAATGGCGGAACAACCGATTAAGTCGCCCGCGAGTGTTGGCTGTAAGTAACGCTCCCGAATCGCAGGTGACGCCGCACTGGCGATTTTGGCCGCGGCCCCCTCGTTCACAAAACACACGCCGGCCAGATCCGCTGAATACTCTGCCAAGGCCTCATACAACAAGCCGGATGTAACAAAGTCCAGGCCCAGCCCACCATCGGCAGCGGCAACCCAGCCATTACCCACGCCAAACTGGGTTGTGATCTTAAGTAACTTTTTTACCTCGTGTTTGGGAATGATGCGGTCCAGGTACTGACGAGTAATGGGGACAACCTCATTCACAATGGCTTTACGCCATGAATCAACGGCTAATACCTGGGCTTCGCTGGGCTGAAAATTCACATCTCCTCCTTAACCATCCCCTTAGGGGTGAAAACTCCAGTTACTTATGATAAACCAAAAACTGTATAAACCCGGCCAAAGCAAGCCATGGCCCGAATACAATTACGCGCGCCCAACGCCCAGAGTAGAAGATTTTGCAAAGCAGCACCCACAACAACCCTGATAGCGACGCGATTAACAGCACTGGCACCAACGCCTGCCAACCCAGCCAGGCTCCCAATGCCGCCGTTAATTTCAAATCCCCGTAGCCCATGCCGTGGCGCCCCGTCGTCCAATAAAACCCCTGCACCAACACCCACAACAACCCATAGCCCAACACCGCCCCTAACACAGCCGCCTCCAACGGAATATAGCCAGCGTAAAGATTTACCAATAGGCCTGCCCACACTAAGGGCAAGGTGAACGTGTCTGGCAAAAAACCGGTATGCCAATCCGCCCACGCAAGTACCCATAAACTGAGCCCAAAGCCCAATGCCGCCAGACGTAATGGTCCGTTGGCAAACGCCGCCACACAAAATAACGCCAAGACAACCCCCATGATGGCATTGGCGCGGCCCGATGGCAGCGGCGTGGCCTCTAGCGCTTGCAGGGCCCGTAACATGACGCGCCCAAACAGGATCCCCAACAACAAGCCCAGGACCCCGAACACGACCCCCTCCCCCCATTCAAAAGCCATCGTTGTCATCACCGCTCCTCCTTGTCTAGTGCCACAACTCATGAGAATGTCACTATAAGGGGGGATTCGTGTTTATCTAGCCACCAATAGGAGGGTTTTAGCGCAGGGCAGATTGATAGTTTTGATGTATAACAACCATAAAAATAATTCAATGGATTAATGGATTAAATACTTCTAATATAGTGAACATGCTAATTTTCATTACTACACCTTAGGAAATACCTATGAGCAAACACAATCGCCAATGCCCCGTGACGCATCTCACGACGGACTTTGGGGCCCCCGTATCCACCAACCGTGATAGTTTGACCGCTGGCCAACGTGGCCCCTTGTTGGCCCAAGACAACTGGCTCAATGAAAAGCTGGCCAACTTTGTGCGCGAAGTCATTCCCGAACGCCGCATGCATGCCAAGGGCTCGGGAGCGTTTGGAACGTTTACCGTCACCCAGGACATCACCCAATACACCCGCGCTGCGATTTTCAGTGAAGTGGGTAAGCAAACGGAAATGTTTGCCCGTTTCACCACTGTTGCGGGGGAACGGGGCGCGGCCGATGCCGAACGGGACATTCGCGGGTTTGCGCTAAAGTTTTATACCGAGGAAGGCAACTGGGACATGGTGGGCAACAATACCCCCGTATTCTTTGTGCGCGATCCCCGTCAATTCCCGGACCTCAACAAGGCCGTAAAACGTGATCCAAAAACCAACATGCGGTCGGCACGTAACAACTGGGACTTTTGGACCCTGCTTCCCGAATCGCTGCATCAAGTCACCATCACCATGAGTGACCGCGGCATCCCTGCCAGCTACCGTCACATGCATGGCTTTTCTTCGCATACCTACAGCTTCTGGAACGCCGAAGGCGAGCGTTTCTGGGTAAAAATGCACTTTAAAACCCAGCAAGGCATTAAAAACCTGACCGATGCCGAGGCCGCTGAGCTGATCGGGCAAGACCGCGAAAGCCACCAACGCGACTTGTATGACGCCATTGAACGCGGAGATTTCCCTAAATGGACCATGTACATCCAGGTCATGCCTGAATTAGAAGCTGAAACCGTGCCCTATCATCCCTTTGATTTGACGGTGGTATGGCCCCATGGCGACTACCCCCTCATTGAGGTAGGCGAGTTTGAGCTCAACCGTAATCCGGAGAACTTTTTTCTGGATGTGGAGCAATCTGCCTTTTCGCCCAGCAATCTGGTTCCAGGCATTGGCGTGAGCCCCGATCGCATGCTGCAAGCGCGGTTAATTAACTATGCCGATGCCCAGCGCTACCGGCTCGGCACCAATCACCACCAAATCCCGGTAAACCGGGCGCGTTGCCCCGTTAGCAGCAATCATCGCGATGGTATGGGACGGGTCGATGACAACTATGGTGCACTGCCGCACTATGAGCCCAACAGCTACGGTCAATGGCAAGGCCAACCAGACGTTGCAGAGCCCCCATTAAAGCTTACTGGCGAGGCCAGGCATTGGTCCTTTCATGAGGACAGCCACAACTACTTTCAGCAACCAGGCGACTTGTTTCGCTTGATGAATGCCGAGCAGCAAGCAGCCCTGTTTGGCAACACCGCGCGCGCCATGGGTGATGCGCCAACGTTTATCAAGTTCCGCCATATCCGCAATTGCCATGCCGCAGACCCGGCCTATGGGGCGGGCGTTGCCAAAGCACTCGGATTGGATTTGGAAGAGGCCCTGGCGTCAAAAAAGGACGATCCCATGGTAGATAATCCCTTGGTGGCGCTACCGGTATAACTCGTTACAACTCGGTCCAGGCCACGTGAACTCTGGCTTACGGGACATCCTGATGAGATTTTATGAAAAAGTGTTTGCCTACACCACATATAGTGTTTTATGATGTAGATAAACACCACATATAGACAAATCTCATTATCTTGCGCATTAAAGAATTCAGCTAAGTGGCTGATTTTCCATGCAAGATGCCGTTTACAGGAAGTCCAAAAAGTGATTAAAAACATCATTAAACGCGATGGTCGGACCGAGCCCTACATTCCTAGCAAATTAAACGGATGGGGGCGCTGGGCCGCCGCCAAGTTAGGAAACAAAGTTGACTGGAGTAGCATTGTCATTCAGGCCGTCAGCACCATGTCGGAAACCGTCACAACGGCCGAGCTCCAGGAAAGGCTGATTCAAAACTGTCTGGATCAGGATACCTGGTCTTACTACTTGATGGCAGGTCGGCTGTACGCCTCCCACCTCCACAAAATCATTCACGGCCCCACCATTCCCACGGTGCAGGAGCTGCACCGCAAAATGGTGGCCGATGGGGTTATGGTGGCGCTTGACTACTCCGATGAAGAGTATGCGGAAATTGAAAGCTGGATCGACCACAAACGTGACCACGATACCCCGCATTTTTCCTTGCATTACATTCGCCGTAAGTACAGCCTGCAAAACCGGGTCACCCACCAGGAATATGAAACCCAGCAGTTTGTGTACATGCGACTGGCAATGGCACTGGCGGAATACGAGCCAAAAGACAAACGCATGGCGTTGGTCAAACGCTTTTACACCGAGTTTGCGGGCAAGCGGCTTTCTGCCCCCACGCCTAACTATGTCAATCTGGGCACCCGCTTGCGTGGCTTTGCCTCCTGCTGCTTATATGCTGTGGGAGATAGCGAGCCCTCCTTGGCCGTTGGGGACCATATCGCCTACCGCATGACTGCGGCCTCGGCGGGAATCGGCAGCCATTTGATTACCCGTAGTAAAGGCGACCCCGTGCGGGGCGGGCTCATCCAACACCAGGGCAAATTACCGTATCTGGCTGCCCTGGGTAAGGCGGTACACGCCAATATGCAAGCCGGACGGGGCGGTGCGTGCACCACTTATTACTCGGGCTTTGATCCTGAGGCCCAAATAATCGCCTACCTGCGCAACCCGCGCAGTACGGAAGACCGGCGCAACCGCGACCTGCACTACGCCCTGGTCACCAACAAGGTATTCGCAGAAAAAGTGGCACGCAACGAGGAGGCCTTCTCCTTTAACGTATTTACTGCCCCCAAGCTTACCGAGCTCTTCTTTAGCAACGACATTGAAGGCTTTCGTAAAGAATATGAGCGCCTGGAAAACGACCCTTCCTTTAAAAAGGAAATGTTTAGTCCGCGCGATCTCATCTTGACGGCGTTAAATGAAGCGCTGGAAACCGGGGTTGCCTATCTTGCGAATATTGACGAAATGAACCGGCACACGCCGTTTCGCGAGCCCATCCATTCCAGTAACCTGTGTCTGGAAATCTGCGAGCCAACACGTCCTTACCAAAATATGCAGGACCTGTACTCCAACAAAGAAGTGGGCTTTGTTGATGCACGCCTGGAAGATGACAGCACGCAGCGCTTTGTCTTTAGTGAAGCCCTCACGCGTGACTCCGGCGAGCTGATTTTTGCCGGCATGCTGGAAGCCGGTGATGTGGTCACCCGCAGGGAAGATGGCAAAACCTACACCATCAAGGAAATCCTGGAGGTGTACGCAGAACCAGAAATTGCCCTGTGCTCACTGGGCGCCTTGAATTACGATGCCATCGATGAGGATGACGACGAGGCCTATGAAGAAGCCATGTACCTCACCCTCAAAATGATTGACTACTGCATTCTCAACTCTGACTACGTGCTGCCCCATGTGGAAGTTACCGCCAAAGCCCGTATGAACGCAGGGATTGGCCTCATGGGGGTTGCCACCCACATGGCACGCAAAAAATTGCGTTACGACAGCCAGGAAGGGTTGGAAGAGCTGCACCGTATTGCTGAGCGCCATATGTATCACGCCATTCGCGCCTCGCTACGCATTAGTAAAGAACGGGGCGTGGCACGCTGGATGCATAAAACGCGCTGGCCCTCCGGTTGGCTCCCCATCGATACCTACAACCGCAACGTCGATGAGCTGGGGAACTTTAAATACCGCTACGACTGGGAAGCGTTACGCCAGGAAATTATCGATAACGGCGGTATCGGGCATTCCTGTCTGGTTGCCTACATGCCCGGAGAATCCTCCTCCAAAGCACTTGGCACCCCAAATGCCCTCTATCCCGTACGCGATGTCACCCTGAACAAGACCGACAACTTCGTTACGGTACGCTGGGCAGCCCCTGACAGCGACGATGACGACATGTTCTACCAATCGGCCTGGGATATCCGTGAAGTCGACATGATTAAGGTCTATGCGATCTTTCAGAAATTCACGGATCAGGCAATTTCCGCCGACCTTTGGCGTCGCATCAAAGATGATGCCAATATCGGCAGCCGGGAACTCCTCACCCACTATTTCACCATGGTGAAATATGGCATGAAAACCCGGTACTACTACAACTCTAACGTGGCTTCAGACAGAACACTAGAAGACTCCGGCAGCATCCATGACGATGTTTTAGAAGAAGATGCCGCCTGTGAAGCCTGCATCATGTAATTCCCTGTTGCGCCAGGTCTTGCCTTTGCTGGCAAGCCTGGCCTCATCACCTCTTTTATAGGGTTCACCATGACGACACAATCTTTACCTACCAAAGTATTTAATACGGAGAAAACAGATTACGCGTTTCCCGAAATTATTCTCGGCGAAGAAGTGGGCCTGTTTGACACCATTAACAAGTTCTACCCAGAGCTCTGGAAACTCTACAAAACCCAGAAAAACCAGGACTGGGATGAAAATGAGTTCGATTACTCCAGCTGTAATGTCCAGTTTAAAACCTGTGACAAGCATACCTACGACATGATGATTAAAACACTGGCCTGGCAGTGGGAAGCCGATAGCGTGGCCGCCCGATCCATCGCTGGTGTGCTGGCCCCCGTATGTACCAGTAGTGAAGCCTGGGCCGGTTGGGTAGAAATCACCAAAAACGAAATCGTTCACGCGGCCACTTACTCAGAAATTGTGCGCAACAGCTTTGATAGCCCGGACGACATTCTCAATGAAATTCTGGCCGTTCAAGAGTCGCTGAGCCGCTTGCGGGTGGTGAGCGAAATCTTTAACACAGCTTTTGAAGTGAGCTACGACTATGCGCGTGGTGCACGCCCCAACGACCAGGAAACCTATAACGCGGTCTACCTGTTTATTGTTGGGCTGTTGTGCATGGAGCGCATCCAGTTCATGGCTTCTTTTGCAGTGACCTTTGGCATTTGCGATGGCACCGGCTTGTTCCAGCCCATTGGTAAGGCGGTTCAAAAAATTGCGCAGGATGAATTTGAAATTCACGTGCAATATGGCAAGGAAATCTTACGTGCCCTGTTTAAAACCGACCGTGGCCGTAAAGCGTTTGAGCAAACCCAAGGGAAAATTGTTGATCTTATTAACGAGGTCACCGAAAGCGAAGTGCAGTGGACCGAATATGCCTTCTCGGAAGGCCGTGAACTCACTGGTGTTACCTGTGAAATGATGAAGGACTGGGTGTACTTTAGCGCTACCGACGTTGCCAAATTCTTTAGCTTGCAAGACAAGGTGAACTTCCCCCTGGTTGAAGAAAACCCCCTACGCTACATGGAGAACTGGCTCAACATGAGTAAGGTTCAAGCGTCTAACCAGGAAGAAGACACCGCTCAGTACAAGGTTGGCGTGATGCGCCGAGACGACCAGGACGAAGTCTTTGACGTGGACTTCTAACACCTGCGCTACCCAATTTTATTCACTAACCAACGAAAAAAGGAAGACAATATGTCCATTACTGTTTATTCAAAACCCGACTGTCCACAATGCGATCTCACCAAGCGCGACATGGATATCCTGGGAATTGAGTACAAAACGGTGGATATCACCCAAGAACAAGAAGCGCTTGAGCATTTGGCAAGCTTAGGCTACCGTAGCGCCCCCGTGGTGCAGACGGACCACGAAACCTGGGCGGGTTACGATCAAGAAAAAATCAAGAGCCTGGTATCGTACGCCTAAAGCGGGTGCGTATAGCTTCCTTCGCCTGGGGGTTACACAGGTTTTCAGGCAGCTGCCCTTGCAGCACCTGAACAATCTGTTGGGCCACGCCCGCCCCCATGCGTGCCACACTTTCGGCAGTCATGCCAGCGGTGTGATTGCCGATAATGACATTGTCCAACGTCCACAGCGGCGAGTCTGGTGGCAAGGGCTGGGTTTCAAAGACATCCAGCGCCGCGCCTGCCAACGTCTGATCTTGCAACGCCTGGACTAACGCAGCTTCATCAATCACGGGGCCCCGGGCCACGTTTACTAAAAACGCGCTGGATTTCATGCGTGCCAACAAATCCGCATTCACCAAATGCCGTGTGTCAGCATTTAATGGACACGCCAGAACAATAAAATCCGCAGACGCAAACAAGGTGGCCAAGTCCACCATCTGAATCCAGGAGTTGGGCGCCTGCCCACTGGGCCGATATCCCAAAACCTTTAATCCAAAGCCCCAATGGGCGATACGCGCGACCGCCTGACCAATATTCCCAATGCCCACAACGCCGAGCGTTTTTTGATGAAGCTCCACCTTGTTCCAGGCAAGCTCACGCGATTCAGCCCAACCCGTTTGACGCGCCGTGCGATCCACCTGCGTGAGCTTATGGCCCAGGCTCAGCATTTGCCCAATCGCGTATTCGGCTACTGACTGAGCGTTTACCCCGGGAACATTGGCAATGGCAACCCCATTTTTACACGCATTATCAAAAGGGATCATGTCGATGCCGGCACCTTGACGTACGGCCGCCAGCAGTTGTGGCGTATGATCGAAATAATCCTCCGGTAGCCATGCTCTTACGACAATGGCAGTGGCCTCCCGACCCGCTTCAATAAGTGTTTGCGGGTCCGTATCGGCTGCCACACGAATTTCAGCATGGTTGGCAATGGCGTCCATCGCCGCTTGATCAATGGGACTGGTGAATAAAACAAGCGGTTTTTTAATCAGTGACATGAAAAGGCATCAACTCTTTTAAGGTTAAAAATTCCCTACTGACAACATAGGTATCCGTTAACGATAGCGCGATTCCCCGTAGCATAAAAGACAAGCAAAAGCAGTTCCTGTTATTTCTTGTTACCGGAGACATCACAATGACTACTCACGTTCGTAGCCAAAGGTCAATGGCATATTTGATCCGCTTATCATTTGGCATTTTGTTGGCACTGGCCCTTAGTCTTGGCATGAGCAACCTTGCCTTTGCGGAAGATAAAGGATCCGATCTTAGCTTAATTACCGAGACCCCGGAAGAAGGGTTTGCACTGGCCGTTAAGCTCTCCCAAAAAGGCGTGGCAACCACGCAACCCGATGCGCAAGTGCGTCAAGGCCTACGGGGCAGCTATGCTCAGGATACCGATAGCCTGATTGCCATCTCCGGCGTTATTGCGACACACTTTCAAACCATCGCCCAAGCGAACGATTACTGGAAAGACTAAAGTTGCGACTCTATGGGCAGCCAGCCCAGGCCTCGCACCAGCCAACGTTGCCACCAACGGGTGTGGGGTTCCTGGGTGAAAGTTTCTTCATCGCTGCCGTGCCAACGCAAGCCACCATCTTTGGCCTGTAACGACAATTCCCACGCCGCACGGTACTGAATACTGCGTTCAAAGAAATCCGTTAATTCAGCGGCAATGGCCTCATCCTCAAATAGTACCCCCATTTCCGTATTCAATTGCACCGAACGCGGATCCAAATTGAACGACCCCAAAAACCCGCGGGCATTGTCGACCACAAAGGCTTTTGAATGCAAACTGGCACCGCTAGAGCCTCGAAATTTCTGCTGTGAAGCGGCATGATCAGGTTTTAACTCATATAGTTTTACGCCACTTGCCAATAACCGCGATCGGTATTTCGTATAGCCTGCGTGGACCAGCGCGACATCCGTGGCTGCCAGTGAATTTGTTAATATGCGCACGCGGCGCCCTCGTCGCACTTGCCCTGTCAGCAACAAAGTTCCCCCTTCGCCGGGGACGAAGTATGGCGAAATCATCCAGGTATCGTGCTGCGCGGAAAATAGCAGCGCACTAATATCGTAAAGTAGCCAATCGGCAACATTGCGCTGACTCGCCCGCGCCGAGGCCTTGCTGGGCGGATCCGACACCACCCGTATACGGGAGGACCAATGGAAGGTCAGGCTATCGCTGCCCATTTCATCAATGAGTCGTTCACGCGCCCGCATGGCTTCCAGCCACGGCTGTGCGGCATGATCATGCAACCATGCTTGCTGGCGCGCATGAAACTCCTCCGCACTCCAGCGTGAGCCTTTGGCATGCAGTGCCTGCAACGGAATGACCTCTTGCGCATTCCAGAAGCGATCAAAAATACGGCTGCTTTGCGCAACCGCCGGACCCAGTAGCAAGAAATCGGTATCGCGGTAGTTGGTGGTATCCGAGGCCTCAAAATACTCATCACCAATATTGCGCCCGCCCACCACGGCCATGCGGTTATCGGCAATCCAGGCCTTATTATGCATGCGACGATTAAAACTAATGAAGCGCAGTGCCATTTCCGTCGCCCGACGAAAGACGCCTGTACGGTTACGCGCCGGATTAAAAAGGCGAATTTCCACATTGGGATGGGCATCCATGGCTAGAAACTCATCGTCGCGCCCGGCGACACTGTAGTCATCCAGCAACAAACGTACCCGTACCCCACGTTCCGCCGCGCGCATGATCTCGCGCTCCAACAAGCGGCCCGTGGTGTCGTGACGCCAAATATAATATTGAATGTCTAAACTACGCTCAGCCAAACGAGCGCTACGACCACGGGCAATGAACGCATCTACCCCATCCTCTAACAACGCCACGCCGCTGGCCGTTGGCTTTTGCGCATCTAATAATGGTTGAATCAGGCGATCCAAGGCCGTGGCATTGGCATGGGTGGGAAGCGTGGTCGAGTTGTCCCCGTAGGCACTGCGGGCAAAGGTTCCCCACGACCACAAGGCCAATAGGGACAGAAGGCTCACAATCACGATTGCCAACAACAGCCAGTGCCAAAATGATAAGGATTTACGCATCATAATAGTGTAAAGTATCCTCATGGAATTGCCTGCTCTTGCCCATTTTATCGACCAACACCAGCGCTTGCTTATTATTACTGGCGCCGGCTGTAGCACCTCCTCCGGGATTCCCGATTATCGGGACCAAAATGGTCAGTGGAAGCGTCCACCGCCCATGGATTTTGATACCTTTATGCACAGCCGTATTGCCCGTCAACGCTACTGGGCACGCAGCTTTGTAGGGTGGGAACATTTTCACCAGGCCACGCCCAACGGCTGCCATACGGCGCTGGCAACGCTAGAGGCTCACGGCAAGGTTCACTGCCTGATTACACAGAACGTTGATGGTTTGCATCAAGCAGCTGGCAGCCAACATGTCATTGATCTGCATGGCCGCCTCGATAGGGTACGTTGCATGGGTTGTGAGCAACGTTACCCGCGTCACAGCCTTCAAGCTGCCTTGAAACGCCATAACCCGAGCTGGGCCCACATCAACGCCACCATTGCACCCGATGGCGATGCTGACTTGGACGGGGTGGACTTTGCGCGATTTTTCGTGCCGGATTGCCCCGCTTGCCGGGGAATTTTAAAGCCCGATGTGGTGTATTTTGGTGAGCCGGTACCCAGGATGCGCGTGGAACAAGGCATGGCGGCTGTTCAACAGTGTGATGCCGTACTGGTGGTGGGTTCCTCGTTAATGGTGTTTTCCGGTTACCGTTTTGTACGGGCAGCCGCAGAATTAAACCGCCCCATTGCAGCGATAAACATGGGCCACACCCGCGCCGATGCGCTGCTAAGTCTTAAAGTTGAACAGCCTTGCGATAACGCCCTGAACAACCTTTTGCGGCAACTGAATTACTCGGTTAGCACACCATCACGATAATCGCGTAGCGCCTGCTCAATTTCTTCCGAGGTGTTCATGACAAAAGGCCCATATTGGGCGATGGGCTCATGCAGCGGTTTGCCGGCCAGCAATAACACACGAACCGGTTGCACGGATGCTCTGGTCGCGGGTGTTAATACGATGCCATCACCCTCTTGATGGAACCAGACCGAATGACCGCTGGTAACGGCCTGATCCCCGGCTTGCAAAGCGCCTTCAAACACATAGACCAGCACTTGATGGGAGGCAGGAATCGGCACGGCAAGCGATTGGCCGGCTGCCACACGAATGTCTGCAATAATGGGCTGGGTGGCGCGGGAACCTTGTTCCGGCGCGGTAAGAACCTGACCATCAACGCTAAGCGTGCCAGCAATCAGCTTCACAAATCCATCCTTGGGAAGCGCGGCGAGCGGCATGGCGGCGGCAGGTATATCACGATAATTGGCGGTTTGCATTTTCTCGGCAGCGGGCAAGTTCAACCAAATTTGAAACCCCCGTAGCAGGCCATCTTCTTGCTGGGGCATTTCCTCATGAATAATACCCCGTCCCGCCGTCATCCACTGCACCCCTCCTGCTTTGAGATCCCCTTGATTGCCCAAGTGATCTTTATGCTGCATGTGGCCATCGATAATATACGTGACAGTTTCAAAGCCGCGATGCGGATGCGCGGGAAAGCCGGCGATGTAGTCATCGGGATTATCGGAGGAAAAGGCATCGAGCATGAGATAGGGGTCTAGTCGCATGGATTGATTAAAGCCCACGGCACGCAATAGCTTCACCCCTGCGCCATCTTGGGCCGCTTGGGCCGGAACGACGTGCCGGATAGCGCGCGCTGCCCCGACAGTTGTGGTTGGTTGCGATGATTCATCCATCATATGACTTCCTTGGCGGCGACATGATCGTCCTTCCATTATGCCGGTTCGTAAGCAGCCTCGACAAGCGCCGGAAGAATTTCCCCCGCCGGCCCTTGCAATGAAAAATCAAGAAAGGGCTCCAAACCCGTTTCATCCGGGTTCACTTGCACCAGGCACGCCCCCTGCTCCTTGGCCAAACGAGGAATATCGGCTGCCGGATACACTACGGACGACGTGCCCACACTCAATAAGACGTCGCACTGGGCGGCTTCTTCCAAGGCCCGCTCCCAAGCGTCGGAAGGCAGGCTTTCCCCAAACCAGACAACGCCCGGACGCACCAAGCCCTGACATTGGGGACACTGGGGTGGCGGAACCTCTTCCCCGCCCCCTTGGGTCACGGGACCGAGCGTGTAAGGCAGATGACAATCCCGACAATAGGGATGGTGCATACTCCCATGGAGGCGCACAATGTCTTTTGCGCCCGCACGCTCGTGCAAGTCGTCCACATTTTGGGTCACCACCACTAGCGACGACAAATAGTTCTGCATCTCGGCAATGGCATAATGGGCCGGATTGGGCTCACAATTTGCCACCAGGGCCCGACGCCACTCATACCATCCCCATACAAACGGTGGATTTTCATCAAATGCCTGGGGAGTGGCCAGGGCCATGGGATCAAAATTTTCCCATAAACCGGTCAGGGCATCCCGGAACGTCGGAATCCCACTCTCGGCGGATGCTCCGGCGCCCGTGAACACCACCACCTTCTCGGCCGCTTGTAAATGCGTAAGCAATTCTCTTGGAAACTCCATGATTTTATCCGTGCTAAGCTTTCAGATTTTGAATAACCCCTAGCCTAGCACGAACTTGCCATGATGCCTTTCCCCTGGTTTCGACTCTCCCATATTACGGCCGGCTTTGTGGCGGTCCTGGTGGGCTACAGCAGCTCTGTTGCCATTGTTTTTCAAGCCGCGAATGCCGCTGGTGCGACGGCGGGCGAATTAAATTCCTGGTTATGGGCACTGGGCATAGGCATGGGCCTTAGCTGTATCGGGCTGTCGGTGGCCTATAAGCAGCCCATACTAACCGCCTGGTCCACACCCGGCGCGGCACTATTAGTGACCAGTCTGGCGGACCTCAGCATGTCACAAGCTATCGGCGCGTTCTTGTTTTCATCGCTATTGATGACCTTGGCAGGGCTCACCGGCAGCTTCCAGCGCCTCATGCAATGGGTACCCCAGCCACTTGCCGCCGCCATGTTGGCGGGCGTGTTGGTTGGCTTTGGTCTAGACGTTTTTGTTTCCCTTTAAAAGGATTGGGCCCTGGCCGGCTTGATGGTCGTCAGTTTTTTTCTTGCCAGGCGCATCCTGCCGCGCTATGCCATTCCAATCAGTCTGGCCTGCGGCATACTATGGGCCTTTGCTGACAATCAACTACAAATAGACGCGCTAGACTGGACGCCGGCCATGCCCATCTTCGTCATGCCGGAGTTTTCTTTGGCGGCGATGCTTGGCGTTGGCATACCCTTGTTTATTGTGACGCTCAGCTCGCAAAACGTGCCCGGCTTGGCGGTACTCCGCGCCAATGGCTACCATGTCAATGCCTCCCCCCTCATTAGCTGGACCGGCGGACTTGGCCTGGTCTTAGGCCCCTTTGGCGGATATGCCTTTAACTTGGCAGCCATTACGGCCGCCATTTGCATGACGCCCGATGCCGATCCCGACCCCAATGAACGGTGGCGTGCCTCGGTATGGGCAGGGATTTTTTATGTGTTTACCGGGCTTTTTGGCGCCACCGTAGTCAGCATGTTTATTGCCTTTCCACAGGTGCTGATCGCCACCATTGCAGGCTTGGCGTTATTGGGGACCATTGCCGGCGGCCTGCACACAGCGTTGGCCGAAAACCAGTTACGTGAGGCTGCCCTGGTAACCTTTCTTACCACGGCTTCTGGCATGACCCTATTGGGCTTGGGCAGTGCGTTCTGGGGCTTGCTCTTTGGACTGGGTTTACATCGCTTGAATGGTGTCGCTTACAATAGGGGAATCTAATCGGTTTAATCTTTGACTCAGGAGTGTTCATGTCACAACAAGATTATCAGCGGCCCGAAGTGTGGGAGTGGAAACCAGGCAACGGCGGTCGCTTTGCAAATATTAACCGCCCTACAGCCGGACCCCGATTTGACCAGACCCTTCCCGTTGGTAAGCATCCGCTACAACTTTACTCACAAGGCACCCCCAATGGTCAAAAAGTGACCATTCTATTGGAAGAGCTGTTGGCCTTGGGAATTAAAGAAGCCGAATACAACGCTTTTTTAATTGAAATTATGGAAAGTGGGCAGTTTGGCAGTGATTTCGTCAAAATTAATCCCAACTCCAAAATTCCTGCCTTAATGGATCACAGTACCCAGCCGCCTACGCGGGTGTTCGAATCCGGCCACATTCTGCTGTATTTGGCGGAGCGCTTCCAGCAGTTTATTCCCAGCGATGCCGCTGGCCGTACGGAATGCCTTAACTGGTTGTTTTGGCAAATGGCGAGCGCACCCATTCTGGGCGGTGGCTTTGGCCATTTCTTTGCCTATGCGCCCAAAAGTTTTGAGTACCCCATTAATCGCTACACCATGGAAGTCAAGCGCCAGCTTGATGTATTGGATCGGGAACTAGCGCAGAAAAGCTATATCGCGGGCGACGACTATACCATCGCCGATATAGCTATCTTCCCCTGGTATGGCAGCTTGGTGCGCAACGAAACCTACCCTGGTGCTGCCAAATTTTTGCAAGCGCATGAGTATGAAAATGTGGTGCAATGGGCAGAAAAGATTGCGCAACGCCCGGCAGTTATTCGCGGCCGCATGGTCAACAAGACCTCAGGCGACCCTGCACAACAACTCCGCGAGCGTCACGATGCAAGCGACTTTGACACGGTAGGAAAGTCGTAATAACTACGCCACCGGCGCCACGTTAATTCCTTCCGCTTTAAAGGCTTCTCGCAAGCGTTGAGCAAAGGTGACCGCGCCGGGTTGGTCACCGTGCAAGCATAAGGTGTCCGCAGTTACGGGCACCTGCTTGCCAGACAAGGCCGTTACCGTGCCTTGTTGAATCATTTGCAAGGCCTGTTTCACGGCTTGCTCACTATCGGTAATCATGGCATTGGCTTCTGTTCTGGGCGTGAGCGCGCCATTGTCCTGATACGTTCTATCGGCAAACACTTCTTGGGCCACTTTCAGACCGGCATCCCGGCCAGCAGTTACCTGCTTGCTGCCCGCCAATGCGTAAAGCACCAAATCGGCATCCACATCCCGTACCGCATGGGCAATGGCCTCGGCCGTAGGCGCATCCCCGGCAGCAAGGTTATACAAGGCCCCATGACCCTTCACATGGCGTAAACGCGCGCCCTGGCTAGCAGCAACCGCAGCCATGGCCCCCACCTGCACGACCACCAGATCATAAACTTCCTGGGGACGCAAAGGTAATACCCGGCGCCCAAAACCTTGCAAATCGGCAAAGCCTGGATGCGCGCCAAGCGACACCCCATTTTCCAGCGCCAGCGCCACGGTTTTACGCATGGTGGCAGGATCTCCTGCATGAAAACCACAAGCAATGTTGGCCGAGCTCACCAGGGGTAGCACCCCAGCATCGTTACCCATTACCCATGGGCCGAAACTCTCGCCCATATCACAGTTCAGGTCTATCGATAAAGAAGTGGTGGTATTTGACATGGTGATTCCCCTGATTAAATGAACAACGTCGTTATTTATCCTGACTCTCTAAAAAGCTCTTTAACTTGTCGGCCCGACTTGGATGACGCAGCTTGCGCAAGGCCTTGGCTTCAATTTGACGAATGCGTTCGCGCGTAACATCAAACTGTTTACCCACCTCTTCAAGTGTCTGGTCCGTACTCATCTCAATACCAAAGCGCATACGCAACACCTTGGCCTCACGCGGCGTCAAGGAATCCAACACTTCCTTCACGACATCGCGCATAGAGCCATGCAAGGCAAATTCCGACGGGGATTCCGTGTTGGTATCCTCGATGAAATCCCCCAAATGGGAATCGTCATCGTCCCCGATGGGCGTTTCCATGGAGATAGGCTCTTTGGCAATTTTAAGGATTTTACGGACGCGATCCTCGGGCAGATCCATTTTAGCGGCTAAGGTGGCCGGATCGGGTTCTTCTCCCGTTTCCTGCAAAATTTGACGATTAATACGATTCATTTTATTAATCGTTTCTATCATGTGTACAGGAATGCGAATGGTTCTGGCCTGGTCGGCGATTGAACGCGTAATGGCCTGTCGTATCCACCAAGTTGCATAGGTAGAGAACTTGTAGCCCCGACGATATTCAAATTTGTCCACCGCCTTCATGAGGCCAATATTCCCTTCTTGAATCAAATCCAGGAACTGCAAGCCCCGGTTGGTGTATTTTTTCGCGATCGAAATCACCAGACGCAGGTTTGCTTCTGTCATGTCACGCTTGGCTCGACGGGCACGTGCTTCCCCGGTTGCCATGCGCTTATTCACCGCTTTCAAATCTTTTAGCGGCAAAATAACGCGTCGCTCCAGGTCAATAAAGCTGCGCTGCAGCTCCTGCACATCCGGGATATAGCGTTTTAGCGTTTCCGAATACGGGTGGCCCGCTTCAATTTCCCCGATCACCCAATCCAGATTGGTTTCATTGCCCGGGAAAGCCTTGATAAAGTGCATCCGCGGCATGCCCGCGCGATTCACACAAATGTCCAGGGCCATCCGTTCTAACTTACGGACCTCGGCGACTTGTTCACGCATGCTGTCGACCAGCTGCTCCACCATTCTGGCGGTAAAGCGTATGCCCATCAGCTCGGCAAGAATTGCTTCCTTGGCGGTAATGTAGTCGGGAGACTTATAGCCTTCGCTTTCAAAGGCAACCCGCATTTTCTCGAACTGCTCAGACACAATGTCGAACTTCTTCAGGGCGATTTCACGCAAGTGCTTGATTTGGCGCGTCGTCATGGCCCCGGCAGGACCATCGGTGTCTTCCCCTTCCAGGGGCACACCAGAGCCGGCGTAGTCTTCACCGTGCTCGTCCACCAACCCGTCAACGACTTCGTTAATTTCCGCCTCGCCTTTGCGCACCCTGTCGATGTGCTGCAGGATTTCGTTCACCGTGGTGGGGCAAGCGGCAATTGCCATTACCATGTGCTTGAGACCATCCTCAATACGCTTGGCAATTTCAATTTCGCCTTCACGCGTCAGTAGTTCTACTGAACCCATTTCACGCATGTACATACGTACCGGATCCGTGGTCCGACCAAAATCAGAATCCACCGTGGTGAGTGCCGCATCAGTTTCGTCATCGACATCATCATCGCTGCTGGCGATCGCGGCATTGTCGCTCATGAGCAAAGCATCCGCATCGGGCGCCTGATCATAAACGGAAATGCCCATATCACTAAAGGTACTGATAATACCGTCGATGGCTTCCGCGTCGGTTAAATCGTCCGACAGCTGGTCGTTAATTTCACCGAAGGTGAGGTAACCGCGCTCCTTACCCATGCGGATAAGTACTTTAAGCCGGTTACGGCGTGCTTCCTGCTCTTCCGGGCTCAGCTGTTTGCGTGAAGGGGCTTCACGCTCTTTGCCCCGTTTACTTCCACGACGACTGGGAAGCGGCTTAAGCTCAGGAATCACCTCGCCTGAATCCTCCAGATCATCAAACATGGGAGGATGCTTACGGGGACGGCCTGGCCGGCGTCCACTGGCGGCTTTACGTGCGGCCTTTTTGGCTGCTTTCTTGGCGGCTTTTTTCGCACCTGTTTTCTTGGCGGCCGCCTTCTTGGCAGTGGTTATCTTTGCTGCCGTTTTCTTGGCGGCTGCTTTCTTGGCAGCTGTCTTTTTCGCCGCGGTTTTCTTCGCTGCTGCTTTCTTTGCAGCCGTTTTCTTGGCGGCTGTCTTTTTCGCCGCGGTTTTCTTTGCTGCCGTTTTCTTTGCCGCAGTTTTCTTGGCAGCTGCCTTCTTGGCTGTTGCTTTTTTTGCTGCTGTTTTCTTCGTTGCCGTTTTCTTGGCGGCTGCCTTCTTGGCGGCTGTTTTTTTGCTTGCTGCCTTTTTAGCGACAGCTTTCTTCGCCGTTGCAGTGGTTGCCGTTGTCAACTCGTCGGCTGCCTTGCTAGCGGTTTTCTTGGCAGCCTTTGTTGCTGCTGTAGATTGTCCAGTTTTTTGGGTCATAATCAATTTCCAGTATTGCCATCTAACACTTCATTGCACGTAAATGCGTGGCATTACCCTATGAATTCAAGACGATACACGCCGATTGGCCGGGTCAAGCTGAGCCAATTGACGCGTGAGTTGTTGATAACGCTGTTTTGACGTTTCATCCCTAAGGCCTGCCTGGATTAGGGCCGATTGTTCGGCTTTAATGGCGTTGAGCTCAATACGAGTGAGCGCATCTTTCCATTCTGCGTAGGGGTCAGGCAACTCCTCCTGGGTCAATAATTCGGTTGCTAATGCCGTTAATACCGGCGCTAAATCCGACTCCGGGTCTAATGCTTCCAATAAGGCCCCAGTATGACGGGCACCACAGGTATTGGCAAGTATAATCAAATCACGCACAAGTTCCAGATGGGGGCTAACCATTAAAATTTCAAGCTGTTGATCCCCCACACTCTCTACCACCTCCGGGTAGGCTAATAATAAACGTAATAACCGCTTGGCCATTGGTGTTACCCCGCGAGCTTGCCGGGCAGTGGGTACCCGTCCACGATGGGGTGACATCTTTTGGGGAGGCGGGGATTCCTGGTGTTGCCCCCCCGTATGCACGGACGTTGGCCCGGGCCTTACCGGCTGCGCCACTGAGGCAAGACGCGCATTCAATTCCTCGGGTGTTAGGCGAACCAAGGTAGCAAACTCTTGCAACAGCTGAGTTTTTATTACCGTGTCGGGCAACGCCACGAGTAAGGGTGCGGCCTCATGAACACATGCGGCACGACCCTCGGCTTCCTCCAAGGGATGGCGGCGCGCCAGTTCCTCCAGCATATATGCTGATAAGGCCTGGGCGCTTTGTAGTTGCTCCCGAAAGGCGTCAATTCCTTCGTCTTGGCAATAAGAGTCCGGATCATGGCCCTGGGGTAAAAACAAAAATCGTAAAGCAACGTCGTCACGCAACATGGGCAAGCTGGTGGTTAATGCCCGCCAGGCAGCTTGCCGGCCAGCATTGTCCGCATCAAAACAAAATATAATGCGGTCACTGGCACGCATGAGTTTGCGCAGGTGTTCTTGCGTGGTGGCGGTTCCAAGGGTGGCCACCGCATTATTCATGCCGTGTTGTGCCAACGCCACGACATCCATATAACCTTCGACCACCAACACACAGCCTTCTTGGCGCAACCCTTGGCGCGCCTGCCATAAGCCATAAAGCTCATCACCTTTCGAGAATAATGGCGTATCGGGTGAATTAAGATATTTTGGCTCCCCCGCTCGAATGAGGCGACCCCCAAAACCAATCAACTGACCCCGGTGGCTAAAGATTGGAAAGGTAATACGCTCACGAAAACGGTCATAGCGCCGACCATCTTGGGCCTCAACCACCAGCCCTGCTTCCACCAACGCTGGGTCGCCATAGTCGGACATTACCTGCGCCAATGCCTGGCGCCCATTGCCCGACCATCCCAGCTGAAAGCGTGCCGCTACCTGGCCGCTCAAGCCCCGTTGCTTCAAATACTCAATGGCGGGCGGGTGCTGCCGCAACTGTTGTCGATAAAAATCGTGCGCCTTTTGTAACAAGGCTTCAAAGTGCGTTTGCTGGGTTTTGCGACGCTGGCTGGCTTCCCGCTGCGCTGGCGTTTGCGAACGCTGGGGGACGGTAAGCCCCACCTCAGCTGCCAAGGTATGAACGGCCTCGGGAAAGCTGGCCCCAGTATGCTCAATAAGAAAGGAAATGGCATTACCATGGGCGCCACAGCCGAAGCAATGATAGAACTGCTTACTGGGGCTGACGGTAAAAGAGGGAGTTTTTTCTTTATGGAAAGGGCAAAGGCCAAGCAGATTGGCCCCACCTTTGCGCAGCTGCACATAACGCCCGACAACATCCTCAACAGCGATGCGGGCGAGTAAATCTTGTATAAAAGATTCGGGTATCAATACAACCGCGGTGGCAATTGCTGGCTGCGCAAACGCTTGTAATGGCGTTTTACCGCAGCAGCGTGTTTACGCTTGCGTTCCGCGGTAGGCTTTTCGTAGTATTCGCGCGAACGCAGTTCGGTGAGCAAGCCGGTTTTTTCAACCGTGCGCTTAAAACGACGCAATGCCGCTTCAAATGGCTCGTTTTCTCTGATACGGACAGTAGGCATGTATTACAATAAATTAAAAGTTTGTAAAAGGGT
>Ga0079225_10000465_pt1 | contig 21977 bp, 20 predicted proteins | sample Poulit2012_FD_76344 | JGI IMG/M metagenome (GOLD analysis project Ga0079225, IMG submission 76344) | Agricultural soil microbial communities from Georgia to study Nitrogen management - Poultry litter 2012 | ecosystem: Environmental > Terrestrial > Soil > Agricultural land | place: USA: Georgia... | reverse complement strand
GCGGTGAAAACAGCCATTGATGCGGTGCAAATTTTCGGCGGATATGGTTATACAGAGGATTACCCTGTCGAAAGATATTTTAGAGATGCTAAAGTAACAGAAATTTATGAAGGAACAAATGAAATTCAACGTTTAGTCATTGCCAAGCAACTTTTACGATAATAAGAGGGGGAAAATAGATGAATTTCCAGTTAACAGACGAGCAAGAAATGTTAAGAAAGATGGTCCGTGATTTTGCAGAAAATGAAGTAGAGCCGACAGCAGCAGAAAGAGATGAGGAAGAGCGTTTCGACCGGGAAATCTTTGATAAGATGGCAGAACTCGGTTTAACAGGAATTCCCTGGCCCGCTGAATACGGTGGAATCGGGTCAGATTATGTAAGTTATGTTTTAGCAGTGGAAGAACTATCACGGGTATGTGCTTCGACAGGGGTCACCCTATCCGCCCATATCTCCTTAGCAAGCTGGCCGATTTACACTTATGGAAGCGAGGAGCAAAAGAAGAACTTTTTGAATCGTCTTGCAACAGGGGAGGCCCTTGGTGCCTATGCCCTTTCAGAACCAGGAGCAGGAAGTGATGTCGCTTCAATGAAGATGACGGCAACAAAGGACGGAGACGATTACATTTTAAATGGAAATAAAGTTTGGATTACAAATGGTGAGGTTGGCGATATTTACGTTGTTTTTGCCAAAACTGATCCCGAAGCAAGGCACCGCGGAATAAGCGCCTTTATCGTTGAGAAAGGAACAGAGGGTTTTTCCTTTGGTAAAAAGGAAAGGAAATTAGGGATTCGCTCCTCTCCAACGACAGAGCTTATTTTTGAAAATTGTCGAATTCCAAAAGAAAACTTACTAGGTGAAGAGGGAGAGGGATTTAAGATTGCAATGACGACCTTAGACGGTGGGAGAAACGGTATCGCGGCCCAAGCCCTTGGAATTGCCCAGGGAGCCCTTGATGCTTCAATTGAATATGCAAAGGAACGGGAGCAATTTGGTAAACCCATCGCTCATAATCAGGGAATCTCCTTTAAACTAGCGGATATGGCTACCGAAATAGAAGCAGCTCGCTTGCTCACCTATCAAGCGGCCTGGCTTGAGTCCAAAGGGAAGCCCTACGGAAAGCAGTCTGCTATGTCGAAACTTTTCGCTGGTGATGTTGCTATGAGAGTAACGACGGAAGCTGTACAGATTTTCGGCGGCTATGGATATACGAAGGATTATCCTGTTGAAAGATATATGCGAGATGCGAAGATTACGCAAATATATGAAGGAACAAATGAAATTCAGCGGCTCGTTATTGGACGAATGGTGACTAGTTAAACTTATTTAGAAAGGATGTCCGCAAATGGAGGAATTAATAGAAGGGATTAAGCAAAAAGACGTACGTTCCTTAGCTAAGGCAATTACCCTTGTAGAAAATGATCACCCAAAGAAGCTAGAGTTTTTAAGCCAACTTTTTCCCTTGCAAAAAGCTACCCAGTATGTGGGCATCACTGGCTCCCCTGGGGCAGGGAAAAGCACCCTAGTGAGCCGGCTTATTTCTCACATTAGATCTGAGCATTTAACGGTAGCCGTCATAGCCGTCGATCCTACAAGTCCTTTTAGCGGAGGGGCCTTGTTAGGAGACCGCATCCGGATGAATGAACATTTTACGGATGAAGGAGTTTTTATTAGAAGTATGGCTACCCGTGGCAGTCTAGGCGGCTTATCCCGGGCGACAAAGGATGCCTTAAGGGTGTGTGGCGCCTTCGGTTTTGATGTAGTTATTGTGGAATCCGTTGGTGTCGGTCAGTCGGAGCTAGACATTATGAAAGTTGTTGATACAACAGCGGTAGTCCTTACTCCAAATAGTGGTGATGTATTACAAGTATTTAAAGCTGGAATTATGGAAATTGCGGATCTATTCGTTATAAACAAAGCAGATTTGGACGGGGTAGGGAAATTAAGAGGTCTTTTAAAAGAACTCGTTAAGATGACAGATAAAAAGGATTATGAAACTGCAATCGTTAGAACCATCGCCTCGGAAGGAAAGTGGATTGATGTACTTTGGGAGAAAATTACAGAACATTATCATTATTTACGCACAACGGGTGAAGGAAAAGATCAACGAAAATTACAATTAACATTAGAAATTTACGATTTAATTCGTGAGGAAATTTGGCAAGATGTTAAATATTTTGTTGAAAAAGAGGGGCTTCTATCAAGATTAATAGAAAGCGAAGATCCCTACGAGAGGGCTAGGGAAATCTTAACCCTTTGGAAAAAGGAAGGAGGTAGCCATCGTGACAAATACTGAAATTATTTCTTCTGTTAAAGACGAGAGATTAATTGAAAAACGCCGCAAACAAATGATCCAAGGTGCCATCACCCTCTTTAAAAAGAAGGGTTTTCATAAGACGACGACCCGGGAAATTGCGAAGGAATCTGGCTTTAGTATCGGGACCTTGTATGAGTACATTCGAACCAAGGAAGACGTGCTATTTCTCGTCGTGGATGCTATCTATGGGGAAGTTCAGTCAAGGTTAACGACGATGGTCAACCTTGAGGAACCTTCCTTAGAACATTTAATGACTATAATTGAGTCGTATTTTCGAGTCGTTGATGACATGCAGGAAGAAATAATCATTATGTATCAAGAGGTGAAATCCCTTAAAAAACCAACACAAGAATACGTTTTACAGAAGGAGCGAGATATGGTAGACATGTTAAAGCGGGTTATTCTCACCTGTGCTCCTAACGTTCATAAAGAGGATGCGGATTTATTAGCCAATAACATTTTTGTACAAGGACATATGTGGGGTTTTCGTCGCTGGGCTCTACAAAAGCAATTTACTTTAGAGGATTACATTAAGCGACAATTAACCTATATTAAATCTGTTATTACACATTTATAAGGGGGTTGTTTAAATCGTGAAACAAATAGAGATTTACGAACCGAAAAATCCCGTCCGTTTTGTAACAGCTTCAAGTTTATTCGATGGACACGATGTATCCATTAATATTATGCGAAGAATTTTACAATCGACAGGTGCTGAAGTTATTCATTTAGGTCATAATCGTTCTGTAGAGGAAATTGTCCAAGTAGCCATTCAAGAGGATGCTCAAGGAATAGCTGTATCGTCCTATCAAGGAGGCCATGTTGAGTTCTTTAAATATATGGTTGATTTGTTAAAGGAAAATAAAGCAGAACATATAAAAGTATTCGGTGGTGGCGGTGGGACAATTATCCCTAGGGAGATAAAGGAACTTCACGATTACGGAGTTGATTGGATATTCTCCCCGGAGGACGGAAGAAAGATGGGCCTGCAAGGGATGATCAATCGAATGGTCGAGCTTTGTGACTTTTTGCCGCCGATTGATGTGGAGAAAGAAAAGAAAAAGTTAGCTACAGGAGATAGGCAAGCTATCGCCCGTTTAATTACCTTTGTAGAAAATAATGACAATGACAAGAGTGAGCAACTTTTAAAAGAACTAAGGGAAAAGACAGATGATTCTATTCCTGTTCTTGGAATAACCGGGACCGGTGGAGCTGGGAAAAGTTCCTTGACCGACGAGTTAGTCAGGCGGTTTGTATATGAAATTCCGGATAAAAAGATAGCAATTGTATCCATTGACCCTACAAAACGAAAAACCGGTGGATCTTTATTAGGTGACAGAATTCGAATGAATGCTATTTTTAACGATCGAATATATATGCGCTCCCTGGCTACTCGCCAATCTGGGAGTGAAGTGTCCGATGCGATAGAAGATGTTTTAGATGTGATTAAAGCATCGAATTTTGATTTCATTATCGTCGAAACGAGTGGAATCGGCCAAGGGGATGCAGCGATTACTGACATTACAGATTTGTCGATGTATGTCATGACGGCGGAATTTGGTGCCCCAACTCAGCTAGAGAAGATTGATATGATTGACTTTGCGGATTTTATCGTTATTAATAAGTTTGAGCAAAGTGGGGCAGAGGATGCCTTAAGTCAAGTTCGCAAACAGTATGAAAGAAGTAGGATGCTCTTCCATGAGGACCAAGAAAAATTCCCGATTTTCGGTACGATTGCCAATCAGTTTAATGACCAAGGTATGAATGCCTTATTTGCATCGATTGTCGACAAATTAAGGGTTGATTACGGTTGGGAGTACGAAATACCCTACGATCGCCGCAAGTTGTCTGAAAAGCAAAGTATGATTATTCCGAATGAACGAAGACATTATTTACGAGAAATAAGTGAAACGGTTAGAAATTATCATGAAAAGGTCGAAGAACAAAGCGAAGTTGCCCAAAAGCTCTATCAGCTAGAAGGGGCAAAGGAAATCATAAAGGACCAGGGTGGAAGCACAAAGGAACTTGAACAAACGATAGAGCAATATGAGAAAAATCTATTACCCGAATCTAAGGAGAAACTTGAGTCCTGGGATGAATTAAAAGAAGCTTATTCTAAGGAGCAGATGTCCTTTAAAGTTCGGGATAGGGAAATAACAATTGATACGATAACTAGATCCTTATCCGGATTAAAAATACCAAAGGTCGCTTTTCCTACCTTTACAGACTGGGGAGAGAGATTAAGATGGCTTATGAGAGAAAACGTACCCGGAGCCTTTCCCTTTACATCGGGAGTATTCCCCTTCAAACGCCAAGGAGAGGATCCAACTCGTCAATTTGCGGGAGAAGGAACACCAGACCGAACGAATCGCCGTTTCCACTATTTATCAAAGGATGATGATGCGAAAAGGCTCTCTACCGCCTTCGATTCAGTAACCTTATACGGAGAGGATCCGACGACTAGGCCAGATATTTACGGCAAAGTTGGTGAAAGTGGTGTAAACGTTTGCACCCTTGATGACATGAAAAAATTATATGATGGTTTTGATTTAGTTGATCCACTTACCTCCGTTTCCATGACGATCAATGGCCCGGCACCTATTATTTTAGCCATGTATTTCAACACGGCAATCGATCAGCAAGTAGAGAAATTCAAGGAAAAGGAAGGAAGAGAGCCTACGGAGGAAGAATACGAGCAAATTAAAGGAGAAACCTTATCCGTCGTAAGAGGTACCGTTCAAGCGGATATACTAAAGGAAGACCAAGGACAAAACACCTGTATATTCTCTACGGAATTCGCCCTTCGGATGATGGGAGATATTCAACAATACTTCATCGATAAAAATGTTCGAAATTATTATTCCGTATCCATTTCCGGATATCATATAGCAGAGGCTGGGGCAAATCCAATTACCCAACTCGCCTTTACATTAGCAAATGGCTTTACCTATGTTGAATATTACTTAAGCCGGGGTATGGATATTAACAAATTCGCGCCCAATTTATCCTTTTTCTTTTCAAATGGATTAGACCCTGAATATACTGTGATTGGTCGAGTGGCCAGAAGAATATGGGCGATTACCCTACGGGATAAATATGGAGCAGATGAAAGAAGTCAGAAGCTTAAATATCATATTCAAACCTCCGGTCGTTCCTTGCATGCACAGGAAATAGCCTTTAATGATATTCGAACGACTTTACAAGCCTTAATAGCTATTCAGGATAATACGAATTCCTTGCATACGAATGCCTATGATGAGGCGATTACGACCCCGACAGAAGAGTCAGTTCGCCGGGCCATGGCCATTCAAATGATTATAAATAGGGAATTTGGCTTGACGAAAAACGAAAATTCCCTTCAAGGCTCCTTCATCATTGATGAGTTGACGGATTTAGTCGAGGAAGCCGTCCTTCGGGAATTTGAGCGACTTAATGATCGTGGAGGAGTACTCGGGGCTATGGAAAGGCAATATCAAAGAGGTAAGATACAAGAAGAATCTTTGTATTATGAAGGAAAGAAACATTCGGGTGAACTACCGATTATCGGTGTAAACACCTATTTAAATCCAAACCCACCTTCCGAGGAAGATATCGATTCTATGGAATTAGCCAGAGCAACAAAAGAAGAAAAGGATCATCAAATTGAACAACTTAGAAAGTTCCATGAAAAACATAAGGATAAGGTGGACGATGCCTTAAAACGCCTGCAGGATGTCGCAGCCCGTGGTGAAAATATTTTTGAAGAATTAATGGAAACTGTAAAAGTGGCAAGTCTCGGGCAAATCACCCAAGCCCTTTACGAAGTGGGTGGACAGTATAGAAGAAACATGTAATTGAATACTAAAAAGAGGAATATTCAAAAAGCTAGAGAGTCATTATCTAACTTCTCTAGCTTTTTGATGTGTATTAATAGCATATTTCCAAATATTTTTTTATAATCTTATGAGTGATTATTTATCGCATACATATTCCCATATAATTTTGAATAAACTTGATTAAAAATTTAATAAAAAGTTTAAAATAAACTAATTATAATAAAGACCAATTATAAGGAGAGGATTATTGTGAGTTTGAAGAATTATACTACAGAACAATTGCAAGATATATCATTAATCGAACTTGCAAAACTTATCTTGTCAGAGGAAAAACGATCAATTAAGTTTAAAGATCTTTTTGAAAAGGCGTGTGAATTAAAGGGTTTTTCTGAAGCTGAGAAAGACCATAAATTAAGTCAGTTTTATACAGAATTAAATGTTGATGGAACCTTTATGAATACTGGATCAAATACATGGGGGCTCAAATCCTGGTTTAAGGTAAAGGAAAACGGTGAGGCACAAAGCAAACCCCGTAAACTAATTAAAAAAATTGTGAGGAAAGCTGAGGACGATGAATTGTTTGATGACGAACTCGCTCTTATAGATGGGACAATTGATTCTATCGAGTTCGATGAATTAGACGAGGACTTTGATGAGGATTTTGACTTTGACTTCTCTGAAGACGATGAAATGTTTGAAGAAGATGCTTATTAGTCATTTATAAATAATTATATGAATTATAACCTTCTAATAGCAATCAACAAATTATAGGATGTAGAAAATCTATTTGATAAACTTCTACATCCCTTTTTAATCATTAATTATGACAAATGTTTTACATGTTTCAAAAATATCTTTGTCCGCCCCTTTTTCCTGATACAATGAAAGCATCAATTGTATAGATGAGGGTGAATTCTATGTATGCTCCACGCTTTAATATGAAGTTGGTTAATTTTATAAAGGATATTTTGTTTACCATCCATTACGGAAACCCAGGAAATAATCATGACGAGGAATTTATCCGACGATTAGATAGAGTAGATACTTCAGAAGTTTTATTAATTGTTTATGAATTAAGGTATAGTAATCACGGATTAACGACTAAGGATGTTAAATCATTTTTTACTTATTATGAAAGAGTCTTCAATAAATCCTTGTTTGCTATAAACAACGAGTTTAAATCCTGGCATCCAGTCACTCTTTTCATAAGAGAAAATGAAGCTCTAAGAGAAGCGACTAGAAAAATAAATCATTTAATACAAGAAGTAGATTCAATCACGGATCCGTTGACAGATGAAGCACTTATTTCACACTTGCAAAGCAGTATTTATAAAATAGGCGAATTTATTAATCATTACAATCGCAAGGAAAAGTTAATTTTCCCTTTATTAGAGAAACATGGCCAATTTTCCCTTACCCGAATCATGTGGGCGGAGGATGATCGGATCCGAAATCTTTATAAAAGTACTAAAAGCATGATGGATCGACTAAACAGTTTAAATTTCATATATGTCAAAGAAACCTTTGAACATTTTTATGAAAACTTTAAAGAGATGTTTTACCAAGAAGAGACCTTTCTCATTCCAGTTATCATCGACATTTTCGATGAAAAAGACTGGTTGTCAATTCATGAAGAAAGTAACGCTTTTGGTTTCGCTCTCGTTAAACCTACAGAAGGGGCAAACAAAAAGCAAACGACATCGAGAAACATTGATAAGGAATTGGCAGCCAAACAATTTCCTTTTGGTGGTGGATTCTTAACCTTAAACGAAGCAAATACGATTTTAAACAATTTACCTGTAGAAATTACCTTCGTAGATAAGTTCGGGGTATTTAAGTATTTTAACGATATGGTGGAAGCATCAGAAATGATCTTTGTTCGAACGCCAAGTTCAATTGGTAGAAATGTGGGTAATTGTCACTCACCAAAAAGCATGAAGAAGGTGACCCAATTAATTCGTGATCTTCAATTAAGGCGAAGGGAATATGAATGTATGTGGTTTAAGAAGGATGGTAAATACGTCCATATTACCTACAAAGGATTGTTTGATCAAGACGGTGAATATCTGGGTATATTAGAATACGTTCAAGATATAAAACCCTTTTTAAACTTACCAAAGGAAGTAAAGAAAGAACTAAAGCCTTTATCCTAAGGGAAATATTTTATGCATAGAAATTAACCTTTTTTCTTACTTGACTTTTATAATCGGTATCGGTAGTATTTTAATTGGGCACTATAATATGAAACAGACGAAATTTAGCGTTCCCCAAACAACTTTGGGGGATGCTTTTTATTTTTTATTATAAAGAAGCATAAAACTATACTAGCCTTGGATAGGAATAAAGGATAAGTATGTTTAATGAAAGAGGGATAAAATTGACAAAGTATATTTTTGTAACCGGGGGAGTAGTTTCATCTCTTGGAAAAGGAATTACTGCAGCATCGTTAGGAAGACTCCTTAAAAATCGAGGTTTAAAAGTAACAATCCAGAAGTTTGATCCGTACATTAACGTAGATCCAGGTACGATGAGTCCTTATCAGCATGGCGAAGTATTCGTAACCGAGGATGGGGCTGAAACGGATTTAGACTTAGGTCATTATGAGCGATTTATCGATACGAATTTAACGAAGTATAGCAACATCACGACAGGAAAAGTATATTCTAGCGTGATTCAAAAGGAACGGGACGGGGAGTATCTAGGAGCAACAGTGCAGGTTATCCCTCACATTACAAATGAAATTAAAGACCAGGTTTATCGAGCCGGTGAAGCTACTAAGGCGGATGTAGTAATTACGGAGATTGGTGGGACTGTTGGCGATATTGAATCCCTTCCCTTTTTAGAAGCAATCAGGCAGATTAAAAGTGATATCGGCCGGGACAACGTTATGTACATCCATTGCACCCTTGTACCATACATCAAGGCCGCCGGTGAGGTAAAAACTAAACCAACCCAGCATAGTGTAAAGGAATTACGTTCTCTTGGTATTCAACCGGACATCATTGTACTGCGAAGTGAAGTTGAAATAAGTAGCGAAAACAAAAATAAGATCGCCCTTTTCTGTGATGTAAATGAAGAAGCTGTTATTGAAATGCTTGATGCAGATACCTTATATCAAGTTCCTATAGCTTTGCAGGAGCAAAATTTAGATACGATCACTTGCGACTTGTTAAAAATAGAATGTAAAGAAGCGGACATGACGGAATGGAAAACATTAATTTCAAAGGTGCGTAGTTTAGAGCACACTCTTCGAGTAGGACTCGTTGGAAAGTACGTTGAACTTCCAGATGCCTATTTATCCGTTGTTGAGGCATTGAATCATGCGGGAATTGACTTTAATGCACAGGTTGAAGTAGAGTGGATCAATTCTGCTGACATAACCGATCAATCCCTTGAGTCAAACTTATCCGGTTTAGACGGTATTATCGTTCCAGGTGGTTTCGGAACCCGGGCAATTGACGGGAAAATCCTTGCTATTCAATATGCCCGGGAACAGAAAATACCCTTCTTGGGAATCGGCCTAGGAATGCAACTGTCTTTAGTCGAATATGCACGGAACGTAGCGGGACTAAAGGATGCTCATTCGGAGGAAATGAATCCCGATGCCGAGCATTTAATTGTAAAGCTAAGAACGGACGTGGAGAACCCCTCCCTTAATGGGACATTGCGCCTTGGCTCACACCCTTGTTATCTACAAAGGGACACAAAGGTATATAAGGTATACGGAAAAGCAGAGACAATTACAGAGCGCCACCGTAATCGTTATGAGTTTAACAAGGATTACATGGAAAGACTCGAAAAGGCCGGCCTTATTTACTCAGGGCAAAATATCGAAGGAACGAAGATAGAAATCATAGAATTAGAGGACCATCCTTGGTTTGTAGCCTGTCAATTCCATCCCGAATTTAAATCTCGACCAACAAACGCCCATCCCCTATTTAAGGGTTTTATAAATGCGATCATGGATCATAAGGGTAATTAAAATAAACCTTGAGCTATTTGCTCAAGGTTTATTTTATTAAAGTAGGAATTGCAGGAATTTTACCAGGTCGTATTGTATATAAATATAGAGATATATGGGGGGGATTTTTTTATGAAGGAGAAAAGGATTCTAATTGTGGATGATGAACAGGGGATTGTATTTTTGTTAGAGGAATTATTAGTTTCTGCGGGATATGGAACGATAACTGCCAGAACTGGAAGGAAGGCTATTCAAATTGCTGAGGAAGAGTATCTCGATTTAATTATTTTAGACTTTCAATTGCCGATGAAAAATGGTTTAGAAGTTATTAGGGAAATTCAAAGTCAGGGCATAACTACTCCGATTATTATGATGACAGGAATGTCGGAAGAGATTGAGGTCCTGTTAAAAGATATTGATCAAGTGAAAGGTTTACTTAAAAAACCCTTTGATATTACTGAAGTAATTACTCTCGTAGAACGAAACCTTAAATTGGATAAAATCCAAGTCTAAATATAAAAGATTCATGAATTTTTAACAGTATTGTTGCACCCTACTTACGGTATTGGTATTCTTAAAGTATAAACTTTCCTAAATTACTTTAAGGAGGATCATTATGCCAATCGTATCTATGAAAGAAATGTTAGAGAAGGCAAAAGCAGAACAATACGCTGTTGGTCAATTTAATTTAAACAATTTAGAGTATGGGCAAGCTATTTTAGAAGCAGCTCAGGAGGAGAAATCACCAGTCATTATTGGTGTCTCAGAAGGAGCCGCTCGATATATGGGAGGCTATCAAGTTGCCGTTGCAATTACTAAAGCCCTCGTTGAGGAATACAATGTAACAGTTCCTGTGGCCATTCACCTGGACCATGGTTCAAGTTTCGCAGAGTGTGCCAAGGCTATTCACGCTGGATTTACATCAGTTATGATTGATGCATCCCACTTGCCTTTAGAAGAAAATATTGCAGAGACTAAAAAGGTAGTAGAACTCGCACACCTACATGGAGTATCTGTTGAGGCCGAACTTGGTCGTATTGGAGGACAGGAAGATGACTTAGTCGTTGATGATGCAGAAGCAGCTTATGCAATCCCGGCTGAATGTGATCAACTTGTTCGCGAAACGAATGTAGATTGTTTTGCACCAGCTTTAGGGTCTGTTCACGGGCCATACAAAGGAGAGCCGAACTTAGGTTTCGATAAAATGGAGGAAATTTCAAATTTAACCAAGGTTCCCCTAGTTTTACACGGTGGAACAGGAATTCCTCTTAAGGATATTCAGCGGGCTATTTCCCTTGGAACAGCTAAGATTAACGTAAACACGGAAAATCAAATTGTTCAGGCTGAAAAGGTCAGGGAAATTTTAGCCGAGCAACCGGACCTATACGATCCAAGAAAATATTTAGGGCCAAGCCGGGAAGCTATTAAACAAGCAGTCATCGGTAAAATGAGGGAATTTGGATCCTCAAATAAAGCTTAATCATTTAAATAGTAACGATAACTTGTAATAAAAACAAAGTTATCGTTACAATATTTTTAAGCTTAATGCATTAAAAGGAAGGGAGAAGTTTCATGAAGTTCTTTATCGACACGGCAAATGTAGAGGAAATAAAAGAGATTAAAACCCTTGGTATATTATCAGGTGTGACAACTAATCCGAGCTTAATTGCCAAGGAAGGGGTCTCCTTTCATGATCGACTAAAGGAGATTACCGCTGTAGTTTCAGGGTCAGTAAGTGCCGAAGTGATTTCAGAAGATGCAGAGGGAATAATCGAAGAAGGAAAGGAACTAGCAGCCATTGCCCCAAATATCACAATTAAAGTTCCAATGACCTTTGAAGGTTTAAAAGCCGTTAAAGTTTTCTCAGATTTAAATATAAAAACAAATGTTACGTTAATATTTAATGCAAATCAAGCCCTATTAGCAGCCCGGGCGGGAGCGACCTACGTTTCACCCTTTTTAGGTCGCCTGGATGATATTGGTCATGATGGTATTGAACTAATCTCAACAATTGCGGAAATATTTAACACCCATAATATTAAGACTGAGATTATTGCGGCTTCAATAAGACATTCTATGCATGTATTGGAGGCTGCCTTACATGGTGCCCATATCGCAACAATTCCTTATGATGTTTTTAAAGAACTTACCAAGCATCCATTAACAGACCGGGGAATTGAACAATTTTTGACCGATTGGAACGAAGCTAATCTAGATTAATAATGGTAAAGAAGCTCCTTAAATACTGTAATAGACATTAACAAAAGTGGGGTTTTTTAAATGCAAAAAATAATGATAGAAGGTGGTCATACCTTAAAAGGGAACCTTCGCGTAAGTGGAATGAAAAACAGTGCCGTTGCATTACTTCCAGCAGCCATACTATCCGATTCCACAGTAACCTTAGAAGGCTTGCCAAATATATCGGATGTACATATATTGGCATCGTTAATTGAAGATATAGGTGGGAAGATTTCCTGGGAGACGGATCACAAAATTCAAATTGATGCCTCAAATATGATTTCAATGCCCCTTCCTAATGGGAAGGTAAAACAACTAAGGGCATCCTACTATTTTATGGGTGCGATGCTTGGTAAATTTAAAGAAGCAGTTATCGGCCTTCCCGGAGGTTGCAATTTAGGCCCTCGGCCGATTGATCAACATATAAAGGGTTTTGAAGCCCTGGGAGCCGAAGTATCAAATGAGCAAGGGGCTATTTACTTACGGGCAAAAAGGCTAAAAGGCACCCGGATTTACTTGGATATTGCTAGTGTAGGAGCAACGATTAATATTATGTTAGCTGCTGTAAAGGCAGAGGGACAAACGATTATCGAAAATGCTGCAAAGGAACCGGATATTATCGATGTTGCCACATTACTAACGAGTATGGGTGCAAAAATTAAAGGTGTCGGAACCGATGTAATTCGAATCGAAGGGGTGGATCACTTATCAAGTTGTCAACATATGATTTTACCCGACCGAATCGAAGCCGGGACTTTCGCTATTTTAGCTGCGGCCCAAGGGGAACAGATTTTAATTGATAATGTCATCCCCCAGCACTTAGAGGCCTTACTTGCAAAATTACGGGAATCAGGAGTAGACATCAGAGAAAGCGATGAACAATTGTTAATTACTCCGAATAAACGGTTGAAAAGCGTTAATATAAAAACCTTAGTCTATCCAGGGTTTCCAACAGATTTACAACAACCCTTTACAGCCTTACTAACAAAGGCGGAAGGTTCTGGAGTTATAACAGATACGATTTATTCCGGTCGCTTAAAGCATATTGATGAATTAAGAAGAATGAATGCAAACATTAAAGTTGAAGCGGGATCAGTTATTGTAAAGGGACCTACTCGATTAGAGGGAGCAAGAGTAAAGGCAACGGATTTACGTGCAGGAGCTTCTTTAGTTATTGCGGGATTAATGGCCGAAGGGATTACGGAATTAACGGGCGTTGAACATATCGACCGAGGCTACGAAAATTTAATTAATAAATTAACGAATATAGGGGCTAAAGTCTGGCGTGAAAATTTAACCGAAGAAGAAATGACAGAAATCAAAATGTAACTATTTCACTCTTTTATAAATAATTCTCTTGGGATGAGGATATGACATTTAAAAAGGAGAGGAATATATTGGAAAGAAGTTTAACGCTTGAGCTCGTTCGAGTGACAGAAGCAGCAGCCCTTGCTTCCGCCCGTTGGATGGGAAGGGGTCAGCAAAATTCAGCGGATGATGCGGCAACTACAGCTATGCGAGCCGTATTAGAAACAATACCGATGCAAGGTTCCGTCGTAATCGGTGAAGGAGAGATGGACGAAGCTCCAATGCTCTATATAGGTGAAGAATTAGGTACAGGCAAGGGGCCGAAGGTAGATGTGGCGGTAGATCCTTTAGAGGGGACGAAAATTGTCGCCCAAGGAACCTGGAACGCCTTAGCGGTTATTGCTGTAGCGGACAAAGGGAATTTACTTCACGCCCCAGATATGTATATGAAGAAAATCGCTGTTGGTCCCGAGGCTGTCGGAAAAGTTGATATAAATGCCTCCACCATCGAAAACTTACAAGCCGTGGCGAAGGCTAAAGATAAAGATGTAGAGGACGTCATGGCAATTGTCTTAGACCGGCCAAGGCATAGGGAATTGATCCGTGAAATTAGGGAAGCTGGTGCTAGAATTAGGCTGATTTCTGATGGAGATGTCGCGGGGGCAATTAACACAGCCTTTGATGAAACAGGGGTTGATATATTGTTTGGGATTGGTGGAGCCCCTGAGGGTGTACTCGCTGCAGCTGCCTTAAAGTGTCTAGGCGGGGAAATTCAGGGAAAACTAATTCCTCAAAACAATGAGGAAATTGAAAGATGTAAAAAGATGGGTATAAATGATTTAAACAAAGTTTTCTACATGGATGATTTTTGCTCTGGGGATGATGCTATTTTTGCCGCAACTGGAGTAACCGATGGAGAACTACTTAAGGGTGTGCAATTTAAAGGTTCGAAGGCAACGACCCAATCAATTGTTATGAGATATAAGAGTGGGACTGTTCGTTTTGTCGATGGACAGCATCGTTTGAAACAAAAACCAAACTTAGTTATGAAGTAAACCATACAAGACAGTGGGATCTAGTCATATATACTAAATCCCACTTTTTTTCAGCACTCTCTTGTTAATTAGTTTTACATGAATTAGTTGTAAAAACGGTATGAAAAGGGTATCATGTATAGATGATACCCACATTCTAAACTTAAGTAAGACCCTGTTACATACTTCTTACAAAACTTCAATCTCTCTTCTTAAGAAAGTCAAGCCTATCGCCGGGGAAATCTCATATGTATAGACCATTTTAAGAAATAGAGTAAAATTATTGAAAGGTTAGGTGTTGTTATGGCTGCTCTTACGCTAGCCCAATTAGAAGCTTTAACTTTAAAGGAAATTTATGATTATGCCAAGCATTATAAGGTTACAAATTACTCAACCTTGACGAAAAAGGAATTAATTTTTGCCATTTTAAAGGCCCAAACGGAAAAGGATGGTTACTTATTTTTAGAGGGAGTTTTAGAAATAATACCCTCTGAAGGCTTCGGTTTCCTAAGACCAATTAATTATTCACCAAGTGCTGAGGATATTTATATTTCCGCTTCACAAATTCGACGTTTTGATTTAAGAAATGGTGATAAAGTATCAGGAAAGGTAAGACCTCCCAAGGAAAATGAACGCTACTACGGCTTGCTCCATGTTGATGCGGTAAACGATGAGGATCCCGAAACTTCTAAAGAACGAGTCCACTTTCCAGCCCTTACCGCCTTATATCCAGATCGATTTATGCAATTAGAAACAGAAACTAATAAAGTGTCTACGAGAATTTTAGATATGATAGCTCCTGTAGGTTTTGGTCAAAGAGGATTAATCGTCTCAGCACCTAAGGCAGGAAAGACCATGTTACTTAAGGAGATTGCTAATAGTATTTCTAAAAATCATCCAAATGCAAAATTAATTATTTTACTAGTAGATGAGCGTCCTGAAGAAGTCACAGATATCGAAAGATCTGTTCATCCGGACGTTGATGTGGTAAGTTCTACCTTTGATGAAGTTCCGGAAAGTCATATTCGTGTCTCAGAACTTGTCTTAGAAAGAGCCATGCGCCTGGTTGAGCATAAGAGGGATGTTATCGTATTAATGGATAGTATTACTCGACTAACAAGGGCTTACAACCTTGTCATCCCACCAAGTGGACGAACCCTATCCGGCGGAATTGACCCAGCTGCTTTTCATAGACCGAAGCGTTTCTTTGGAGCTGCACGAAATATTGAAGAGGGTGGAAGCTTTACGATTTTAGCGACCGCTTTAGTCGATACGGGTTCTCGAATGGATGATGTTATCTATGAGGAATTTAAAGGAACCGGTAATATGGAATTGCACTTAGATCGTTCCTTAGCCGAAAGGAGAATATTCCCAGCGATTGACATTTTACGCTCGGGAACGCGAAAAGAAGAGTTACTCATCCCTAAAGATAATTTAGATAAGTTATGGGCGATTCGTAAGTCGATGCAAGACTCCCATGATTTTACCGAGCGTTTCCTAAGAAGGTTGAGATCCTCGAAAAACAATGCGGAATTCTTTGAAATTATGGAAGAAGAAATGAAGCGAAAAGGAATTCGCTAAAAATCACTAATCTTGTTGCAAACAAATGAATACACTGTTATAATATTTACTTGTGAGTTGCATTTAAGAGAGACACTTTTAGTGGCTTTTATCATAATTTTGTTTCATAATAAAACTGAAGAAGAAGGAGTGGAAGACATGAAAAAGGATATTCATCCAGATTATCACAAAGTTGTGTTTATGGATACTAGTTCTGATTACAAGTTTTTAAGTGGTTCAACCCGAACTTCTGACGAAACAATCGAATGGGAAGATGGGAATACATACCCACTCATTCGTGTTGAAATTAGTTCAGACACCCATCCATTTTACACAGGTAAGCAACGTGAAGACCGCGCAGGTGGTCGAATCGATCGCTTCAAGAAAAAATACAACTTGGAGTAATGAGCTAATTAACATGTACGACATTAAATAAAACAGGCAACTAAACCTTGCCTGTTTTTTTACTGTTAAATAAGGGCTATTTTCTAGATAAATGTCTAGAACTAAGGAAAAATCCTGCATAAAATGATAAAATACATATAATAAAACCAATTGCTCAGTTATAAGGAGGCAATCGTCGATGTACCTCACGAATCAAAATGGTTGGGTTGAAGTTATTTGCGGAAGTATGTTCTCAGGGAAATCAGAAGAGTTAATTCGAAGAGTTAGAAGGGCGAAGTACGGTAATTTATCTGTCGTCGTTTTCAAGCCCATAATTGACGACCGTTATGGAGAGGATTCCGTCGTAACCCATAACGGTTCAGCGATAGTTGCTGAACCCATTGAATCATCAGAGGAAATATATAACTATATAGACGAAGATACGGATATAGTGGGAATTGATGAAGCGCAGTTTTTTGATGAAGGATTAATCGATGTAGTTGATCAATTGGCTAAAAAAGGGTTACGCGTTATTGTTGCTGGCCTTGATACGAATTTTAGGGGAGATCCTTTCGGTATTATGCCAGAACTAATGGCCTATAGCGAATCTGTTACAAAGTTAAACGCGATATGCCCCCTTTGTAGCTCGCCAGCTAGCCGGACCCAAAGGTTAATTGATGGAAAACCAGCCTCCTACGACGATCCGATAATCTTAGTCGGGGCATCAGAATCCTATGAACCCCGTTGTCGAAAACATCACGAAGTTCCAAATCATCCGAGATTAAAAGCTTCGAAAGTCAAATAGGAAGAATAAACTTTAAAAGAACTCAATACTTTGGTTGAGTTCTTTTTACGTGGTATGATATACATAATTAGGATAGATTGGGCTTAGGAGGTTATATAAATGCTCACGGCGAGTACGATAGTGATGCTACTTTCTTGCTTATTCGCTGCTTATGTTTTATATGAGATCTTACCACCCTGGGGAGTAAAGCAAATTGATGTTCTTGAACTTACGAAAATGTTAGAGGAAAAAGGGAAAGACTATCAATATATAGACGTAAGACCGACGGAACAATATAATGCTATGCACGTTTTTGGCTTTAGAAATATTCCCCTAAGGGATTTGAAAAAGAAAATTAATACTTTATCTAAGGGCAAAAAGGTAGTAGTAATTTGCGAACGGGGAAATGATAGTAATGAAGCTTGCCGGGTATTAAAAAGACACGGGTTTTCCGACTTAACAAATGTCCGGGGTGGTATCATTACCTGGGAGCATTATCGTTAAGTATTAGAATCTAATAGATAAACCTACAGATGGAGTGAACGAAAAATGATGGAAAGATTACAACTAGTAGAAGATCGTTATGAGCAATTAAATGCTTTGCTTAGCGATCCGGAAATTATTAGTGATGTAAATAAACTGCGGGAATATTCTAAGGAACAATCGGACTTAGAAAAAGTCGTTACCACTTTCAGAAAATATCGAACCGCAGCGTCTGAACTTGAGGATGCTAGAGTTATGCTTGAGGATGATTTGGACGAGGAAATGAAGGAAATGGTCCAGTTAGAAATAGAAGAGTTATCTGAGCAAGTTGATTCCTTAGAAGAGGAATTAAAAGTATTACTCCTACCTAAAGATCCGAACGACGAGAAAAACGTTATCGTAGAAATTCGGGCTGCTGCCGGGGGAGACGAAGCTGCTTTATTTGCCGGGGATTTGTTCAGAATGTATACACGATATGCAGAAAATAATCGTTGGCAGACAGAGATTATCGAAGCTACAACGACAGGAATTGGTGGCTATAAAGAAATTATCTTTATGATTAGTGGAAATGGGGCTTACTCTAGATTAAAGTATGAAAATGGTGCCCATAGAGTCCAAAGGGTCCCTGAGACGGAATCCCAAGGTAGAGTTCACACATCAACGGCGACAGTAGCTGTTTTACCGGAAGCAGAAGAGGTTGATGTTGAAGTTAGAAATGAAGATATTAAAATAGATACCTACAGATCTAGTGGGTCAGGTGGGCAGCACGTCAATACAACGGATTCCGCCGTTCGAATCACCCATTTGCCAACAGGGATTGTCGTTTCGTGTCAGGATGAAAAGTCCCAAATTAGAAACAGGGAAAAGGCCTTTAAAGTTCTTCGAGCTAGATTATATGATAAATATCAACAGGAGGCCCAGGAAGAATACGACGCTGAAAGAAAATCAGCCGTAGGAACTGGTGATAGATCTGAGCGAATAAGGACTTATAATTTCCCCCAAAGCCGGGTGACAGATCACCGTATTTCTTTAACAATCCAAAAACTTGAGCAAATACTAGATGGTGACCTTGATGAATTTATTGATGCGCTGCTAGCAGAAGAGCAAGCTGAACAGCTCGCTAATGTTGGTGGTTAAAATGCAGAGCAAGCAGTTCGAAGTCCTTAAGAGGGCTTCTCTTTTTTTACAAGAAAACAAGTGCGAACCCAAGGTGGCTGAGTTGCTATTGCAGCATCATTTATCCTTAAATAAAACGGAATTCATAACAAATATGCGCCAAGCTGTTCCGGAAGATGTGATTAATAAGTTTAGGGCAGATTTAAAAAGACACGTTGAAACCGGTGTTCCTCTACAACACTTAACGGGTTATGAATATTTTTACAATCGAAAGTTTCATGTAAATAAAGATGTTTTAATTCCTAGACCGGAGACCGAGGAACTGGTAGAGAAGGCTATTATACACTTAAAAAGGCTTTCACTAGAAGAAGAGATTACCGTTATTGATGTCGGAACAGGAAGTGGAGTAATTGCTATTACCCTAGCCCTTGAAGTTCCGCATCTCACCGTAGTCGCAACTGATATTTCCGAAGCCAGCCTCCAGCTTGCAGAGAAAAATGCAAAAAAACACGGGGCAAAAGTCACTTTTTTAAAGGGTGACTTTTTACAACCCTTTATCGATAAAGGAAAAAGGACACAAATGATTGTTTCTAACCCACCCTATATTTCTTACGATGAAAAAGGGGAATTATCACGAACAGTAGTTGAACACGATCCGGAACTCGCTCTATTTGCGGGAAATAATGGTTTGGCTGCCTACGAGACAATCATAAAGCAGGCAAAAGAGACGATTTCACAAGCTGGATTCCTGCTTTTTGAAATTGGTCATACCCAAGGAGAGAAAGTAAAACAGTTAATTTCCTCAACCTTCCCTCACAGTGAAGTAGAAATCTTAAAGGATATAAACGATTTTGATCGCATCGTTTATGCAAGAGTTTAAAATAAAGGTTTAAAAGCTCCCCCTTTGCCCATACTAGATTGTAAGAAAAAAAGGCGAAGGGGATAAAGGATGAAGCGAGTTATTTTAATTACAATATTACTTATCACGGTATTTTTTCTGTTAGCTGAAGGTCATGATTATACTAAGAAGCAATTATCCGCAAGAACCTATGAAGTCATACCAGATGAAGCAATTCGTTTGCGAATACTAGCTAATAGTGATGAAGAAATAGACCAAAAACTTAAGCATTTCGTTAGAGACCAAGTTAGTGAACAAATTAATGAATGGGTTGGGCATATGACGGATATTAATGAAGCAAGGAATTATATTCGAAAAAATATCCCAAAACTTCAAAAGATGGTAGAAGAGAATTTTGAAGAACGAAATATTCCTCAACAAATTGAAATGGAATATGATTCTAATGTTCCTTTTCCAATGAAGTTATATGATTCGGTTTTATATCCAGCGGGTGATTATGAAGCTGTTTTAATTACCCTTGGGGAAGGAAAGGGAGCAAACTGGTGGTGTGTTCTCTTCCCACCCCTCTGCTTTTTAGACTTTGATAATGGAACAACGATAGCAGAGCAGGAAGATCAAAAGGAAGAAGAGCGTCCGAAAAAAATAAAGGTAAAGTTTTTTCTGCTAGAATGGTTAGGTTTGTCATAATAAACCTTTTATTGCATAACATAACGAATATATAACTATATTGTTATTATAAAAGAGGTGAGAAGGATGAACTTAATCAAAGCAGAAAGGGCTCCAGAAAATTTACTTAATTCCTTTTTAGAAAGTAACGAAGACATCAATAGTATTGCTATAAAAAGATCTGGATATGTCGTCATGAAGGATGGACAAATCGTTGGTTGCTTTGTCTTACAAGGTCTTGAGAGCAACAGATTTTGGTTAAAGCAGTTGTTTATTACAAAGCAAGAGGCGATGATTTTACCAATTTTATTAAAAGCAATCTTGCATTTAGCTGAGAAAAATTATGCAAAGGAAGTATATGTTCATAGTCATCAACCAATGGTCGACTGGCTATTACAATCTTTACAGTTTCATCCCCAGGAAGGCACCTTAATGTTACAGTCCTTACCCCGAAGGAAAGGAACATGGTGGTCATATAAAATTTCATCCTAAATATAACTTTAAAATAGAGACTAGGGAATTTCCTAGTCTTTTTTGTGTATAAAATATAACCTATAAAATTAAGCCTATGATAAAATAGAATTACATATTATTCACATAGAAATGAGGCATTCATTGTGCAAACAAAGCGTTGGAAGATAGATTCTTCACAAGAAATAAATTTATCAATAATTACTGAGGCAATAAATTTTTTACGGCAAGGAGAAGTCGTCGCCTTTCCGACAGAAACCGTCTATGGCCTTGGAGCCGATGCAAAAACAGAAGAAGCTGTTAGGAAAATTTTCCGTGCAAAGGGAAGACCTGCTGACAATCCACTGATTGCCCATGTTTCTACTAAGAAGATGTTAGAGTCCCTCGTGTTGGAGAAACCCTCCTATGTCGATGATCTTATAAAGACTTTTTCACCTGGGCCACTAACTTACGTTTTAAAAAGTAATGGAAGTTGTGCTAAGAGTGTTACGGCAGGCTTGCCAACGGTGGCCGTTCGCATGCCTAATCATCCTATAGCCCTTGCGTTAATTGATCATTTTAATGGGCCAATTGCAGCGCCAAGTGCGAACACATCAGGTAGACCAAGTCCAGTAACGGCCGAGCATGTCTACCGGGATTTAGCAGGCAAAATTCCTGGCATCATTGATGCTGGCCCAACTGGTGTAGGTGTTGAATCAACTGTAATAGATTGTACGGGAGATATTCCAATTATTTTACGCCCAGGAGCAATTACAGAGGAAGAAATTGCTTCTGTGGTAGGGGATGTCCACCCTTCACCAAAGGAACAAACTAGAAGCGATAAATATAAACATTATAAACCGGAAATACCCCTTTGGTTAGTTGGTTTATCTGATAAAGAAATTGAACGACTAATAAAAGAACAAGAATCAAAGGGTAACCGAATCGGTCTACTAGGAAGGGATGACTTTGTTCGAAGATTTAAGGGGGAAGATTCCTTTTC
>Ga0079225_10000464_pt1 | contig 21991 bp, 36 predicted proteins | sample Poulit2012_FD_76344 | JGI IMG/M metagenome (GOLD analysis project Ga0079225, IMG submission 76344) | Agricultural soil microbial communities from Georgia to study Nitrogen management - Poultry litter 2012 | ecosystem: Environmental > Terrestrial > Soil > Agricultural land | place: USA: Georgia... | reverse complement strand
TCAAGCATTTCCGCTGCACTTCTCGCCTTTAATCCACCAGGATAGTTTGAGTGACGATAGTACATTTTATCTGTTAATTTGTTTCCTGTTAATTCAACTTTTTCTGCATTAATGATGACAACATAATCACCTGTATCAACGTGTGGTGTGTATGTTGGTTTATGTTTACCACGTAAAATTGTTGCAACTTCACTTGCAAGGCGGCCGAGACGCTTTCCTTCAGCATCAATCAAAAGCCACTTGCGTTCAACGTTACCCTCATTTGCCATGAATGTACGCATGATTTTCCCTCCGTATCTTTCAGAAATCTTAGTCATTATTCCTATATTTAAACACTCGTTAGTTCCGGGGCTAACTTGTGGTTAGAAATAAAACGCCATAGTCCATATTAAACCAATTTACCCCATTATGTCAAGCATTATCGCATGTTTTTTCATAGAAAACTTTCCATAAATAAAGTCCTTGGGGTGGGGCTGTATCCCCGATTAAGGTTCGGTCCCTTTTCTCGATTAATCCCGGGATTTCCTTGGGTGAAATTTTACCTCTTCCAATATCAAGTAGGGCTCCTACTAGAATGCGAACCATGTTATATAAAAATCCATCTCCACAGAAGATAAATTCATATTCATTCCCATTTTTATTACAAGTCACATCATATAAGGTTCGGACTTTACTCCCTTTCACAGTCGCCTTTGCTGAAGAAAAGGTCGTAAAATCATGGGTTCCCTGAAAGTATTTACATCCCTCTAGCATGGCTGCTAAATTAAGTTCATCTTTAATTTGATAGGTATAGTTCGCCTTAAAGACATCATGTTCCTCTGTTATAGTTACGAAATAGCGATATTCCTTCGCTGTCGCGTCAAAGCGAACGTGAAATTCATCAGCCACAGGTGTCACATCATAAACGTATATATCATCCGGTAAGAGGCTGTTCAGGGCTCGCTTCCAATTTACATTAATAAGATGACCCTTGGGCGTGAAATGGATTGTTTGGGCCTTAGCATGCACTCCTGTATCCGTCCTACCTGAACTATAGACCCGAACGTGCTCACCCTTATGAATCTTCGCAATTGCTGCTTCTAGCTCCCCTTGGACGGTTCTTTTATTCGGTTGTATTTGATAGCCGGAAAAATTTGTTCCGTCATAACTAATTGTACATTTAAGCTTCTGCATAAAAATCAACCTTCTAATAACTTCTTACGAAAAATAATGAAACTATCACGAGGAAAAACAATAGGAGGATCATAAAATCTAATCGAAGGAATTTTAATTCCCTAAGTCTTGACCTTCCTTCGCCACCTTGATAGCCCCTCGCTTCCATTGCCATGGCTAACTCCTCTGCCCTTTGAAAGGCACTAATGAAGAGGGGAATTAATAAGGGCACAATCGCCTTTATCCGCTCTTTAATTGGACCCGTCCTAAAATCTACCCCCCTTGACGCCTGTGCCTTCGATATTTTATCCGTCTCCTGTAGTAGGGTAGGAATAAAGCGTAAGGAAATCGACATCATAAGGGCAAGCTCATGAACGGGAAATTTTATTTTCTTTAATGGTGCTAACATGATTTCAATAGCATCTGTCAACTCAATCGGTGTCGTCGTAAAGGTAAGCAAAGACGTCATCATAATTAAGAGGAAAAATCGCAGGGAAATAGCTAGTCCGCGAATAACCCCACCAGTGTATATTTTAAAATTAGCAATCTGTAATAAAACTTCCCCTTCTTTTGTTAAGAAGATGTGCAACATAAACGTAAAAACAATTAAAAACCAAATCGGTAATAAACCCCGTATGATATAGCGAATTGGAATTCTCGTTACGATAATGGCCAGTAACGTAAAGATGGTTAATAATCCATAACTAAAAAGGTTATTGGCAAAAAAGACAAAAATAACGAAGAAAAAGATGATGGTTATTTTTGTTCTCGGATCTAATCGGTGAACGATTGAATCTCCTGGTATATATTGTCCGATGATGATGTTCATTTTATCTTTCTCCTAGAATAACTTGCTTCATTTCTTTAGCAATTTGCTCAAAGGATTGGCCTTTATATTGAATTTCTATACCAAACCTTTCCTTGAAATTGCTTAGAAACCTAATGATATCCGGTTGGTCTAAATGTACAGCCTGTAATGCATCTTTATCTGAGAAAACCTCTATCGGACTACCCTCTCGATAAACTGTCCCTTTATTTAATATAATAACATGTTCTGCGTACTCTAATGCATCTTCCATACTGTGAGTAACGAGTATCGTCGTTAAATTTTCCTTTTGATGCAATTCGTAAAACATATCCATCATTTCCTTTTGACCACGGGGATCAAGGCCTGCTGTTGGCTCATCTAGGACTAAAACTTTCGGTTTTGTAGCAAGAACCCCAGCAATGGCTACCCGTCTCATTTGCCCCCCACTCAAATCAAAGGGAGAGCGCTCGAGTAAATCTAAGGGCAAACCCACTTTAGGCATTAGCTCGTAAATAGACTCTTTTATTTCCTCTTCTGAAAAGCCAAAGTTTGTCGGTCCAAAGGCAATATCCTTTTCCACTGTTTCTTCAAATAACTGATGTTCCGGATATTGAAAAACAATTCCAACTTCACTGCGAAGCTTTTTCATAGCCTTTGGTCTTTCTTCCCTTGTAAGGACATAACCTCCTATTTTTACCTTTCCAGCACTCGGTCGTATGAGTCCATTTAAATGCTGGATAAGAGTTGATTTACCAGACCCCGTATGGCCAACAATGGCAACATATTTCCCGGAAGGAATATGGAAGGAAATATCTGTTAATGCATGATGAGCAAAGGGTGTGTTTTCTTGATAAATATAACTTACGTTTTCAAAAGTAATATCCATAATTCCTTCTCCTTTTTTATCCTACTAGCATGGCTATTATTATAACATAAAAAACTTTAGTTTAAGAAAAGTAAGCAATAGTAAAACGGTTATGGCTTTTTCCATAACCGTTTAGGAATTGTGCATTATATTATCTGACCCTTACCAAGGGAATCCTGAACTTTCCTTTACTTCATCAGGAACAGTAACAGGACCCATTTCATTAATATTTACAAAGTTACTATTTGCCTGGTGAAGGATTTTAAATTCTTCCTCCCCTACTAAACCTAATTCAAACTCTATTTCATAATAATCCGCATGATAGCTTTTCTTATCAAAGGATATAACATACTCGAAACTCTTAATCACCGCTTCATCTAAGGTCTGATCTCCCTCTAACATTTCTTCTAGATTGCCACTATGACCTTGGAGAAGTTTTTTATATACAGCATCAGCTTCAGGACCCTGTGCATCTAACCTAAAAACATAGGAAGTACCAGTTTCCTCAAGGGTAAAATATTCTAAAGAATTTTCAATAGCAGATAATTGTTCCTCAGCTGTTTGAAACTCTGCAGATTCAACAGTTTCTTCGTCTGAAAAAGCTGCAGCTAATCCCCCTAGGTTTATCCAAGTATCGAACATATCCATATAAACGTATATATCATCACCTTCTACATACATTTCTGATTCTATTCTCTCACCATCTACCATGGTAAAACCATATTGGTACATAACTAAGGGATCGTAGGATACATGAACGATGAACTCACTTAGTGAATCCATGGAAAAATATCCATAATCAAAAACTTGATGGGCTGAAACATAGACCTCTTGATTTGTAACAGTCTTTGCTGCTTCCTTAGCCTTTTCAAAAACACTTATCTTTAAATCATCACCAACCACTATCGCTCCTGCTACATCACCCGCTTCATTCTCTACACCATTATTTTCCCCGTTTTCTTTCGCCTGATTAGCTCCATCCTTAGAATCACTATTAGCTTCCCCGTCATTTTTTTCGTTATTAGAGTTATTATTAGATTCGTTATTATCTTCGCCAATAAACTCGGAAACTAAATCCGTTACTTGATCTATTATTTCACCACAAGCCGTTACAAAGGGTAACATTAGTGAAAGCATTAATAAAAGTCCTATTCGCTTCACTTAATTCACTTCCTTTTAATTGTTTTATTTAACACACTCCTATCTATATAAGTTTACAATTGCATAGTTAAGGTTCGGTAAACTTTCCTTTTGAAAATAAAAAAACTCCCGTTTTCCGGAAGTTTTTTATGTAAGCCTTTTATGATATATATGTTCTAATTGATTAAGTAATTCCTTTTCATAGAGGGGTTCCGTCATAATAGGGACGTCAATCTCCTTTAGATGATTGGACATTATATTTATAAAGGGGATATCTAACCCTATTTCATACAACTCTTCCCCACGGGCAAACAGCTGCTTTGGTGTAGTTTCCGCCCAGATTTCGCCCTTGTTCATAACGATTACCTTTTTCGCTTCGGATATCTCGCTTAAGTCATGGGTGATTGTTATTAAGGATAGATCTCTTTTTATTTGTAAGTCAGCTACAGTTTGTAATATTTCCTTTCGACCTATAGGATCTAACATCGAGGTAGCTTCGTCTAAAATAAGGACTTTTGATTCGATGGCTAACACACTAGCTATAGCTACCCGTTGTTTTTGCCCACCAGAAAGTCTATGGGGTTCTGTCCATTCATAATCTATCATACCGACAGATTGTAAAGTTTGCTTAATCCTCTTTAGCATTTCCTCCCGGGGTACACCCCGGTTTTCCATACCAAAGGCTACATCGTCTCTTACCGTAGTTCCTACAAATTGATTATCTGGATTTTGAAATACTAAGCCAATATCCTTTCTGATATCCCAAATAGAATCTTCGGTTATCTTAATACCTCTAATAAATATCTCACCTTCGGTAGGGAACAGGAGACCATTCATTAGTTTCGCAATCGTTGATTTTCCTGATCCATTATGACCGAGAATTGTGACCCATTCGCCTTCCTCGATTGTAAAGGATACATTTTTTAAAACGTAGGGCTTATCCTCCCCATATTTAAATGAAACGTTTTTAAATTGTATGATTTTTTTATTTGGCATATTTATACGGCTCCTAATTAAATCCTTTCATTCATTTTTAATAGAATTAGTTTATCATGAATATTATGTACAAAAAAGGGCCTGGATTTCACCTCAATTAAGAGATTCAGTCCCGCCCTTGATGCATCAAACTAGTTCGATAATAGCCATTTTCGCGCCATCGCCTCGACGTGGACCGAGCTTTAATACTCTTGTGTAACCACCTTGTCGATCCTCATAGCGTGGTGCAATGTCACTAAATAATTTTTCAATGACAGATTCATCTTCAGAGGATTTTTTATTGTATAAAAATGCAGCTGCTTGACGACGTGCATGTAAATCGCCCCGCTTGCCTAGTGTAATCATTTTATCAACTACAGAACGTAGCTCTTTAGCCTTTGCTTCCGTTGTCTCAATCCTTTCATGGATGATGAGATCTGAAGCAAGGTTTCGAAGAAGAGCCATACGTGCATCAGTTGTTCGTCCTAATTTTCTAGCCACGGACATTCCCTCCCTTTATTAAAACTTTCAAGGTTATTTATTAGGGTTAGTCATCCTTACGTAGTTCTAATCCTAATTCTTCCATCTTCGCTTTAATTTCACTTAATGATTTACGACCTAAATTACGGACTTTCATCATATCCTCTTCGGATTTTGTTGAAAGTTCTTGTACTGTATTAATTCCTGCTCGTTTCAAGCAGTTATAAGATCTAACAGACAAGTCTAATTCTTCGATAGTCATTTCTAACACTTTTTCTTTTTGGTCTTCTTCTTTTTCAACCATGATTTCAGCTTCTTGAGCTTTTTCGGTTAGGTTAATGAATAAATTTAAATGTTCATTTAAGACCTTTGCACCTAAAGAGATAGCCTCTTCAGGTCGAAGACTTCCGTCTGTCCAGACGTTTAATGTTAGTTTATCGTAATTTGCACTTTGACCGACTCGGGTTTTATCCACTTCATAGGATACACGAGATACCGGTGTGAAAATGGAATCTATCGGAATTACTCCAATTGGATCATCGTCTTGTTTGTTTTCTTCAGCCGGACGGTATCCTCTACCGCGAGTGGCTTGAATTTTCATATAAAGACTTCCATTTTCATTTAATGTTGCAATCGGTAAGTCAGGATTTAGCACTTCTACGTCACTATCAAAGGTTAGATCTGCAGCAGTCACTACTCCTTCTCCTTGAACATCTAATTCTAAAGTCTTAACTTCATCCGAATAGATTTTTAATGCTAGTTGTTTAAGATTTAATACGATTGTTGTTACATCTTCTTCTACTCCATCAATTGTGGAGAACTCATGTAACACTCCATCAATTTGTACAGAGGTTACCGCAGCTCCCGGTAAAGATGAGAGTAAAATTCGACGTAAGGAGTTTCCTATCGTTGTCCCGTAACCACGTTCTAATGGCTCTACGACAAACTTACCAAAAGTAGCATCTTCACTTATTTCAACAATTTCTACTACAGGTTTTTCAATTTCAATCATTTCCTAAGGCCTCCTTTAAAACGCCGAAACTTCGGCTAGCTTTCGTAACCGAAATTTCCATATAGATATCAGCAATCTTCATTGCGTAATCCTAATCTTTCGTATCCTCTTGTCTTTCATTATTGAATGTTAAAGTTCTTTAGAAAGGTTGCTTTTAGCAACACATTTCTATGGTGATGTATATTTTGAAATGACTCTATTCTTTCATCTTATAGAATCATCTAGTTACCTTTAAACTTTAAGCTATCATAACCCATTATAGACAGGGTGACAAATTCTATACGGTCATTAATTATACACGACGACGTTTTGGCGGACGGCAACCGTTATGTGGTACCGGTGTAGAATCTTTAATTGCTTTAATTTCTAATCCTGCTGCTTGTAACGAACGAATAGCAGCTTCACGACCTGCACCTGGTCCTTTAACAGTTACTTCTAAGGATTGCATTCCGTGTTCCTGAGCATCCTTTGCTGCGGCTTCAGCTGCCATTTGTGCGGCAAAGGGTGTGGATTTACGAGATCCTTTAAAACCTAAAGCACCTGCACTACTCCATGAAATAGCATTTCCCTGGGTATCTGTAATTGTAACAATAGTATTGTTAAATGTTGAATGAATATGTGCAATACCATTGCTTACATTTTTCTTCACACGACGTCTGCGTGGTCTTTGTTTTCTCTGTGCCATCGATTGATTACCTCCTCGTTAATTAATTATTATCCCTTATCTTGCTTTACGTGGTCCTTTTCGTGTACGTGAGTTATTCTTCGTGTTTTGTCCTCGAACAGGTAATCCTCTACGATGACGAACTCCACGGTAACATCCGATTTCTGTTAATCGTTTAATGTTCATTGCTGTTTCTCGACGAAGGTCTCCCTCAATCGTATATTCGTTAACGGCCTGGCGGATTTTTCCGAGTTCACCTTCTGTAAGATCTCTTACTCGAGTATCCTCAGGTACACCTGTTTTTTCTAAAATTTCCTTAGCTGTACTTTTTCCGATTCCGTAAATAGATGTTAAAGAAATAACGACTCTTTTATCTCTTGGAATATCAATACCTGCAATACGTGCCATTAGTTGTTAGCACCTCCTTAAGATTATCCTTGAATTTGCTTATGTTTCGGATTTTCACAGATTACCATTACTTTTCCTCTACGGCGAATGACTTTACATTTTTCACAAATTGGTTTTACAGATGCTCTTACCTTCATCATTATACCTCCTTTTAACGGAGCTTCTATTATTTATAACGATACGTTATACGACCCTTCGTTAAGTCATAGGGTGATAATTCCACTGTGACCTTATCTCCTGGTAGAATACGGATAAAATGCATTCTTATTTTACCGGAAACATGGGCTAGGACCGTATGTCCGTTTTCTAATTCTACTTGAAACATCGCATTCGGTAATGTTTCAATAACTGTTCCTTCCATTTCAATTGCTTCTTCTTTCGTCATCAGGCTCGACTCCCTTCTTTTCATCAGTCACATATTCATTCACATATTTATCAATCGTAAATCTAAGTTTTCCATTTGTTATACGACCAGTTTCAAGAAGGCTATTTTGAATTTCTGCGGAAATATAATCTAGCATTTTAAAATGAAGAACATTCTTCTTCTTCGGTCGGTTAAATTTTCGTTTTTTTCCATCGGCCAACAAAACATAGCGTTGATCAATAATAGCAATAACAATCATATATTGATCTGCCTCTCGTCCATGGGTCACTTGAACAATTTGACCTAGCCGTGGCTTCGCATGAGTATCACTCATGAAAACTTCACCTTCCCCATCTGTTACTTAGACTTTTTTCTGATAAGGTGACATTTATTATATCTATTCTAAGGCACTTTTACACTTCATAAAGGCTTTAATCGTTACTTTCCGGATAAAACCTTTTGAATTTCAGCAAATACTTCCTCAATTTGTTGGTTTCCATTTACTGTAACGAGAGCATTCTCTGCTTCATAAAAGTCTAATAATGGCTGAGTTTGTTCTATATTCACTGCTAAACGATTTTCCACAGTTTCTTTTCGATCATCATCACGTTGGATTAACTTGGATGAATCTCGATCACATAGACCTTCTTCCTTCGGAGGATTGTATGTGACGTGATAGGTTGCTCCACAAGTTGGGCAAATTCGACGACCTGTTAGACGTTCGATTAAGTTCTCCTTTGGTACATTTACATGGATAGCAAAATCTATTTTATCTTCTTTATTTTGTAATATTTCATTCAACGCTTCTGCCTGTGCGATTGTTCTTGGAAATCCGTCTAATAAAAATCCATCTTTACAATCCTCTTGCTCTAAGCGATCCTTAACAATTCCAACTGTTACTACATCAGGAACGAGATCACCTTTATCCATATAAGCCTTCGCTTCTTTTCCTAAAGGTGTTTCATCCTGCATTGCTTGACGAAACATATCACCTGTTGAAATATGAGGGATGTTATATGTTTCGCTAATTTTTTCTGCTTGGGTACCTTTACCGGCACCTGGCAGACCAATTAAGATAATATTCATTCTTTCCCCTCACTTTTCTTAGCAACTTAGTTTACTTAATAAAACCTCGATAATGACGTTTTACTAATTGTCCTTCAAGTTGCTTCATTGTTTGCAAGGCGACCCCTACAACAATAAGTAAACTTGTTCCACCTATTTGTATGGAATCTGGGAGGGAAGCTAACTTACCGAGTACCATTGGTAACACGGAAACACTTGCTAAAAATATTGCTCCTACAAATGTTAAGCGGTAAAGTACCGTCGTTAAATATTGTTCTGTTACTCTTCCTGGACGTTTCCCTGGAACATATCCACCTTGCTTTTGTAAGTTTTCTGCCATTTGTTCAGGGTTAACTTGAACAAAAGTGTAGAAATACGTGAATGCAATGATTAATACTACGTAAATAACCATTCCCATAGGCTGAGTAAAATCAAAGATTCTCTCTACCGAATTTGCAAAGGTGTTATCAAAGAATCCTGCAATCGTTCTTGGTGCCATAATGAAGGCAGATGCGAAAATTACTGGGATTACTCCAGCCGCATTTACTTTTAAGGGTAAATGGGTTGAGTGACCACCTACGGGTGATCTATTGACCATACGCTTTGCATACTGAATTGGTATTTTTCGTTCAGCTTGAATAATGTAAATAACACCTACTGTAACAGCAATTACGACGAGGGCAATTAATGTTACGATTACGATGTTAATAAATAGCTCATCTCCAGGATTACTAAAGTAGGTAGCACCTAGTTGATTAACTGCATTAGGTATTCCGGCAACGATTCCAGCAAAGATGATGATGGAAATACCATTACCTACACCGTGGGCAGTAATTTGTTCACCTAACCACATTAAAAATGCAGTTCCACTTGTCAGGACGATAGCAATTACTATAAAGGTAGTAAATCCTGGGTTTTCAATTAATTGTCCACCTGCCATGGCATTAAAGCCAATGGACATGGCAATCGCTTGGATAAAGGCTAACACAATCGTTGCATAACGAGTTACTTGTGCAAGCTTTCTCCTTCCCATTTCTCCTTGACTTCTCCACTCAGTAAAAGTTGGGACGACATCCATTTGCAGTAATTGCATAATAATGGATGCGGTAATGTACGGCATAATACCCATTGCTAAGATAGAAAAGTTTTGGAGAGCACCACCACCGAAAATATCCATAAAACCAAATACTGATTCTTGGGTCATAAAATCAATGGCTTCTTTATTCGTGAAAGGAACAGGTATGAATGTTCCTATTCTAAAAACAATTAACATAAGTAGCGTAAATATTATTTTTTTCCTAATATCCGCTACACGCATTAAATTGGAGATTTTCTGGAACATTATATCACCTCAGTTTTTCCCCCTGCTGCTTCTATTGCTTCCTTTGCTGCAACAGAGAATTTTTGGGCCTTAACTGTTAATGATTTTTCTAATTCACCATTTGCTAACACTTTTACTCCGTCTTTTACGTTGTTAATTACCCGTTCCTGAAGTAGGAGTTCCGGTGTTACTTCTGTGCCATCTTCAAATTGATTAAGGGCTTCTAAGTTTACAATCGCATAAGTTCTTCTGTTAATATTTGTGAATCCACGTTTTGGCAATCGTTTGAAAAGTGGTGTTTGACCTCCTTCAAATCCAACGCGGACTTTTGAGCGAGCCTTTTGTCCTTTCTGACCTCTACCGGAAGTTTTTCCAAGACCAGAGGAATTCCCACGACCAACTCGTTTTCTTCTTTTGCGTGTGCTTGTAAGTTCATGAAGTTTCATTTAGGCACCTCCTCTTTTACTCTTTTGTCTGTTACTCAGTTTCTTCTACTGTTACGAGATGGGATACAAGGTTAAGCATACCCCTTACAGATGGTGTGTCTTCCTTAACGACAACATCGTTAATTCTCTTTAATCCTAAAGTCGTAATAGTATTTCTTTGTTTATCACTCGTTCCGATTACACTGCGTTTGAGGGTAATTTGTAATTTTTTTGACATTGTTTACAGCCCTCCTTATCCTAACAGTTCTTCTACAGTTAAACCGCGAAGTTTTGCTACTTCTTCTGCTGTTTTTAAGTTTTCTAATCCGTTTAATGTTGCTCGGACCATATTAATAGGTGTGTTTGAACCTAATGACTTCGTTAAAATATCACTAATTCCTGCAAGTTCGAGTACCGCACGGACTGGTCCGCCGGAGATAACTCCTGTACCTTCTGCCGCAGGTTTCATTAGGATGTTTCCTGAGCCAAATCTTCCGTGAATTTCATGTGGAATTGTTGTTCCTACAATTGGTACTTTAATTAGGTTTGCTTTTGCGTTGTCAATTGCCTTTTGTATAGCTTCTGGAACTTCGAGTGCTTTTCCTGTTCCAAATCCTACATGACCATTTCTATCCCCAACGACTACGAGGGCTGAAAATCGAAAGCGGCGTCCACCCTTTACAACTTTAGCTACTCGGTTAATCGTCACTACACGTTCTTCTAATTCTAATGTGTTCGGATCAATAAATTTATTCACTGGAAATTTTCCCTCCTTTAATTAAAATTTAAGTCCAGCTTCTCGGGCAGCTTCTGCGAGTGCCTTTACACGTCCATGATATAGATATCCTCCACGGTCAAATACTACAGTTTCAACGTCTTTATCTTGAGCGCGTTTTGCTAGTAATTCTCCGACTTTACCGGCTGCTTCGATGTTAGATGTTGCCTCGAGGGAGAGTTCTTTATCTTGAGTAGAAGCACTTGCTATAGTTACTCCATTAAGATCATCGATTAATTGTGCGTAAATATGTTTGTTAGAACGAAAAACGTTTAATCTTGGACGTTCTGCCGTTCCAGTTACACGACTGCGGACACGACCATGTCTTTTCTTTCTTGCAGCGTTTCGTGTTTTCTTCGTGATCATTTAAGTCACTCCTTTCAACTTGCTAGCGGATTAATTAGCTGTTTTACCTTCTTTACGACGTACATACTCGCCTTTATAGCGAATTCCTTTACCTTTGTACGGTTCAGGTGAGCGGATTGCTCTAATTTTAGCAGCTACTGTACCGACTAATTCTTTGTCAATACCTTTTACAATTATTTCTGTGTTTTTTGGAACCTCTATGACAATACCTTCTGGCTCTTCAATTTCTACTTGATGGGAATATCCTGCGTTTACAACAAGGTTTTTACCTTGTTTTTGTGCTCGATATCCTACCCCGATAATTTCTAAATGTTTTTCGAACTCCTTTTGAACACCTTCTACCATATTTGAGATAAGGCTTCGGGTTGTTCCGTGTAAGGATCGTTGTTCCTTTGATTCGTTTTGTCGTTCAACAATAATTTCATTGTCTTCTATTTTAACAATTATATCACTGTGAATTGTTTGTGTTAGTTCCCCTTTAGGGCCTTTTACTGTTATAACGTTACCTTCCTTAGTAACTTCTATTTTCTCTGGGATTTCAATAGGTTTTAATCCGATTCGAGACATTTCGTGCACCTCCCTAAATGCTAAAAGTACTTACTACCAAATATAAGCTAATACTTCCCCACCTACAGCTTGAGCTCTAGCTTCTTTGTCAGAGAGAACTCCTTTAGATGTAGAGACGATAGCTGTTCCTAATCCGTTTAGTACTCGAGGTACTTCATTAGCTTTTGCATAAACACGAAGACCTGGTTTACTAATACGTTTTAATCCTCTAATAACTTGTTCGTTGTTTGCTCCGTACTTTAAGAAAATTCTTAGAACACCTTGCTTATCATCTTCAATGAATTCATAATCACGAATATATCCTTCACGCTTCAAAATGTCAGCGATATCTCTCTTTAATTTTGAGGCTGGAATTTCTAGTTTTTCATGGCGAACCATGTTAGCGTTTCGAATACGTGTTAGCATATCTGCAATTGGATCTGTCATTACCATTACTTAATTACCTCCTTCCCACTTTTAAGGGTTTACCAGCTAGCTTTTCTTACGCCTGGAATTTGACCTTTATGAGCAAGCTCTCTGAAGCAAATTCGGCATAGTTGAAATTTACGAATTACTGACTTTGGTCGCCCACATCGTTTACAACGGGTGTATTCACGAACTTTATATTTCTGTGGACGTTTTTGCTTTGCTATTAATGATTTTTTAGCCACAAACTTACCTCCTTTTAATTATGTGAGATTTATCTTTGAAAAGGCATTCCTAAACCTGAAAGAAGTTCAAATGCTTCCTCATCAGTTTCAGCTGTTGTAACGATCACGATATCCATGCCTCTAACTCTGCTTACTTTATCATAGTCAATCTCTGGGAATATAAGTTGTTCTTTAATTCCTAATGTATAGTTTCCACGTCCATCAAATGCTTTTGCAGAAATTCCACGGAAGTCACGCACTCGTGGTAAAGAAACTGCAATTAGCTTTTGTAAAAACTCATACATTCTTTCGCCTCGTAAAGTAACTTTTGCACCAATCGGCATTCCTTCTCTTAATCGGAATCCTGCGATTGATTTTCTTGCTCGAGTAATTACTGGTTTCTGTCCAGATATAAGTGACAATTCTTCTACTGCACTATCTAGTGCTTTAGAGTTTTGTACAGCGTCACCTACACCCATGTTTATAACAATTTTTTCAATTTTAGGTACTTGCATAACTGAACTATATTCAAACTTCTCCATTAAAGTTGGAGTTACATCCTCTTTATACTTGCGTACAAGTTCATTCATTTTCAGGTCCTCCTTTCGTCGCTAAATTATTTATCTAATGCTTCACCGGATTTTTTAGCGATGCGGACTTTCTTTCCGTCACGTACTTCATAACCAACTCGGGTTGGTTCACCGGTTTTAGGATCAATTGGTAAAACGTTAGATACATGAATTGGTGCTTCGATGTTTAAGATTCCACCTTGTGGATTTTCTTGCGAAGGTTTCGCGTGGATTCTGACCATGTTTACACCTTCAACGAGCACTTTATCTTTCTTTGGAAATACTTCTAAAACTACCCCGTGCTTACCACGGTCTTTTCCTGTTAAAACTGCTACTTTATCTCCTCTTCTTACATGCATACGCTTGAGCACCTCCCTGCAGTTTTTATCATTGTTACAATACTTCTGGAGCTAGAGATACGATTCTCATGAAATTTGCATCACGTAATTCACGGGCGACTGGTCCAAAGATACGTGTACCTCTTGGAGTTTTGTCGTCTCGGATGATTACGACTGCATTTTCATCAAACCGGATATATGATCCGTCTTTCCTACGAACGCCGGATTTTGTACGTACAATAACTGCTCTTACTACTTCTCCCTTTTTGACAACGCCGCCTGGTGTTGCTTCTTTGACTGAACAGACAATTACGTCGCCAATGTTTGCTGAGTTTCTGCCGGATCCTCCTAGTACTTTAATTGTTTGAACAACTCTTGCACCTGAGTTATCGGCTACTTTTAATCGAGATTCTTGTTGAATCATACTCTTGTGACCTCCCTTCGGATCTTCCCGAGCGAACTATTTATTTAAATAATAATCGCTTCTTCGACTATTTCTACGAGTCGGAAACGTTTTGTTTTAGATAATGGGCGAGTCTCCATAATACGTACGATATCGCCTACTTTTGCTTGGTTTTGTTCATCATGGGCTGTGAACTTCTTCGAATGCTTTACTCTTTTTTTGTAAAGACGGTGGGTCTTATATGTTTCTACTACTACTGTAATAGTTTTGTCGTTACTTGCAGAAACTACTCGACCAACGTATTCTTTACGACTGTTACGCTCACTCATTTTCGGGTGAACCTCCTCTCGAAATATCAGTTATTTACTTCTAATTCACGTTCACGTGCAATTGTTTTCATACGAGCAATGGTTCTTCTAACTTCTTTAATTCTTGCTGTGTTTTCTAATTGACCAGTAGCAAGTTGAAAACGTAGATTAAATAACTCTTCTCTTAACGATTTGACGTTTTGTTCTATTTCGGCAGTGGTTAATTCTCTAATATCCTTAACCTTCATTGCTTTCACCACCAATTTCTTCTCGCTTTACAAACTTAGTTTTTATCGGCAATTTATGTGAAGCAAGACGTAAAGCTTCCCTTGCTACTGCTTCATCAACACCAGCGACTTCAAATAAGATTCGTCCTGGCTTTACAACTGCTACCCAGCCTTCTAAGGCACCTTTTCCAGAACCCATTCGTACTTCTAATGGCTTCGCTGTATAAGGCTTATCTGGGAAAATTTTGATCCAAACTCTTCCACCACGCTTCATGTATCTTGTCATGGCAATACGAGCAGCTTCAATTTGTCTTGAGGTGATCCAGGCTGGCTCTAAGGCTTGGAGTCCATAATCACCAAATGAAACTGATGTTCCTCCTTTTGCTTTACCTTTCATTCGACCGCGATGGTGTCTACGATATTTTACACGTCTAGGCATTAACATAATGAATTGCCCCCTTCCTTCTTATTTTTGTTTTGGTCTTTCCGGAAGGACTTCTCCACGATAAATCCATACTTTTACACCTAATTTACCGAAGGTTGTATCTGCTTCTGCGTGTGCATAATCAATGTCTGCACGCAAAGTATGGAGTGGTACTGTCCCTTCACTGTAATGTTCCGTTCTTGCCATGTCAGCTCCTCCGAGTCGGCCGGACACTTGTGTTTTAATACCTTCCGCACCTGCTCGCATAGCTCTTTGAATGGCTTGTTTTTGTGCTCTTCTGAAAGAAATCCTACTTTCTAATTGACGAGCAATATTCTCTGCAACTAATCTTGCATCTAAATCAATTTTCTTAACTTCCACAATGTTGATGTGAACTCGTTTGCCAGTCATTTCATTTAAGGCTTTTCTTAAAGCTTCTACTTCTGATCCACCTTTTCCAATGACCATTCCTGGCTTCCCTGTATGAATTGTAATGTTAACTCTATTGGCAGCTCTTTCGATTTCAATAGAAGATACGGCTGCTGTTTTTAAACGATCTTCAAGATACTCTCTAATCTTAATATCTTCATGTAAAAGCTCTGCATAATCTTCATCTGCATACCATTTAGATTCCCAATCACGAATGACTCCTACACGAAGACCAATTGGGTTTATTTTTTGACCCACTGACTATCCCTCCTTCTTTTCTGTTAAAACTACCGTAATATGACTTGTGCGCTTGTTTATCGCACTTGCACGCCCTTGTGCACGGGGGCGGAACCTTTTTAATGTAGGTCCTTCGTTTACATATGCTTCTGAAACGACTAGACCTTCTGCGTCCATTTCATAGTTATGTTCCGCATTTGCCATAGCTGATTTTATAAGCTTTTCGATAACAGGGGATGCCCCTTTATTTGTATGCCTTAAAATAGCTATTGCTTCTCCAACTTCTTTTCCTCGAATCAAATCTATTACTAGTCTCACTTTACGAGGAGCAATACGAACTGTTTTCGCAACGGCTTTAGCTTGCATTTAGCTTGCCTCCTCCCACTTACTTTTATTTTGTTTTTTGCTCTGAACTACTGTGACCTCTAAAGGTTCGAGTTGGTGCGAATTCACCTAATTTGTGTCCTACCATATCCTCTGTAATGTATACAGGTACATGTTTTCTTCCGTCATGTACAGCAATTGTATGTCCGACAAAGGATGGGAAAATGGTTGATCTTCGTGACCATGTTTTTATAACACGTTTCTCGTCTTTTTCATTTAATTCATTAACTTTCTTTAATAGATGGTCATCAGCGAAGGGTCCTTTTTTTAAGCTACGTCCCATGGATTAACCTCCTTTCGGCATAAAGAACTTCCGAATTTATAATTATTTTTTACGACGTCTACGTTCACGTACGATGTACTTATTAGACGGCTTGTTTTTACGACGAGTCTTATAACCGACTGTTTTCTTACCCCATGGTGAAACCGGTGAAACTAAACCGATTGAAGTTGCTCCTTCTCCTCCACCGTGTGGGTGATCTACTGGGTTCATAACTAATCCTCGAACACTTGGACGAATTCCTAACCAGCGAGAACGTCCTGCTTTTCCAATAACAACAAGTTCATGTTCGAGATTTCCAACTTGACCGATTGTTGCCCGGCATGCCGATAAGATTAATCGAACTTCTCCAGATGCGAGGCGAACTAAAGTATATTTTCCTTCTCGTCCTAAGATTTGTGCTTCTGCACCAGCTGAACGAGCAAGTTGCCCTCCACGACCTGGTTTTAATTCAACATTATGAATTGTAGTTCCTACTGGAATACTTCCAAGTGGAAGTGCATTTCCTACTCGAATATCTGCATTTTCACCAGATTCTATCATCTGTCCAACTTCTAATCCTCTAGGTGCGAGAATATATCTTTTTTCTCCATCTACGTAGTTGATTAGTGCGATATTTGCTGTTCGGTTTGGATCATACTCAATCGTGGCAACGCGGCCTGGTATTCCATCTTTGTTTCGTTTAAAATCAATTATTCTATACTTACGCTTATGCCCACCGCCTTGGTGACGTGTCGTGATTCTTCCTTGGTTATTTCTCCCTGCACGTTTAGGCTTAGCTTGTAATAGGGATTTTTCAGGTTTGTTTGTTGTAATATCTGAAAAATCTAGTACTGTTCTATTTCGGCTAGCATTTGTTGTTGGTTTAAATCTTTTAATAGCCACTTCATTTCCCTCCTTCTGTGTTTAATTAAACTTCAAAGAAATCTAAGTCTTTACTGTCCTCAGAAAGTTGGACGATTGCTTTCTTACGATTTGGGCGATACCCTTCGTATTGTCCCATACGTCTAAACTTCCCTTTAACATTCATTGTATTTACTTTCTCAACTTTAACACCAAAAGCCTCTTCAACTGCTGCTTTAATTTGAGTTTTGTTTGCCTTTGGATCGACTTCAAAGGTGTATTTCTTTTCCATCATTAAGTCTGCAGAGTGCTCTGTAATTACTGGACGTTTAATGATATCTCTTAAATCCGCCATTATGCAAGCACCTCCCCTGCTTCTTCAGCCGCATCCTTTGTAAGAATGAGCTTGTCATGCATAAGCAAGTCTAACACGTTTAATTCGTTAACTGTTAAAACCTTTACACCTTGTAAGTTACTTGCTGAACGAACTACATTTTCATCCTTTTCTGCAAGAACTACTAAGGCTTTTTCATTTACGTTTAATGCTTCTAACATCGATACAAAATCCTTTGTCTTAGGCGCTTCAAAGGATAGTTCCTCTAAAACAAGTACGTTTTCTGACTGTGCCTTTAAAGATAAGGCAGATTTAATAGCTATTCTACGTACTTTCTTAGGCATTTTGTATCCGTACTTTCTCGGTTGTGGACCAAATGTTACTCCTCCACCTACCCAGAGTGGTGAGCGAATGGAACCATGACGAGCTTGACCTGTACCCTTTTGTCTCCATGGTTTTCTTCCGCCTCCTCTTACCTTTGAGCGGTTTTTAACAGCGTGAGTTCCTTGTCTCATAGCTGCTCTTTGTAAGTTTACTGCTTCTGTAACAATATGTTCATTTGGTTCAATACCAAAAACAGTTTCATTTAATTGAAAATCTCCTGTTTGAGAACCATCTTGTTTATACAATGCTACTGTAGGCATGACATATCCTCCCTTCGTCTACTCTTTAGTTTCCTTTTCTAGCGCTTCTGATTGTTACATAAGATTTTCTTGCGCCAGGAACGTTTCCTTTTATTAAAATTACATTTCTTTCTGCGTCTACCTTAACAATTTCTAGGTTTTGAATAGTAACCTTCTCTCCACCCATTCGACCTGGAAGCTTTGTACCTTTGAATACTCGGCCTGGGTCTACTGCACCTAAAGAACCTGGTGAGCGGTGGAATCTAGAACCGTGGGAACTTGGACCAGTTGCATAACCGTGTCTCTTAACGGATCCCTGGTAACCTTTCCCTTTAGAAGTACCTGTCACGTCAACTTTTTCTCCCGCTTCAAATACTTCAACGCTAAGCTCTTGACCTACTTCATATTCGTCAACGTCAGCATCACGGATTTCACGAACGTAGCGCTTAGGAACTGAATTTGCTTTTTCAGCATGACCTACTTCTGGCTTCGTTCTTCTGATTTCCTTCTTATCTGCAACTCCTAACTGAATTGCATTATATCCATCAACTTCTACAGTCTTAACTTGTAAGACTACGTTCGGCTCTGCTTCAATAACTGTTACAGGAACAACTTCTCCATTCTCTGTAAAAACTTGAGTCATGCCGATTTTTCTACCTAAGATTCCTTTCGTCATCCGTTGCACCTCCTATTATTATAAAAATGATTATAGTTTAATCTCTATGTCTACACCAGATGGTAAATCAAGTCTCATCAGTGAGTCTACCGTTTGTGGTGTAGGGTCGATAATATCGATTAATCTTTTGTGTGTACGCATTTCGAATTGTTCACGTGAGTCTTTATAAATATGCACAGAACGTAAAACTGTATACACAACTTTTTCCGTTGGTAACGGTACTGGGCCTGAAACTTTTGCACCAGATCTTTTTGCTGTTTCAATAATCTTTTCAGCAGACTGATCTAAAATCTTGTGATCATATGCTTTTAATCGAATTCTTATCTTCTCTTTCGCCATTACTTTACCTCCCTCTCGTCCATATTTTTATAGACTTCTCCACGAAAATTTCTTGATCACCCGCCATGGCAAAGGGGCCGGGTGTTCCAACAACCTTTCGCTTCATCGCCTTTTCACAGTCAACATTCTTATTATATAGAAAGAATGTTGCTAGTGCAATCTTTTTAACGTTTTTTTGAAGGACTTATTTCCATTGCACAATTATGTATTATACTAAGAATCTATTAGGATTGCAAGGGGTTTGTTGGTTTTTAATAATTATTACTTTCTACTTTTTTATTATTCATTTAAAAAAGCAGACAACTACTAGAAAGTAGTTGTCTGCTTTTTAAATCTTTTCCTAATCGAGTAATTACTCGATAATTTCGGAAACAACACCGGAACCTACTGTTCTTCCACCCTCACGGATAGAGAAACGCGTTCCTTCTTCAATCGCAATTGGAGAAATTAATTCTACGTATAATTCTACGTTATCTCCAGGCATGACCATGTCTACACCTTCAGGTAATTCGATAACGCCTGTTACGTCTGTTGTTCTGAAGTAGAACTGTGGACGGTAGTTACCGAAGAATGGAGTATGACGGCCACCTTCTTCTTTAGATAATACATAAATTTCTGATTTGAATTTTGTATGTGGTGTGATTGAACCTGGCTGAGCTAATACTTGACCACGTGTAACTTCATCACGAGTTACTCCACGAAGTAAAGCTCCAATGTTATCTCCAGCTTCAGCATATTCAAGAAGCTTACGGAACATTTCTACACCTGTTACTGTTGTCTTTGTAGCAGCATCGGTAAGTCCGATAATTTCTACTTCATCTCCAACTTTAACTTGACCACGCTCTACACGACCTGTAGCAACTGTTCCACGTCCTGTAATTGTAAATACGTCTTCAACAGGCATCATGAATGGCTTGTCTGTTTCGCGGTCTGGTGTTGGGATGTACTCATCAACAGCATCCATAAGTTCGATAATCTTCTTCTCATACTCTTCGTCACCCTCAAGTGCCTTAAGAGCAGATCCTGTAATAACTGGTATGTCATCACCTGGGAAATCATACTCGCTTAAGAGTTCACGAACTTCCATTTCTACAAGTTCGATTAACTCTTCGTCATCTACCATATCAACTTTGTTGAGGAATACGACGAATGCTGGCACTCCAACGTTTCTGGAAAGAAGGATGTGCTCACGTGTTTGTGGCATTGGTCCATCTGCTGCGGATACTACTAAAATAGCTCCGTCCATTTGTGCAGCACCTGTGATCATGTTTTTAACGTAGTCAGCATGTCCTGGACAGTCTACGTGTGCATAGTGACGGTTATCTGTTTCATACTCAACGTGGGATGTTGCAATTGTAATTCCACGCTCTTGCTCTTCTGGAGCACCGTCAATTTGTGCATAATCCATCGCACCGTCTGTTCCTTGTACTTTGTGCATTACAGTTGTAATAGCAGCGGTTAATGTTGTTTTACCGTGGTCAACGTGTCCTAAAGTTCCGATATTTACGTGTTCTTTAGTACGTTCAAATGTTTCTCTACTCATGTATAATTCCTCCTTGAATTTTCTATTATTTTAATTTTATAAGAAGCTAATAATATTTACTAGCTTATATTAATTGTTATACGTGAGATTTAATAAAAAATCAATTATTGTCCTGAATTTTGCTTAATAATCTCTTCTGAAATACTTGCAGGTACTTCTGCGTAGTGATCAAAGAACATTGTGTATGTTCCTCTACCTTGGGTGTTAGATCTTAATGCGGTTGCGTATCCGAACATTTCCGCAAGTGGAACATAAGCTTTAACCAGCTGTGCATTTCCACGTGCTTCCATTCCATCTACACGTCCACGTCTTGATGTAACGTCTCCCATTACGTCTCCTAAATATTCTTCAGGAATGACAATTTCCACCTTCATAATTGGCTCTAATAATACTGGTTGACATTTGTTCTTAGCTTCTCGTAAAGACATAGATGCTGCAATCTTAAAGGCCATTTCGTTAGAGTCAACGTCGTGGTAGGAACCATCATAGAGAGTAGCTTTAATATCGATTAATGGATAACCTGCAAGAACTCCGTTTTCCATCGCTTCTACAATACCTTGTTCTACAGACGGTATATATTCACGTGGAACGACTCCTCCTACAATGTTATTAATAAACTCAAAGCCTGCTCCATCTTCATTTGGTTCATACTTAATATATACGTGTCCGTATTGTCCACGTCCTCCAGACTGTCGAATGAATTTACCTTCGACTTCAGCTGATCCACGGAAGGTTTCACGATAGGCAACCTGTGGAGCACCAACATTAGCTTCTACTCTGAATTCACGCTTTAATCTGTCGACAATAACGTCTAAGTGTAATTCACCCATACCACTAATAATTGTTTGACCTGTCTCTTCGTTTGTTTCAGTTACGAAGGTTGGGTCTTCTTCTGCTAAACGAGCTAACGCTGTACCCATTCTATCTTGGTCAGCCTTTGTTTTCGGTTCGATTGCCACAGAGATAACTGGTTCTGGGAATTCCATTGATTCTAAAATTACTGGATGGTCTGGGTCAC
>Ga0079225_10000463_pt1 | contig 22008 bp, 22 predicted proteins | sample Poulit2012_FD_76344 | JGI IMG/M metagenome (GOLD analysis project Ga0079225, IMG submission 76344) | Agricultural soil microbial communities from Georgia to study Nitrogen management - Poultry litter 2012 | ecosystem: Environmental > Terrestrial > Soil > Agricultural land | place: USA: Georgia... | reverse complement strand
TGCTGAGTGACCGGATTCAGCAGTTTGTCGGTCACCGGTGATGCTGAGTGACCGGATTCAGCGGTTTGTCGGTCACCGGTGATGCTGAGTGACCGCATTCAGCAGTTTGTTGGTCACCGGTGATGCTGAGTGACCGGATTCAGCAGTTTGTTGGTCACCGGTGATGCTGAGTGACCGGATGCAGCGGTTTGTCGGTCACCGGTGGTGCTGAGTGACCGGATTCAGTGGTTTGTCGGTCACCGGGAGCACCAAATACCTTATAAGTCATACGTATATTCAAAATAAAAGGCATAACCCATTCATCAGGGATTATGCCTTTTTTCATATCAGTCATTAATCAAAAAACACCATATCGACATCATTGTCGGCAGTGATCGTGTCTGTCTGTCTCAAATATTGTTTCATCTTACCGAAATCGACTTCTGCACCGATGCCGGGTTGACCGCTGACCTGGACGACGCCATTTTCGGCAACGACTTCAGGTGTGATGATATCCTCTTTCCAGTAACGGCTGGAAGAAGCGGTGTCTCCCGGCAGTGTAAAGTTTGATAATGTCGTGATTGCTATGTTATGCAGTCTGCCGATGCCTGCTTCAAGCATGCCGCCGCACCATAGCGGAATGTTGTGCTCTGCTGCAAGGTCATGTATTCTCTTCGACTCGGTAATGCCGCCGACACGTCCGACTTTGACATTGATAATCTTACAGCTGCCGAGTTCAATCGATGCTTTTGCCGCCTGATAGCTGTCGATGCTTTCGTCCAGACAGACAGGGGTCTGTATCTCTTTCTGCAGTTTGGCATGATCGACGATGTCGTCTGCTGCAAGGGGCTGTTCAATCATCATCAGATTGAATTCATCCATGGACTTCAGCAGTTCTATATCATCCAGGGTATATGCCGAGTTCGCATCCACCATTAAAGGAATGTCCGGAAATTTATCGCGAATCTTTCTGAGCATTTCGACATCACGCCCGGGTTTTATTTTCACCTTGATGCGCTTATAGCCCTCTTCGACTTTTTCTTCGATTCTTTCAAGTAGCAGTTCATCGGTGTCTTCAAGTCCGAGGGATACTCCGACATCCACTTCATCTTTTTTACCGCCGACAGCTCCGGCGAGTGTCATATCATTTTCTTTGGCATATAAATCCCACACCGCGCCTTCGATGCCCGCTTTTGCCATATTATTCTTTTTGAACGGCACCAGTAGGTCCCATACTTCATCAGGATGTCCGATTTCATTTTTAATGATGATCGGCGCAAAGTACTTTTTCATCGCTATGAGTGCACTGTCCATGAATTCCTCTGAATAGAGCGGGTCTTCACCGGCCACACACTCGCCAAACCCTGACAGTCCGTCTGTATTTACAGCTTCAATAATTGTGATAAATCTTTTCGTCTGAGTGCCGAAGCTTGTAGTGAAGGGATTTTTCAAATCCATCTCTAGCTGATGCAGTTTAATTTCTTTGATCTTCATGATACTCCTCCTAAACAGGTTCAAAATCTTTTGAAATAAAGACAATCATATAACTCGGATACTCATATACAATATTACCATTAAACAACGATAAAATTTTGAATATAAGCATTCCTTCACATTGTATTTAATAATTTATAAGTATATATTGAATATGATCAACTGATAATACTAGTAATTGAAGAAAGGATTTTTAAATGACTGCTGAAAAGATATTGGAAGTTTTCAATCATATGCATGACAATCCGGAGCTGAGCAATGAGGAGTACGAGACGACCGATTATATATTTGATTATCTGGAACGGGAAGGATTCAGTCCTGTCAGATTTAAAAATATTACAGGCTTATACTGTGATATGGGAACGTTCAGTGATGAATATCCGACAATCGGCATACGTGCGGACATTGATGCACTTTATCAGGAAGTGGACGGTTTGAAACGCGCGAATCATTCCTGCGGTCATGATGCGCATACGGGTATGGTCATCGGTGCAATGCTGAAAATGAAAAACCATGAAGCGCTGGAGACGAGGGGTGTCAGGTTCATCTTCCAGCCGGCTGAAGAACTGGGCACCGGCGCGCTCGCCGTAGTGGAGGAGGACATCATCGACTCTCTCGATTATCTGTTCGGCATCCATCTGCGTCCAATTGAAGAAGCGGCGATGGGGCAGGCGTCACCGAGCATCGAGCACGGATCGGCCGCATCATTGGAATTTAAAATCGTAGGGGACGACGCCCACGGTGCACGTCCTCACCTGAACCATAATGCAATAGAAATTGGTGCGGACATCGTAAACATGCTGTCGAAGATTCACATCAATCCGATCATCCCGTCATCGGTGAAGATGACAAAATTCATATCAGGCGGCAAATCACTGAATATCATTCCGGGCATTGCAGAGTGCGGCATAGACCTGCGTGCGCAGACAAATGACGAGATGGATAATTTAAAAAAACAGGTTTTCAAAATTTTAAAGTATGTGGAAGAATTTTATGAAGTATCAATAGAAAACGAGAATTTTTCAGGGATAGTAGCGAGTGAGAGCAATGAAGAGGCAATCCAGTATTTAAAAGAAGGAATTACAGATGCTCTCGGTGCGGAAAATCTTATGAAGCCGATTGTAACAAGCGGCGGGGATGATTTCCATTACTACACAGTGAAGTATCCCAGGCTGAAAGGTGCAATGATCGGTCTCGGCTGTGACCTGCAGCCCGGGCTGCACCATCCGAAAATGACATTTGACCGTAATGCTTTGGAAAATGGTACTGAGATTATATTCCGTTCAATTTTAAAAGTGAAATAAAAGCATTAATCCTATTTAAAAGGGTAATATAACTTTAAATAGGGGGTATCTGTAATGAAAGAGATTTTCTCTTTGTTTAAAAAGGGCAGCATGTCATCACTGACTGCTGCAATCGTCAACTTTGTTATCGGTTTATTGAAGGGCGGTGCGTTTTTTCTGACAGGAAATGTCGCGATGTTTGCAGAAATGATGCACTCCTTCGGTGACTCCATAAACCAATTCTTTGTCTTTATTGGCTCAAGCCTGTCCAAGAAGGCACCGACTAAAAGATTTCCATTCGGTTATGGCAGGCTGGTCAATCTGGTTTGTCTGTTTGCGATTGTCATTGTAGCGATATTGTCGTACGAAACGGTAAAAGAAGGCATCAATCATGTAATTGATCCATTACCGCGTGAAGCTGACAATATGATGATTCTGATCAGCATTGGTGTTTTAGCAATTTCATTCATATTAGAGTCTTTTGTTTTATATAAGGCAGGTAAAGAATCATTGCAGCAGGCAGGTCAGCCGTATGATGGTCTAAAGCCGCTGACTACGAGTTACCTTCATATAAACCGGGCTAAGCCCGCAACAAAGCTCGTCTTTTTGGAAGACACTGTTGCCACGGTCGGTGCTGTGATTGCAATCATTGCGATTTTGATCGGACAGTATTTGAATGTGCCTGTTGCAGAAGGTATTGCGTCAGTCATCATCGGTCTGATGATGTTTTATATCGTTTATAAAGTATTTATGGAAAATGCGGCAGGTGTACTTGGTGAGAGTGACCCGCATATGGAAGAACGGATTTCCTCCATTGTATTGAATAATAAGGAAATCAGGGATATCAGAAAGCTGTTTGTTATGAAAGAGGGAGATGACTTGCATGTGGAAGTAGTCGCGGAAATCGATAAAGATTATACAGTGGAAGAAGCCAATGACATCAGAGATGATATTGAAGAAATTATACTCCATCAAAATCATGTGACTGATGTGAATCTGGAATTTGAAGCGGATGATGGAAGGCGTGCATGGCCGCAGCAGATATCTAAAAAGAGAAAGTGAAAAAAGAGCATGGACTTTGTCCATGCTCATAATCTTTTATTGTGCGAGTATAGTGTCTACGTTATCTGTTCTTGTTACTATGAGGAACACTGTTCCTTTATCCATTTCGGCTTCATATTTTTCAGCTTCAGTCTCGGAGAAACCGATGTTTTCCAACTGTTTTCTCAACTGGTCGCCTTTTTTATCGAAAGCGCCTTTTACAGCATCTCCGATGCCCATTTCATTTGCGCCGATAGTATTGATTTCTACATTTTTAGCAATACGTTTCGTACGCTCATCATCGTGGGAAATGACATAAATATCATTTTCTCCAACATTTTGTGATTTCAGCTTTTCTATATCTGTTTGCAGTTCTTCATCATTCTTATAACCTTTGATAAATGGTTTAGCCATAATTATCTCCTCCAAAAAATATCTTTAAATCACATACAATATAGTAATTCCCGATATGGAATTTATTAAACATATTTAAAGGAATCGATAAAAAGAGCCCTTGGCAGGCTCGATTCAATGACTAAATATTTTTATGCTGGTCAATATCATCTGTATACGCAGAATCATCGGCAGAAAATTCATATGTTTCTGTACGGACGACGGGGTCGTCGAACGTTCTGGATAACTTGCGGTGATATAGGAATAGTATGATGATTGCTGCAATACCGGCAGTGACAACATTCAATAAAGCCAAAAGGATGGCGACGCCGATATTTTTAGTGTACGCATTGAATACACCGATGAAGATGACAGATTCCATCAATATATAGGAAATTGCAATATCTCCGACGGATAAGCCGAGGAAGTATACAATCAGACCTGTTATTGCAAATGTTAAACCGAGATGTTTTGGATTGAAACTGCCCTTTTGAAAGACATTACCGTCAAAGTCCTGTCCGGCCACATAGAAGGTACCGAAAGGAACAAAAGATAACATAGGAACATCAAGGTTCTTCTTTTCAGCTATGCGGAACAGGAAGTAACCCTGCAGTAACCATTTAATGAGTCCGACAGCGACAACAAATATCAACACGATTATGCCGATGGCGAAGAGTCCGGCCAATAAACCAAAAATTTCGATGGTGATCACTCCTTTGTGCTTAATTATATCATGATTAAAAACAGATAAAAAATTTACAATCTCATGGATTCATTCGTATAATTCATAAAACAATAAGTTTATTCAGGTTTTTGCATAAATATTCTTGAAATGGCATTATTATAATGTTAGTATAAATATCATTATCATCCAAAAATAAATTATAGAGGTGTCTATTATATGAGTGAAAAAGTGGTATTAGCATATTCAGGCGGATTAGATACGAGTGTAACGATTAAATGGTTTATCGATGAAGGGTTCGAAGTAGTCGCGTTATGTTTAGATGTCGGGGAAGGAAAAGACCTGGACGTCATTAAAGAGAAAGCCCTGGAAATGGGCGCGTCGGAATGTTACGTCGTCGATACTAAAGAAGAATTTGCTGAAGAGTTTGTAAGCTATGCAATTTATGGGAACTCAATGTATGAAGGAAAGTATCCTTTAGTGTCAGCGCTCAGCAGACCGCTGATCTCAAAGAAATTGGTAGAGGTTGCACATGAAGCAAATGCAGACTATGTAGCACATGGATGTACGGGTAAAGGAAACGACCAGGTGCGTTTCGAAGTTGCAATCAAATCACTTGATCCGTCGCTTAAAGTACTGGCGCCTGTCAGAGAGTGGACTTGGAGCCGTGAGGAAGAGATTGCATATGCGAAAAAACATAGTGTGCCGATTCCTGTCGACCTGGATTCACCATATTCAATCGACCAGAACTTATGGGGCAGAAGTAACGAATGCGGTGTGCTTGAGAATCCGTGGAACCAGCCGCCGGAAGATGCATATGACCTGACGGTACACCCTGCAGATGCGAAAGACGAAGCTGAGGAAATCCTGCTGACATTTGAAGCAGGTCTTCCGACTAAGATCAACGGAGTCAGTTATGCTCTTGATGATTTAATACTTAAATTGAATGACATCGCAGGTGCACACGGCATTGGACGTATAGATCATGTTGAAAACAGACTTGTCGGCATAAAATCCAGAGAAATTTATGAAACGCCTGGTGCAGCGGTCATTTTAACTGCGAAGCACGATCTGGAGACAATCACTCTGACGAAAGATATCGCTCACTTTAAACCTATAGTGGAACAAAAGTATACAGAGCAGGTTTATAACGGTTTATGGTATTCACCGCTCAGTGATTCATTAAGAAAAATGCTGAAGGATATGCAGACAGAAGTGAATGGTGACGTACGTCTTGAGCTTTATAAAGGAAATGTCATCGTAACCGGCCGTCAGTCGGATAACAGTCTGTATAATGAAAAACTCGCAACTTATACTTCAGAAGATGCATTTAACCAGGAAGCTTCCGTTGGTTTCATTGAGATATTCGGTTTACCGACGAAAGTTAAAGCAATGCTGGATAACGGAGTAAAGATTAATGACTAAGAAAGCATGGGGCGGGAGATTTTCAGGTGAAGCACTCGAATGGGTGGAAGAATTTAATGCATCGATCCACTTTGATAAAGTGCTTTTGGACCTGGATATAAAAGGAAGCATCGCCCATGCAGAAATGCTTGCAAGCTGCGACATTATTTCAGCGGAAGACAAGGATACTATAGTCGACGGACTTCACCGTGTAAAAGAGGAAGTTGAAAAAGGCAATATCGAATGGAATGTGAAGCATGAGGATATTCATATGAATGTGGAGCATGCATTGATAGAACTGATCGGTCCTATAGGAGGCAAGCTCCACACAGGACGCAGCAGAAATGATCAGATTGCTACGGATATGCATCTCTATGTAAAAGAGCAGGTCCAGATAATCATTCAGTCTATAGAAGAACTGCAAAACACCATCATTAAAATAGCCGAGGAAAATATTCATGTCATCATGCCCGGATATACACATCTGCAGAGAGCACAGCCGATATTATTCTCGCATCATTTAATGGCTTATTTTTGGATGTTCAAAAGGGATAAAGAGCGCATGCAGGACGCTTTGAAGCGTATAGATGTGTCACCGCTCGGTGCAGGTGCAATAAGTGGAACGACATTTAACATCGACAGGGAAATGACGAAAGAAGCGCTCGGCTTCGGAGATTTATATCACAACAGCATGGATGCCGTGAGTGACAGGGATTATATTATTGAGACTCTGTCCGGCATCAATCTGGTGATGATTCATCTTTCCAGAATTTCAGAAGAAATCATATTCTGGATGAGTGAAGAAGCGAAATTTGTCACGTTGAGCGATACGTTTACTACAGGCAGCTCGATGATGCCCCAAAAGAAAAATCCGGATATGGCTGAACTTATCCGCGGTAAAACAGGACGCACTACTGGATCACTGATGTCGATGCTGATGCTCGTCAAAGGACTGCCGCTTACTTACAATAAAGATATGCAGGAAGATAAAGAAGGGCTATTTGATGCTGTGACGACTGTCCTCGGCGCCTTGAAAATAATGAACGGCATGATTGATACGATGACAGTAAATGAAGAAAGACTGGAGCAGACCATCAATGAAGATTTCTCAAATGCGACAGAACTTGCTGATTATCTTGTTGAAAAAAATGTGCCTTTCAGAGAGGCACATGAAGTGGTCGGAAAACTCGTGCTGAAGTGTATTGACAGCAATCAATACCTTAAAGATTTGAGCCTTGAGGAATTTCAGTCGGCAAACAATCTGATCGAAGAGGATATTTATGATGTCCTGTTGCCTAAAACGGTTGTTGACAGACGTCTGAGCTACGGCGGCACATCCACTGAATCAGTGAAACAGCAGATTAAACATGCTAAGGAAATCATATAAAAAAGACTCGCATTATGCGAGTCTTTTTTATTTATCTGAACCTTCGGCTGTTCCTGGCATTTATTTTATTGGCACTTCTGTAAGCGTCTATAATTGCGAACAGCCATACAATCGGCAGAAAAATATAACCGATCAGAATAGCAGTCAAAGCTCCGTTGATCACCTGGAGAATAATAAGTGTAATTCCTTTAAAGAAATGTCCGTTGTATATTTGCCCAAGGCCGCTGATAAAGAAACTTAAAACTGCAGCAACGCCTGCACTTTTTTGTGTTGGCATAAATTTAATTCCTCATTTCGTATATATTCAACTGAATGCAATATACCCTTTATTCCTCGTCTTTAAACTTTGCTCTGCGATCTTTGCCGCCAGGCATGTTGAACGGCCACCAGTTACCGCGTTTAAGCGTGACAACCAATGCCGGTACAAGAAGCGGCAGGACGATGAATGCATAGAACAGCAGTGCGAATATGATGACGCTTGTCACCTGGACCAGTATGACGATACCTGAAGGGTAGAGTGCAGCAAAAGTACCGGATAGTATAATAACCGCGGTAATGACGACAGTCCCCATCTTCTTGATCGCTATTTCTATTGCATCTTTAATAGAATGATTCACTACTTCTTCTCTGAACCTGTCAATGATGAATATCGAGTAGTCGATACCGAGTGCTGCGAATATGATCAGGCTGAAGAACGGTACTGCCCAGTTCAATTGTTCTATGCCAAACCAGCCGAGTATCCACTGAGTCATGCTGACCGATGCAAAGTATGTGACAAATATTGAACCGATCATCACTACAGGCAATATGAATGATCTGAAGAGCACTGCGAGTATTACAAATAAAGTGATTACGAAAATGGTGACTACATAAGAGTAATCTTCTGTTGTAATCTGGTCAAGGTCTCTGTTCATACTCGTTACACCTGAGAAATAGCTGTCCACTTCACCCAGCTCAAGACGGTCGAGTTCCTTGTTCACAGTAGCTTCTACATCGTCAAGTACAGCCATGGCTTCATGACTGTACGGGTCGCCGTCCAGTATGACGTTCAGGTTGATTGCCGTGTTATCGGCAAAGCTGTACTGATCGATGGCGCTGTCCAATTCTTCAGAGCCTATAAATTCCTGCGGTACGTTGACACCGGTATGATCGACGGCTTCATTATCCGTGACCTCGGTCAATAAACTCTGGATTTCGCCGAGACCTTCATTGGCTTCACCGATGCCGCTGCTGATGTCATCCAATCCCGCGGACATCTCTTCGAGACCGTCGGAAAGCTCGGACATCTGCTCTGAAGCCTGCTGCTGCTGAGTTGCCATTTCTTCATTGGCTGTTTCGACCTGTGTGGTCATTTCATCAAGGCCGGTCAGCACTTCTTCAAGCTGAGCGGCAGCACCCTGCACATCGCCGGTCATCGTCAAATATTGACTGATGCCTTCGAGACCCTGACTGAGTTCACCCAGTCCGCTGCTTAATTCGCTCATATCGCCTGCAGCTATTTCCTGCCCTGAAATTTCCTCGCTGATGCTTGTCAGGTTTGATGAAATTTCCTCCAGTCCGCCGGCAGCTTCATCCAAGCCGCCTGTAATTTCGTCCAGGCCGGAATTCGCTTCATTCAGCTGGTAGCCGACTGAAAGTTCATCTATCGGGTCTCCGGTCGGTCTGGTGACAGTCTGAACTTCCTTGACACCGTCAAGCTTGCTCACTGTATCAGCAACAGATTCAATACGAGTCAGACTTTCACTGTTTACAAGGTCATCGCCGTCAGAAAGGATAACCTGGATCGGGAAGATCGTTCCTTCATCAAAACTTTCGCTCACTACATTGGTCGCATGTACTGCCGAGTATGAATCATCCAGTTCACTCAATGAGTCATAGCTCACTTCGTCGTCATAGAAGAATGACAGTACAACAAGTATGGCTATAAGAGAGAAAATGACACGGGTAGGGTGCTTGATCGAAAACGTTCCGAACACTCTCCAGATTTTACTCTCTTTCGTTTCGATGTTTTTAATGCTCGGCCAGAAAATATATTTTCCAAGCAGAGACATAAGAATCGGCAGCAATGTAAACAGCGACAACAGCATGAATGCCATACCGAGTGCCACACCGACAGCTGAACGGTATATTTCAAAGTTTGCAAAGTACAGGACCGCAAATACGACAGCACCTGAGATGCCGCTGATGAATACTGTTTTACCACCTGTTTTAAAAGTGTTTAATGTTGCCTGGTATTTATCATTGTTCTGCAGTTCTTCTTTGAATCTGTTCAGCAGTAAAATACAGTAATCCGTACCTACACCAAATAAAATTACGATTAGAAAACTTTGTGTCTGAGGTGAAATCGGGAAGCCGAACCATTCTACGAACCATCCCACAAAAGACTGGCCGATCAAGTATGAAATCCCGACAACCACAAGCGGTATCAGCGGCGTCACTACAGATCGGAACATGACCAGCAGAACCGCAAGGACGATGATGACAGTGAAGATCTCAGTTGTCTGTATACCGTTCATCGCATCTTCTTCAAGCGTTCTTTGTATCAGTTCATTGGAGGTGATTGAAGTGTCGGCTTCGGTGGGATTCAACTTCTCGATGCCGTTTGCGATTTCCAATATGACATTTTCATCACCGGTATATTCCATCGGAATCATCATAACGCCACTATCTTCGTTGATGAAGCCTTCCTGGAGATCTTCGTTCAGTTCTAGAGGATTGACGATATTGTCAACTTCTTCGACACTTTCCAACTCTTTAATATATGCCTCTATATCCTCCTGATGTTCTGTGACACCATCATCAAATTCAAGAACAAGAGACATCATTTCACTGTCCTGGCCGTGCTTTTCCAAGTATTTACGAGCCTGTTCACTTGGCTGATCATCAGCTAACTGTACATCACCTTTTTCAGTGGCAAGCTGAGTGAGATTTGGAGAAAACATGAACGTCAGTACAGCGAAAGCAATCATCAAAACCGTTACCGGCCATTTAAATTTCAGGATATGTTTCATTCATTCTTCCTCCATCTGTATACTTTAATATTATTTCTGTTGCCTGATGCAACTCTGCTAACTCATCTGCAGTGATATCCTTGATATCTTCATAAATGGAATTTTTAATATTTGATAGGAATTCAACTAACAGCTTTTTTGCATTCGGATTCAGGACGACCAATTTTGAACGGCGGTCATTCGTAAGTTCATTCATTTTAAAAGAAATCAGATTTTTATTGGAAAGTTTCTTCAAAGTGTGAGTTGTTGAACTTTTAGTTGTGTTCAAAGCTTCGGTGAGGTCCGAGGGGGTGGCATGGGTATGAATAAACAGATATTGCAGCACTTCCATCTGCGATCTGGAAATATGTAATTTTGATACAGTATCTGTAACATCATTAAAGATATTTGCATAGCCATATCCGTAAATGTCACGTAAGTTATTTACAGTTTCAGGCATTCTGTCCACACGTATCCCTCCTCATATAGTTTAGCATGTTGTACTAAATTACCACAGAAAAATTTTAGCATTTTTAAAAGGGCGTTTCAATTAATTGCCTGTTTGACAATTTGTCTAATATCGCACAATTGTTTTAAAAATGATATTCTTACAATATAAATAAAAAATGAAGGGTGATCGGATGTTTCAATATCAGTCTCTATTCAGGAAAAATGCGAGTGGCCAGGCAGGTAAAATTATAGGTCTGACAATACTTGCAGCAATTTTTATGATGATCAGCTTTTTTATCATATTTACTCTGGCCATGCTGCCGACTATCGCGATGGGTGAGAGTGTGTGGGTATTATTTTATTTACTGTTTATCTTCTTTTTATTATTTTTATTCAGTATTTTTGTAATCTATCCGATGAGTATAGGGGTCATAAAGTATTTCACTTCGGCTTATACCGGTGAAAGGTACGGCTTTGGTGATCTGTTCTTTGTATTCAAGGAACGCAGGTACGGTAAAGCAATCAAACTGACCATATTGGTAATAATCGGATACACTATTATCAGCTTAGGCCTGTCTCTGTTGATGCAGCTGGCTTTTACAGCGGTCAATCTGCCGTTTTCCGCGCTGATGGGCGGTCTGTCATATGAAAACAGTATCGAGGCTTCTGCAGCGATGATTACGGGACAGATCGGCATCTTCATATTAATGCTGGTGGTGAACCTGTTGCTGCTCCTGGTCATGTATATACCTTATGTGCTGTTGATGATCTACATGTTTCTGGTCTACCTTGTATTCGTGGATCAGCCGCATATACCGACGTTCGATAAATTTTCAATTGCTTTCAAGGTAATGTTCCAGGCCGGGCAGAGTCTGGTAAGACTGTTCTTCAGCAATGTACTGCTGCTCGCGGGTGTGACGATTCTTTATTTTGTTCTTATGCTTGTTGTAGGACTGCTTATCGGCTTCCTGGCGGCAGCGATGGACAGTCCTTTCCTGATTGTACTTATATTGGCTGTTATGGGAGTGCTGTCCCTGATTTTTTACATTTATGTCATGTATCTCATGGTCGGTTCAATCGTTGCCTTTTATTATAAAGGGCGGAATGTATTGGATGAACAGGCTGCAGCAGCTGTGCCGCATGATGCTGTTGAAACAGCCGGTTATGACGAGGGTTACCGTGATGACGAACTCAGACCTCTGGATGACCGAAATTATTAAATTAACTTTGAAGCCCGGATTTTACCGGGCTTTTTTTAATTGAGCTGAAATTCTTTTAATCATCAGTGCGGAGAAGTAACATTAGATTATTGGAATTAACTATTAACATCGGGAGTGAGAATGAATTGAGTGAAAGCAAAAAAGGTATCATCTTTGCCATGGGCGCATATCTTATTTGGGGTTTCCTTCCAATCTACTGGAAGCAGATTGAAGAAATTTCTTCATATGAAATTATCGCTCACAGAGTATTATGGTCATTTGTATTTATGATTTTATTCATCGTTTTTATCGGCAAGTGGAGATACTTCAAAGAAGATTTGAAATTCATTTTCAGTAATAAAAAGAAAGTGATTGCGCTTTTTCTGGCATCAGCAGTAATCACTTCAAACTGGCTGGTATTCATCATCGCTGTTCAGGCCGGTCATATATTGGATGCGAGTCTCGGCTATTACATAAATCCGCTGATCAGCATTTTGCTGGGACTTATCATTTTAGGGGAAAGGTTTTCCAAAGTCGGCTGGGCCGCAATAGTTATTGTGACTGTAGGAGTGGTCTATATGATTGCGGGCCTGGGGTCTGCACCCTGGATATCATTTTATCTTGCTGTCAGTTTCAGTTTATATGGGCTGATTAAGAAAACGATAAATCTGGATGCCGTTTACGCAATGGCGGTTGAAACGTTTGTCCTGGCACCTTTTGCTTTGATGTATATCATATATGTGCAGGCGACAGGCGCCGGTACGTACGGGGTGAATACCGAAAGCATATGGATGATGGGGGCGGGGGCGGTAACCGTAATTCCACTTCTTCTGTTCAGCCTGGGTGTTCAGAAAATTCGCCTGTCCCTTATTGGCTTCCTGCAGTACTTCGCACCGACGATCATGCTGCTCCTCGGTGTTTTTATGTACGAGGAAACATTTACAGATGTTCATGCAGTCGCATATGTGTTCATCTGGAGCGGACTGATCATATACAGTGTGAACAGGTATTTGGCAATGAGGAATGAGAATAAAAAACAATCGAGACGACGTATCAAAAATTAGCATATTATTAGTTAATATTAATTAAGCATGGTATTATTTTATAGAGATTAGGCTTTGAGGAGTTAAATATTAATGAATACTAAAAAATATATGATGATACCAATGCTCCTTCTGTCAGTGTTCTTTACCGCCTGTCAGAATGATTCCGATGAAACAGAACATGAAGTGCCTGAAGACACGACAGAAGACACAGCAGATCAAACCTCAGAAGAAACGACAGAAGAACAAAGTGACGAGCAAAATATAGATGAAGAAAATAATGAGCATGAAGCAGAAGAAACAGAAACGAAAGATGGAAAAGAAGAGGGGACAGCTGAAAATGAAGAGATACTCAATCAGGTGATCGACCGGGCGGAAGACCTGGAAAGCTATGAAGCGCTCATAGACCTGGAAGGGTCTGTTGATGGCGCACCATATGATTTAAATGCTGAAGCTGCCATTAAAGATGGAGATCCGCCTGATCTGTTATTAAAATCCAATGATGAAGTGAGAACGGTCGCAAAAGATGGTTCGACGTATATCTTCACTGGTGATGACTGGGTGGAAACGACCGAGTCCATGAATATTGAGAGTTTATTTTTCGTAACATATGACAGCACATTGAATTCCCTGGTGGAACTGTCAGGACATTTGAGTAAAGAAGAGACGGATGATTCATATCTTTTTACTTATGAAGGATCGAATCAGTCAGTATATCAAGCATTTCAATCACTGCTGGGTTTTGAATTCGGTGCTCTGGATACTTCAGGCATATACAGTGACCTCACAGTCGAAGTGGATAAGGAAGAGCATCTCGTAGAGTATATTGACTATGAAGCATCAGGCGAAGATGCAGAGGGAGAATACTCGATGAACGGTGATGTTGAATTCACAAGCTTTAATGAAGTGGAAGATATAGAACTGCCTTCTGAAATCGAGGAGGATAATTAATAGTCTAGTCTGTAAACATTGAAAACCGAACGGCTCGTGAGAGCCGCTCGGTTTTTTGATGTTCAGGACATCCTGATTCGCATAACTTCATGTTTCCGAGCAGTTTATTCGAAATGGTCGTCGTAATTCGCACAACTTCAGATTTCCGAGCAGTTTATTCGAAATGGAGAGCGTAATTCGCACAACTTCATGTTTCGATATGACTTATTCGAAATGATCGTCGGAATTCGCACAACTTCTGATTTCCGAGCAGTTTATTCGAATCCAGCCTGCAGGGGCCGCTATCAGTTGATCGGGATCATATAGAGTTCGATAAAATCCCTGTCTTTTTCAAGATCGGGCGGCAGGGAGAGTGACTCACCGAGTGCTTCAAGACGTTCATCGATGGTGAAGCCGGGCTCTTCGGTTGAAATTTCTACGGTGATATTGCCGACAGCCTTGATATAGACTGCTTTGAAGTAGAAGCGGTCAACGATGCCCGAGTTCCGCCATTTCTCCGCATTCACTGTTTCAAGCACTTTTTCAAGCTCAGCTTCATCACTGACCCGGAGCGAGAAGTGGTGGACGCTGCCGAATCCTTCTTTTTCAATTTGGGAAGTTCTGTTTTCTATAATAAAGACCGAGTCCGCGCCAAATTTCACCTCGGCTTCAACAGTTTCATCATCCCATTCACCAACGACTTTCCCGCCGAGCATTTCTAAAAATAAAACCATCGGCTTCAAGTATTGGACGGTAACTTCAACCGCCTTGATGCCGGTGATTGCAAATTCTTCAGATATATCAGCTCCCGCAAATGGTTCTGATTCATCATATTCCGGATCGACGATCAACGCCAGGCGCTGGGTTTCATAATCGGAAAAGTTCATATATGTGTAACCGAACCTTTCGATGGTGCCTTCAGTATATATCCCCTTTTCCTGAAAACGCTCTTTGAAATATTCCAGTGCTTCCAGTGAAGGAACTCTGAAGACGGTTCGTGATATGGAATTTGTACCGGCCTGATATTTGGATGACTGGCCGATTTCAAAAAATGTGATGTCTGTTCCTGGTGTCCCTTTATAGTCGGCATAGAACAGGTGATACATGCTCGGTTCATCCTGGTTGACTGTTTTCTTGACCAGTCTGAGGCCCAGTATCTTTGTATAAAAATCATGGTTGTCCAAAACTTCTTTAGTTATTGCAGAGACATGATGCAATCCTTTAACTGACACAAATATCTCTCCTCGGTAAATATGTTACATTTATTATATAATACGAGTACATAGAAGACTAACTTTAGAGGGTGTTGAATATGGAACATCTATTTATAAAAGGGAAGAATAAAAACCCTTATACAATCATTTTATTTCACGGGACAGGCGGACGTGAGACCGATCTGTTGGATGTGGCGGCAACGATAGATTCAAATGCCAATGTATTGAGTCTGCGCGGCAATACCGATGAGAACGGACAGACCAGATTTTTCAAACGGCAAACTCCGGTGGAATTTGATGAAAACAGTCTGAGGGAAGAGGGCAGAAAAGTAAAAGATGCACTTTTATCTTACGAAAAAGAATATGGCATAGATCTCGAGCAGTCTATATTAGTCGGGTATTCCAATGGTGCAAACATGGCAGCGCATCTTCTGCTTAATTATGACCTGTATTTCTTCGGAGCGGTACTGTTGCACAGCGGCTATAAAAGCGAACAGATTCAGAAGGTGGATTTGACTCGTACGAGTGTCATGCTCACTGCCGGGGCAAGGGATATGGTGACTACGGCAGGGGAGTCGTACCAGTTGAAAAAAGAATTGGAACTGCGAGGAGCGATTGCTGAAGTGAAACTCACCGATGGCGGTCATGAAATAGTGCCGGATGAACTGATGGAGGCACATGTATGGTTCCTCGGTCTAAAAAGAGAAGCGGAAGATGAATTTGATAATTTAGGCAAATGATGGGGAGCTGGAGTATGCAGATCATCGATCAGCCAGAACGCAGGGCAATTGCTATGATGCAGATATATTTCTGGGGGTCACTGAGCCTGATCAGATTAAGAAGATCGGATGGAATCAATGACCGCCTTCAAAAAGCACGGGAAGAACACAGAGAAGCATCATCAAAAGACAGAATTTAGAGAACAAAAAAACAGGCATTAGGCCTGTTTTTTATTTTAAATAAGTTTTTTCCAAATATATCGCGAGTCCGTCCTCTTCATTGCTGAATTCCGTAACATCGTCAGCTGCACTGATGACGGATTCTGTACTGTTTTCCATAGCTGTTTTTCTGCCGCACACTTCAAATAGTGGCAGATCGTTCATCGAGTCACCGATTGCATGGACATCTTTTGTCGAAATAGCATATTCTTTCACCAGTGTCTCCAGGCCGGTGCCCTTATCTTTTCCACCCAGCATGATTTCACTGTTATGTCTGCTTGTTTTGTATAAGGAGAAATCCAGGCGCTTCTGCTGGTCGCTCAAATAATCGAACCAGGCGTCTATCTTCTCAATATCCTTGGAAATGAAGAACACTTTCAGCAGTTCATCCATATTCAGTTCGTCGACCCACTGTTCTTCGTTATCCAGTGTCTTGAGCAGCTGCACATGTTCATATTCGAACATTGTTTCAGGCTGCTCCCCGCCGATGTCACGCGCACTGTATTCCTTATCCTGCTTCAGTGTTCTGCCGCCGCTTTCAGCAGTGAATGCTTCATAATAAATTTCACGTTCTCTTGCGGAAGCAAGAACTTTTTCAACCAATGCCCTGTCAAAACGGTAACTGACAATCTTTTCATAATCACTGCCGGAAAGATTGTAGATGCTCATTCCGCTGGCTGCGACAAAGCCTGATAAAGGGACTTCCTCTGGTGTCACTCTGAGAATGCCGCTCTTCGTCCGGCCTGTGGCGATGAAGATCAGCATTCCCTGATCGTGCAGCTTTCTTAAAGCTTCCACGAGACGCGGGGAGTACTCCCCGCGGTTTTTTAATATCGTACCATCCATATCCAAAGCGATCGCTTTCATAAATATATCTCCTATAATGTATGATTATTGAATTTATTTGTTAATTAGACTATACCAAATATGTTAAAATGTTTGTTAATTAAATTTATTGGAGTGAGCGCAAGAATTGAATATATACAGGAAATCACTGCTGGACGGTCTCACTATCGGACTCGGCTATCTGCCGGTCGCTGTCGCCTTTGGAATTACGGCAAAGCCGCTGCTCACCGCATTCGAAACTTTTTTGATGAGCTTTATGGTCTACGGCGGTGCGAGCCAGTTTCTGGCGCTTCAGATGCTTTCCGCCTCGAGCAGTGCAGCTGCAGTCATCATTGCCATTTTCGTCTTGAATTCCAGACATTTTGTCATGTCTTTCAAAATCAACTATGATTTGAAAGATGAATCACTTCTTAAGAAACTGTTCATTTCATCCTACGTGACGGATGAATCATTTGCACTGTCTTCAAATGTTGAGGACGAACGGAAAAACTTTATCAACTACTTCATCATCTTTATTACTGCATACATATTCTGGGTTGTTTTTTCCTTCGTGGGATATATGGCCGGGGAAATAATGAGCGAAGAGTGGGTGACTGCCAGCGGCATCGCTTTATATGCACTTTTCATTGCACTGCTGGTGCCGGCCATAAGAACACACCATAAATATTTGATTGTCGCGGTGCTCGGGATGATATTGCATTTCATCTTTTCGGAAATAAACTTCATCCCTTCCGGGCTTGCCATCATTCTGGCGATGCTGCTGGCGGCACTGTTCGGATTAGTTTTGGAAAAAAAGGAGTGATAAGGTATGATAATGTTAATCATTGCGTTATTTCTTGCGACAATCATCACGAGGATCCTGCCTGCATTTTTGGTCGGTGGCCTCGTATTTCCGCAGTGGCTGATTACACTGCTCAATTACATACCATACGCTGCGCTTGGTGTATTGATCTTTCCCGGATTATTGACGGCAGTTGAAACGCCGGGTCAGGGGATTTTAGGCGGCTTATTTGCAATGATACTGGCAATATTCAGGGTGCCGCTGTTTTTTATTGTATTTGGAACGATTATTTTTGTTTACTTTTTAATTTAAAATAGTGAGGGAACATTTATGTCGGATTTCTTGTTTATATTCATCAATGTCATGCTTCCCATCGCAATCATTGTAATTATCGGCTATGTGGTGCAGCTCAGGTTCAAACTGGACCGTGGCACGCTTGCCAAGCTGATGATCAATTACATTATGCCGGTCTTTATTTTCATGAATCTGTTTGAAGCGGATCTGGAGCTTACGCTCCTGATGTCTGTACTGATGTTTCTCATATTATATGCAGCCCTCACATTTGTCCTTACATATTTTATCGGCAGGGCGATTGGGCTCGGACCCGGGCATCAAATACTTTTTACCAACTCGAATCTTTTTTATAATGCCGGCAATTATGGTGTGCCGGTCAACGACCTGGTTTTCAGAAGTGATCCTTTTGCGATGAGTGTTCAGATCATGATGGTCTTTTTTCAAAATATGTTTGCGTACTCATACGGGGTCGTATCTCTCAGAGCTGCAGAATCCGGCAAATGGAAAGCGCTGCTCGGATACTTTAAAATGCCGATATTTTACGGGCTTGCGCTGGGTCTGATATTTAACTTTTTCAATATAGGTGTACCGGCGTCTGTATATATTTCTTTTGACTACATCAGTGATGCTATGATCGGTACTGTACTGTTCATACTCGGTGCGCAGATTGCGGGCATATCGTTCAGACGAATCCGTATAAGTGCTGTTGCTGCGAGCCTCATCAGACTTATCATTGGACCTGCCCTGACAATTATTTTATTATTGTTATTCAATCTGAACGGCGTGGTGGCCCAGGCGATATTGATTACGACGGCGATGCCTTCGGCAGTGAACAGCACCATCATCGCCCAGCAGTACAGTGATGATCCTGAATATGCAGCGGAAATCGTCATGTTCAGTACATTATTCAGCGTGGTGACCATACCTCTCGTCATCTACATCGCTTTGAATGTATTTTAATATTTCTGATATGATAAAATGTAATTACTAAATAGTATTTGGAGGTGGATCTGTCATGGCGAATGCAGAGACGCATTTGGAAGCATATAATATGAATGATTTAAAAAGATTGGCAAAGACCATTTCGGTTAAAAATTATTCTACTTTTAAAAAAGATGATTTGATAAAAGAAATCATTAAACAGCAGAAAAATTCTGAAACGGCGGCATATGCATATAAGTACATTGATGAGGATTCATTTAATACATGGAAAAAATCAGTGAAAGAAGATAAGGAAAAGCGCTACTCGCTTGAGGAAATCTTCGGCCTGTATATTATGGGGTATGCATTTGAGGATACTGAACAGGAAGACCACTTCTTCCTGACAGATACGATCGTCGACCTGTATAAAGAAGTGGATACGACAGAGAACAGGGAAGAAAGGCTCGAAGTCCAGAGAAGATTGAACCTGATCAGAGCTGCGCTTCACCTGTACGGCATCGTCAGTTTTGAACAGCTGATTCATTTATTTAAGAAGTATTATGATGAAGACGTGACTTCAAAGGAAATCATCGACTTCCTTGAAGGGTCTCCTTATGACATTTCGATTGATGAGGATAATGCCCAGATAGTAATTGATGATATGAACTATGCCCAATATGAAATGGTCAAAAAGCTTCAGGGTGACAGACCGTATTATGAGCCTGAATTCGGCAAGTTCATCAAGTTCAGCAATCCCAACTATATTGATGAATCATCCAACCACAGGAAGCTGCGTGAATGGATCGAGAAAAATGTAAAGGTTCCCCGTTCCAAACATGAGAGCATCTACATTTCTCTTTTACAGCTGATCATGCGCGGAGAGAAACAGGACGAAATCGTTCAATATTTGATGTCGCTCGATGTTGAATTCAGCAATGTCAACGACCAGCGGGACTTTTTCGACAATATTACAGGCATCGTTGAAAACACACGCCATTTCAAGTTCAGAGGTCATAAAGAATCAGAATTGAAAACTAAGACAATCGTCAAGGAAGTAAAAGTCGGACGTAATGATCCTTGTCCATGCGGCAGCGGCAAGAAGTACAAGAAATGCTGCGGTGCTTAGTGATGGAAAACCCTGTGTAAAGCAGGGTTCTTATTTATATTGAATTTTCAAAATAATAAAATTAAGGGGGATTTCATGAAACATAATAATTATCCATATCAGAACAGTCGCTACAGTGTATATGCAAAAAACGGGATGGTTGCAACGACACATCCACTGGCAACAGAAGCGGGCATCGAAGTATTGAAGCAGGGCGGTAATGCGATGGATGCAGCGGTCGCGACTGCTGCGACATTGACGGTCGTTGAACCGACGAGCAACGGTATCGGCGGGGATGCTTTCATGATTGCCTGGATGAACGGGGAGCTACACGGCATGAATGCGAGTGGACAGTCTCCGGACAAAGTATCGAAGGAGACTTTGAAGGTGCACAGCTACGATGAAATACCTACATACGGCTGGATGCCGGTGAATGTACCCGGAGTGCCGGCGGCGTGGGCAAGCCTGATCGAAAAGTTTGGCAAGCTCACTTTGAAAGAAGTTTTAAAGCCTGCCATCCGGGCGGCAAAAGACGGTTATGTCATCACACCGACAGTTGCGAAATTCTGGCAGGCTGCACATAAGACATTTAAAAGAGAGGTCGAGAATTTTCCGGAGATAGAGCACTGGTTTGAAGTGTTCGGCGAAGTGGAGCCAGGCGATGTGAAGACATTGCCGAAGCATGCTGAAACTTTGGAGGATATTGCGGATACGAATGCAAAATCATTTTATGAAGGCGATCTGGCCGATAAAATAGTAAAGTATGCGGAAGAAACCGGCGGGCTCATTACCCATCAGGACTTGAAGAATTTCGAAGTGGAATATGTCAAACCGATCAGCATCAATTATAAGGGATATGACATCCATGAAATCCCTCCGAATGGACAGGGCATCGCAGCATTGATTGCACTCGGCATCCTTAAAGATGATAATTTTGCAGAGAAAGACGGGCATTATTACCACCATCAGATCGAAGCGATGAAACAGGCGTTCAGTGATGCAACGGCTTATGTTTCAGACAGCAGTCATATGAAAGTGACATCCGGGGATATGCTGGATGTGGAATACCTCCGAGAACGCCGGAAGGATATTGATGCTTATGCACAGGAGCGTGTGCACGGTGAACTGCCGAAGGGCGGGACGGTGTATCTTGCAACGGCAGATAATGAAGGCAACATGGTTTCATATATTCAGAGCAACTATATGGGCTTCGGTTCAGGTGTTGTCGTTCCGGAAACAGGGATTGCACTTCAGAACAGGGGACATAATTTCTCGCTTGATGAAAACCATCCGAACTATATCGGCGGCGGTAAAAAATCATTCCATACGATTATTCCGGGTCTCATCACGAAAGATAAGAAACCTGTCGGGCCATTCGGTGTCATGGGTGGATTTATGCAGCCGCAGGGTCATCTGCAGGTGGCGATGAACCTCATTGATCACGACATGAATCCCCAGAGCGCCCTGGATGCACCGAGATGGCAGTTCATGGAAGGTCTGCATGTAGATGTGGAAGATCGTTTTCCCATGGATGTCGCACGTGAACTGAACAGAAGGGGACACCAGGTCAATGTCAATCTTGAACCGAACCATTTTGGGCGCGGACAGGTCATCATCCAGCAGGACAACGGCGC
>Ga0079225_10000461_pt1 | contig 22032 bp, 21 predicted proteins | sample Poulit2012_FD_76344 | JGI IMG/M metagenome (GOLD analysis project Ga0079225, IMG submission 76344) | Agricultural soil microbial communities from Georgia to study Nitrogen management - Poultry litter 2012 | ecosystem: Environmental > Terrestrial > Soil > Agricultural land | place: USA: Georgia... | reverse complement strand
TGCATCGAAGCACGTTCAGAGCGTGCCCACTTGCTGATTTACGATAAAAGGGCCCATTCATCATGGTTTTTGAACTCGGTAATGCTGAAGTTCTCGGCTTGGCTGGTTTGTTTTTGATTGTGGGGAATATGGTTAAAGAGCGCGTCGGTATTCTGTCGCGATTTTTCATTCCTGCCCCAGTGATAGGGGGGCTGCTTTTTTCCCTGATCGTATTGGTTGGGCACCAAACTCATTTATTTGATTTTGAGTTTGACAATACCATGCGTGATCTGCTGCTGATCATGTTCTTTACGACCATCGGTTTTACGGCCAGCCTGGAAATGCTGAAAAAAGGGGGCATTGCCGTTGCTCTGTTTATTGCCTGTTGTACCCTGCTGGTGCTGCTGCAAAATGTCATTGGGGTTAGCCTGGCCCAATTGTTGGGGGTGCACCCCCTGATCGGTTTGGCCGCAGGCTCGGTGTCCTTGATTGGGGGGCACGGCACCTCGGCTGCCTTTGGGCCTTTGCTAGAGCAAAAAGGGGCTGTAGGTGCCTTACCCGCCTCGCTCGCGGCAGCAACCTGGGGGCTGGTGGCAGGTTCAATGATAGGTGGTCCATTGGGGCTACGCTTGCTGCGCCGGCGCCGCATCAGTCGGCCGTTGCCCGAAGCGGATGGCACCGCGGCCGTACCCGCCGAAGACGAGTTGCTGACTGATGATGCAGATAATGAGGGGGCTGGGCCCGAAACACCGGCTGCAGAGGGGCCGCAAGGGCCTTTGGACCGAGCCGCTAGGCGTCAGCCCGTTTCGCTGTTGGCCGTGATATTCCTGTGCTTTGCCATTGGCATTGGTGGTGCGGTTTATGCCGTGTTGGAAGATCACCATATCACCATTCCCGCTTATCTGACGGCCATGGTGGTCGCCGCCATCATCCGCAATTATATTGATTGGCGTGGCCATCGCTTTCCTGTCCGGGAAATGGAAACCATCAGCGAGATTTCTCTGGGTTTCTTTTTGGTGCTGGCTTTGATGAGCATGAAACTATGGGAGCTGGCCGATGTTTTTGGGCCCATACTGATCATTTTGGTGGTGCAGACCATTGTGGTATTCTTTTTTGCCTACTACATCACCTATCTGATTATGGGGCGTGACTATGATGCCGCTACCTTGGCGGTGGGGCATTGCGGGGTTGGTTTGGGGGCCACCCCGAATGCCATGGCCAATATTCAGGCCTTTACGCTGGCCAACGGCCCCTCACCAAAGGCGTTTTTTGTGATTCCCATTGTGGGCTCACTGTTTATTGATTTTATCAACGCCATTGTCATTACCGTCTTTGTTAACGTATTTGCCTGATGCGGGTTGGCAAGTCGGCAAGACGGATAGCCGCATGTGCCCGCTACAGGCTTGGGTACTGGCCTATAACTGATAGTCGTATTCAACGGTCAATGGGGCGTGGTCACTAAAGCGCTCTTCCTTGTACACATGGGCTTTTTTGGCGCGCGCGGCAATGCCCGGGGTGGCAATATGGTAGTCGATGCGCCAGCCTGTGTTGTTGGCCCAGGCTTGTCCGCGGTAGCTCCACCAGGTGTAGCCCTCGCCAGTGGCTTCCGGATAGAGCTGCCGAAACACGTCGACCCAGCCGAATTCCTCGAGCACTTTGGTCATCCAGGCCCGTTCTTCTGGTAGAAAGCCCGAGTTTTTCTGATTCCCGCGCCAATTTTTAAGGTCCATCTTGGTGTGGGCAATGTTCCAGTCGCCGCAGATGATGAATTCACGCCCCGTCTCACGATGGGCTTGCATCATGGGGGCGATCCAGGCTTCGAAACGCTCAAGGAAACGGTATTTGGCCTCTTGGCGTTCATCGCCGCTGGTGCCCGAAGGCAAATAGGCGCTGATGACCGTCAGCTTGTCGTAATCGGCGCGTATGAGGCGCCCTTCAGGATCAAATTCATCGCATTGCATGCCGGTGCTGATGGTTGCCTCGTCATTTTTCAGGTACAAACCGACACCGCTATAGCCAGGGCGCTCGGCAAGGCAAAAATGGCCCCGATAGCCCTCGGGATGACGCATGGGCGCTTTGAGATCGGGGTCACTGATACGTACCTCTTGCATGCACAAAATATCGGGCTGCTCCCGAGTTAACCAATCCGCCAGGCCTTTGCGGTAGGCGGCGCGAATACCATTAAGATTGAGAGAGGTGACTTTTAGCAACCGTTGGCTCCTGCAATGAGATGGATGATAAGGGTCAGCCCGGTATATTAGCAAAATCTGCGCGACTGCGAGGAAGCAGCCGGAGGTATCGCCTGTTTTATGTCCTTGTCTTTGCCCCAAAAAGTAACGATTGTGCAGTGGGCTAATAATCTGTGGAATAATAGGGCCTGTTTAATTTATTGCTCTGAGGAACACATGCAAGCGCTACGCAATCAATTTGTACAGTTTGCCCTGGACCAGGGCGTGCTGCGCTTTGGCCAATTTGAAGTCAAGTCTGGGCGCATCAGCCCCTATTTCTTTAATGCCGGCTTGTTTAATACGGGCAACAGTGTGCAGCGGTTGGCTTCTTTTTATGCCCAAACCTTGCTCAATGCGCAAATCGACTTTGACATGCTTTATGGTCCCGCTTACAAGGGCATTCCTCTGGTGACCGCTACTGCCATGGCACTTGGCGCACACCCCGAGCGAGAGGAGCGCGATGTGCCCTTTGCTTTTAACCGCAAGGAAGCCAAGGCGCATGGTGAAGGCGGGGTGTTGGTAGGGGCCCCGCTCAAGGGCCGGGTAGTCATCGTCGATGATGTGATCACGGCGGGCACCTCAGTGCGCGAGTCCGTTGAAATCATACGTGCCCAGGGCGCTGAGCCCGTTGCGGTCCTGATTGCCCTGGATCGCATGGAGCGTGCCGGCACGGCATCGCAGGTGGAAACCTATTCCGCAGTACAAGCCGTTCAGGATGAATTTGACTTGCAAGTGATCAGCATTGCGTCCTTGGCAGACATCATGTTTTATTTGGAGAACACCCCTGAACTGGTGACTCACAAAACCGCCATTGCCGCCTATAGACAGCGCTACGGGGTATAGGGCAACGACACTGCCGCTGGGGTATATTGGCCGTGCCCATGCCTGGCTTCTGCAGGCCTAATTATCGAGCTTGGCCTTAAGAATCTCAGCCACTTGACGCGGGTTAGCCTGGCCTTTGGCGGCTTTCATGACCTGACCCACCAGCGAGTTAAAGGCGCGGTCACGCCCAGCATGGTATTGCTCAACAATTTTGGGGTTGGCCGCAATGGCTTCATCCACCATGGCCTCTAGGGCGCCGGTATCACTAATCTGCTGGTAGCCCCGTTTTTTAATGATGCGATCCGGGTCGCCTTCTTCTTCGCCTTCCCACATGGCCGCAAACACTTTGCGGGCCATATTGTTGGAAATGCTTTGGTCAGCGATGCGGCTGATGAGCCGCGCCAGCTGTTCAGGACGCACGGGCGATTCCTGAATCTCGAGCTCGGCGCGATTTAGGGCAGCAGCCAGGTCGGTAAGTATCCAGTTGGCAATGAGCTTGGCTTGTTGGCCGTCAAGGGCGGCCAGCGCCGTTTCAAAATAATCGGTGGTGGCCCGCTGGCTGGTTAATTGAGTGGCATCGTAGGCACTGAGCTCGAGCTCTTGCTGAAAGCGCTCTTGTTTTTCCTGGGGGAGCTCGGGCATGGCTGACTTCAGTTTTTGAATTTGTGCCTCGGTGATGATCAGGGGCAACAGATCAGGGTCTGAAAAATAGCGGTAATCATCAGCATCTTCTTTGGTACGCATGCTACGCGTTTCATCGCGCTCGGAATCGTAGAGGCGCGTTTCCTGGATGATCGTTCCGCCACTTTCCAAAACGTCGATTTGGCGCTGTGCCTCGTAGATAATGGCACGCTCGAGGAAGCGGAAAGAGTTAATGTTTTTCAGTTCGCAGCGGGTGCCCAGGACGGTATCCCCAGCTCGTCGCACGGAGACGTTGGCATCGACCCTAAATGAACCTTCTTGCATGTTGCCATCGCAGATGCCGAGCCAAACCACCAAGCGATGCAGGGTGCGTGCGAAGGCGGCTGCTTGGGCGGCGGAACGCAGATCGGGCTCGGAGACAATTTCCAGCAGGGGCGTGCCTGCACGGTTCAGGTCGATACCCGAGCTAGACTCGCCATGCGGGCCTACATAGTTTTCGTGCAAGGATTTGCCAGCGTCCTCTTCGAGGTGAGCGCGCGTCAGCTGAATGGCGTAATCTGTGTCTTCGAGCTGGAATTCGATCTGCCCCCCTTCAAGAATGGGTCGATCAAATTGGCTGATTTGATAGTTTTTGGGCAGGTCAGGATAAAAATAGTTCTTGCGTGCAAACACCGAGGTCTGGTTAATAGTGGCACCTACCGCAAGGCCAAACATGATGGCCTTTTCAGCAACAGCGCGGTTAAAGACGGGCAAGGCACCAGGCAGGGCCAGATCGACCTCGTTTGCTTGGGTATTTGGTTCGGCACCAAAGGCGGTGCTGCTGCTGGAAAAAATCTTGGCAGCTGTTGATAGTTGTACGTGGGTTTCAAGCCCAATGACAATTTCCCATTCCATGATTACAGTTCCGGTGTTCGTTGATGCCAGTCGGTGTGTTTCTGGTAGCAGTCGGCGATGGCAAGCAGCTGCCCCTCGTGATAGTGACGACCAATGAGTTGCATGCCGATGGGCAGGGCTGGACTGTCGCTGCTAAAGCCGCAGGGCAGGCTCATGGCAGGCAGCCCTGCCAGGTTGGCGCCAAGCGTGTAGTGATCGGCCTGCCAGCTTTCTGTTGGCTTGGCCAGGGGCTGATTCAGTAGCCGTGGCAGGTCAGCGGTGACGGGCGCCAGAATAAGGTCGCATTGCTCGAGGGCTTGCTGGTATTGTTTGAAAATCAGATGGCGTACGCGTTGAGCCTGCAAAAAGAAAGTCTCGTAATGGCCTTCGCTGAGCACGTAGGTGCCGGCCAAAATGCGGCGGATAACCTCGGTGCCAAAACCTTCGGCCCGACTGCGGGCCATCATGTCGTGGATGTCTTGGTAGTCTTGGGTGCGGTGGCCATAGCGTACCCCATCAAACCGGGCCAGGTTGCTGGAAGCCTCGGCGGGGCTAATGATGTAATAAGCCGCGCTGGCCTTGTCGCTGAGGGGAATGGACACCTCGACCCGCTGTGCACCAAGTTGTTCGAGGGTTGCCAAGGCCTGTTCGAGGGCCTGGGCAATTTGGGGGTCCAGGGCCTGCCAGTCAAATTCCTTGATGAGGCCAATGCGCAAGCCCTTGAGCGGGGTATTCCCCTGTTGGGCAAATTGGCTTTGCAGGGCGTCATGCTGGGCCTGGATGCGCTGGCCGTTGTTGGCTTCTTCGTGGCAATATTCCAGGCTGGTAGGGTCTTTGCTGTCAAAACCGCTCATGGCGCCTAGCAGGGCCAGCAGGTCTTGGGCAGAGCGCGCAATGGCCCCCGCCTGATCCAGGCTAGAGGCATAGGCAATCAGCCCATAGCGTGAGACCACCCCGTAGGTTGGCTTGATGCCGCTGACTCCGCAAAAGGAGGCTGGCTGGCGGATGGAGCCCCCGGTGTCCGAGGCTGTGGCAGCCAGGATGGAACCGCTGGCAACGGCAGCCGCAGAACCGCCTGAGGAGCCTCCTGGCGTGCGGTTTTGATCCCAAGGGTTGGCGACCCCGCCATAATAAGAGCTTTGGTTGTCAGAGCCCATGGCGAACTCGTCGCAGTTTAGCTTGCCCAGGCTGACTGCGCCGGCCTGTGCGAGCTGTTCGACCACGGTGGCATCAAAGGGGCTTTGATAATGATCCAGCATTTTGCTGCCGGCGGTGGTAGGCCAATGGCGGGTGACCAAGACGTCTTTGTGGCCAATGGGCACCCCCGTTAGCGGCGTATGCTGGCCTGCTGTGCGTTGCTCATCGGCCTTTTTGGCTTGGGCCAAGCTGGCGTCGGCATTGATGGACAGCCAGGCGTTAAGGTTTTTTTGCTGTTCGATGGTGGCGAGGCAGTCTTGGGTGAGCTCTACGGCGCTGATTTTTTTGGCTTCAAAAGCCGCTTGCAATGACTGGATGGTAGGAAACTGATTCAAAAGCATTCTGGCAGCCTATTCGATAACGGTCGGCACAAGGAAAAGCCCGTCTTGCTGGGCTGGGGCGTTAGCCATCAAGGTTGCGCGCTGTTGTTGGTCAAGGCGCGGGCTGGGGATGTCATCGCGTAGCCGCAGCGCAACCTGCTGAGCCATGAGTGGGTTGACCAAGGGCTCGACCCCTGTGGTATCGACGCTATCAAGTTGGTTGATAAAACTGAGTATATGGCCGAAATCGTCTTTGGCCTGTTGGCTTTGCTCGGGGCTGAGCTCGAGTTGAGCTAGCTGGGCAATATGCGCTACCTCTTGTTCATTGATGGTCATGGTGAATTCCAAAGTAGGTTGGAAATTTTGCCGGAAATTTAAATTGTAATTAAAACAGCACTAGAATATACAACGTTGTGCGGAAATGAGAAAATAGCCTGTAATTTTGGTCATTCAGGTCGATTTAACGGTGTAAATCGTTACAGGTTATTAACCAGGCGCTAAAACAGTCTAATTTCACTTTGATTATAAGTTATCATTAACAGTTTACTTCGTTGATGTTTTTTATGTTCGCTTGCGTGGGTGGCTGTACTGCCTAAAGTTTGATCAACAAGCGCTCGCACGGAACATTCTTTTTTTACCTTATTTATCTTCATTGCGCACCCATGTTCGGATTCCTACGCAGTTATTTCTCCAGTGATATGGCCATTGACCTCGGCACGGCCAATACGCTTATTTATGTACGGGGTAAAGGTATTGTGCTTGATGAGCCGTCGGTGGTTGCTATCCGTCATGATGGCAGCCCCAATGGCAAGAAAATCATTCAGGCAGTCGGGCAAGAAGCCAAGCAAATGCTTGGACGGGTGCCTGGCAATATCGAGGCAATACGCCCAATGAAAGATGGGGTGATTGCCGATTTTACAGTGACTGAGCAAATGCTCAAGCAGTTTATCCGGATGGTACACCCGCGCAGCATGTTTGCGCCCAGCCCCCGCATTATCGTCTGTGTACCCTGCGGCTCGACCCAGGTCGAGCGGCGCGCCATCCGCGAGTCCGCCTTGGGCGCCGGCGCCAGCCAGGTGTATCTCATCGAAGAGCCCATGGCAGCTGCCATCGGGGCCGGTTTGGCGGTCTCGGATGCCAGCGGTTCCATGGTGGTTGATATCGGCGGGGGCACCACCGAGGTTGCCATCATTTCCCTGGGTGGCATGGTATACAAGGGGTCGGTGCGGGTTGGTGGTGACAAGTTCGACGAGGCAATTATTAACTATATTCGCCGAAACTACGGTATGCTTATCGGTGAGCCTACCGCCGAACGTATTAAACAAGAAATCGGTTCGGCCTTTCCAGGAACCGAAGTACGCGAGATCGAGGTCAAGGGGCGCAACCTTTCCGAAGGGGTACCGCGTAGTTTCAATGTCTCTTCCAATGAAATACTCGAATCGCTGACAGACCCCCTCAACCAAATTGTTTCTGCGGTCAAGACTGCGCTTGAGCAGACCCCGCCCGAGCTAGGGGCCGATATTACTGAAAAGGGTATTGCACTGACCGGGGGTGGGGCCCTGTTGCACGAGCTGGATCGCCTCCTTCAGGAAGAAACCGGCCTGCCGGTGGTGGTTGCTGAAGACCCACTGACCGCTGTCGTACGTGGTTGTGGCGAAGCCCTCGAACACCTGGAAAAGCTGGGCTCTGTATTCATTTATGATTAAGGTTTCTTTTTTTCGCCGTGCCTGCCGCTTCTGGCAGGCGGGTCTGATAGTCACTGCCAATGCAATCGCCAAACACCGTTCGGCTTTTTAAACACGGGCCTTCTGCAGAGGTCCGGCTTCTGGTATTTGTTATCTTGGCGGTGGTTTTGTTGGTGGTAGATGCGCGTTGGTCCGTGCTTGAGCCCGCGCGTCAAGGGGTGTCAGTTGTCCTTTACCCCTTTCAGCGTATCGTACAGGCGCCCGGCGATGTGGCGCGTTATGTACGTACCTGGGCCGATGCCACCCAAGCGGTGCGCATGGAAAAAGAGGCGCTGCACCGCCAGCGCATCGAGCTGGCCCAGGTGGCAACCCATGCGGCCCAGCTAGCCAGTGAAAACGAACAGCTGCGCCGATTGCTCAAAGTGGTAGAAACCGTAGAGCAGCCGGCGGTCGCTGTCGAGGTATTCTATGAGCCCCCCAACCCCTTTAACCGCCGCCTGGTCTTTAACAAGGGCTCGGCTGCTGGTATCCATCCTGGCATGCCGGTAATTGACGAGGGCGGGGTAGTTGGGCAAGTGCTGCGTGTTACGCCCTACACGGCCGAGGCCGCCTTGTTGACCGATGAAAATGTTTCCATCCCGGTGCAGGTGATGCGCAATGGCATCCGGCTGGTTGCCTTTGGAGGCCATGCCGAGGCCAAGATCGAGGTGCGGTATTTGACGGCCGAGGTTGACCTGCAGCCCGGGGACATGCTCATCACCAGTGGTATCGGGGGACAATTCCCCGCGGGTTTGCCCGTGGCGCGGGTCGATTATATTGAAAACGATAGCTCTTCCGGTTTCGGCAAGGCCATTGCCAGCCCCTTGTCGCGGCCAGAGCGTTATCGACATTTTTTGGTGCTGCTCGTGGATGACTCGGGTCCGAGTTTAAGCGATGCTTTGCAATTTTATGAATAACAAGCGTTCTGCTGCTTACCATAACGACTCAATTGGGGCCCTCCAGCCTCTGGATACTAGCCCGTTTCGGCATCCTTCCAGCCCCTGGCTCATAGGAGGGTCCATTTTTTTGGTCTGGCTTCTGAGCCTGTTGCCCTGGCGTGTGTGGGTGCAAGCCCCCGACCTGTTGATGTTGGTCTTGTGTTTTTGGGCCTTGCACGAGCCGCGCCGGGTCAACATGATGTTGGGTTTTTTTCTGGGCATCTTAATCGACGTTCACGACGGCGCCCTGCTGGGCGAGCATGCCTTGAGCTATGTGCTGGCCATCTACGGTGTGCATGTGTTGCGCCGGCGTCTGTTGTTATTTGGTTCGGGGGTACAGGCGGTGCATTTGCTGCCTGTTTTTGTGGTGGCGTTGGCGGTACCGCGTTTTGCCCATGCCTGGCTGGTAGGTGAATGGGTGGGCTGGGGCTGGCTGCTGTCCGCGGTTTGCATTGCCCTGTTATGGCCGTTGGCCGATTTTTTGCTGTTTCTGCCGCAACGGCGCCTGGATGTTAGCGATGATGATGGCGGTTAAAGGCTCGAACCAAGATGTTTGAATTCAAAAAAACATCCCATCTTTTGAAACGTCGCATGTGGCTGCGCGTGGTGGTGGCTGCGTCGTTTATCATCGTATTGTTTGCCGTGTTGGGTATGCGCCTGTGGTATTTGCAGGTGGTGCGCTACGAGGGCCTGGCGGCTCAGGCCGATCAAAACCGCATTGCCGTTTTGCCGTTGTCCCCACGCCGCGGCGAGGTGTTCGATCGCAATGGCGAGGTGATGGCGCGCAACTACCGTGATTATATTTTGACAGTCACCCCCGCCTACGTGCAGGGCGACCTGGAGCACATGCTCGAAGAGCTGGGCACGGTGGTTTATTTAAGCCCGCGCGACAAGCGTCGTTTTTTAAACGCCGCTGGGCACTCAAGCCGCTATCGGCCACAGCATTTGCGCAGCAACCTCAACGAAGTTGAGGCTTCATGGTTTGCGGCCCAATCTTACCGCTTCCCCGGGGTTCATCTCGAAGCCCGCTGGGTGCGCGAATACCCACAAAAAACAACCGCTGCGCATGTTATTGGCTATGTTGGCCGTATTTCCAGTGAGGATGAAGAGCGCCTGGAAGAGCTAGGCCGACTAGGCAATTATCGGGGCACCCCGGTGATTGGCAAAAAGGGCATTGAGCTGACTTGGGAAGAAGAGTTGCACGGCCAAACAGGGCTGGAAGAGGTCGAGGTGACGGCCTCGGGGCGTCCCGTGCGGGTGCTCAACCGCATCGAGCCTGTCGCCGGCAAGGATCTGCGCCTGTCCATCGACCTGGGCTTGCAGCGCGAAGCCGAAGCCTTGTTCGAAGGGTACCGTGGGGCTTTAGTGGCCATAGAGCCCGCTACCGGCGAGGTGTTGGCCTTTGTGTCCTCACCCTCCTTTGACCCCAATTTGTTTATTGACGGCATTGATGCAGAAAGCTGGCGCAAGCTGAATGAATCCACCGATTTCCCCTTGATTAACCGCCCTTTGGTGGGCACCTATCCCATTGGTTCGACCTATAAGCCTTTTGTGGCGCTGGCGGCCCTCGAACTGGGCAAGCGTGATCCCAAAGAGCGGGTTTCCGACCCGGGCTATTTTGAATATGGTGGGCAGCGCTTTCGCAACGCGGGGGGCGCCGCTTATGGCATGACCGACATGCACCGCGCTCTGGTCGTTTCTTCGGATACGTATTTTTATTCGCTGGGGCCAGAAATCGGGGTGGATGCCCTGCATGATTTTGGCAAACAATTTGGTTTTGGCCAGATCACCGGCATTGATTTGGACGGCGAACGCCGCGGGATTTTGCCATCACGCGAGTGGAAGCGCAATTATTATTCCGACCCCGAGGTTCAACGCTGGTATGCGGGAGAAACCATTTCAGTGGCGGTGGGACAGGGTTATAACTCATTTACCTTGCTGCAATTGGCCCAGGCCACCGCGGTACTGGCCAATGATGGGGTCTATATGCGTCCCCATGTTGTCAAAGAGCTGATCGATCCGACAACCGGTGCCGTAGAACCTACCGTAACCGAACCTTCTCATACCATTGATTTAAAACCAGAGCACCTGGAGATCATCAAAAACGCCCTGGTAGACGTCACCCGTATTGGGACAGCACGCCGCGCCTTTGAGGGGGCGGCCTATGAGGCAGCCGGCAAAACGGGCACGGCACAGGTATACAGCTTGCGTGGGGCCAAATATAAAGCAGAAGAGGTGGAAGAACGCCTGCGCGACCATGCCCTGTTCATGGCTTATGCACCAGCCGACCGACCCCAGATTGCGTTGGCCCTGCTTGTGGAAAATGCGGGCTGGGGGGCAACAACTGCGGCCCCCATAGCGCGGCAGGTATTTGATTACTGGTTAATTGAACGCGGTTTCGGTTTGCTGCTTAATGATGAGGACATTGAATATCAATCGGCAGCTCACCAACCCGGCCAGGCCCAGCTTGATGGCCTGTTTTTGGGGCAGCCCTCGCTTGCCTTGCTCGATGAAGGGATAATGCCCGTGGAGCCTGGGGACCAAGCAGGGTTGCTTACGTCCGACCGCCTGGTGCCGGGGGCAACCTTGGCGGCAGATGGTGGGGCGGCGGACAAGCAGCGCAACCCGACAGACGCCTGGCTGTTGACCGAGCCAGAGGCCGCGCAGTCCCTTGATGACCGCGGGCCGAATGAGGCTGGGGCCAGCACACCCGGGACCAGCACCCCTTCAAAACCCACTATTTGGTCTACCATGCGCTCAGCCATCGTTTCCCTGGTTCAGGGCCGGTTTTCGGCTGATGCCAACACACCATTTAACCCATGAAAAAGATCTGGCAAGCGGCAGTAGCCGCCGTTTTGGCCTTTGACTGGCCTTTGTTGATTTTGTTGGGGGTCATGGCCTCTTTGGGGTTGACCATCATGCAGTCGGCCGTGGGGCTGGCTGACCCCCGCTTTAGCGAGCAGTATCGCAATTTTGTGCTGGCCTTTTTCTTGATGTGGGGGGTTGCCCTGGTGCCGCCCAAATGGTTGCAGCGCTTTGCCGTGGTCATTTACGCGGTAGCGGTACTGCTTTTGCTGGGGGTGGAGTTTTTTGGTGAAACCAGCAAAGGCGCAACGCGTTGGCTCAATTTGGGCCTGTTTCGGATACAGCCTTCAGAGGGGCTGAAAATTGCGGTGCCGCTGATGCTTGCCTGGTATTTTCACCAGCGCCAGAATACCCAAATGGGGTTGCTGGATATGCTGATGGTGGTGGTTATTCTGGTGATTCCTTTTTTCCTGGTCGTGCGCCAGCCCGATTTGGGTACTGCAGTATTGATATTTGTGGTTGGGTTATGCGTCATTTATTTTGCCGGTTTTCCCTTTCGCTGGTTGCTGCCCCTGATGATAGTGGTCGTGGGGGGGCTGGCGCTGATGCTGTACTACGAGGATACCCTCTGCGATCCTGATTTTGACTGGAAAATATTGCATGGTTACCAAAAGCACCGTATCTGCACCCTTTTTAATCCCAGCCTGGACCCCTTGGGCAAAGGGTTTCACACCATCCAATCAATGATTGCCGTGGGTTCGGGGGGAATGTATGGCAAGGGCTTCATGCAAGGTACCCAGGCCCATCTGGATTTTATTCCGGAACGTTCCACAGATTTCATTTTTGCGGTATTTGCCGAAGAGTTCGGTTTATACGGCGGCGTGGTTTTGTTGACCCTCTATGGGTTGATTGTTCTGCGGGGGTTATGGATTGCGGCCTATGCCACAGACCAGTTCAGTCGCCTGGTGGCAGGGGCCATGGCCATGATGATCGCTGTCTATGTTTTTGTGAATATTGGCATGGTGACGGGCATTTTGCCGATTGTTGGGGTGCCCTTGCCCTTTTTGAGTTACGGCGGTACCGCGTTAATGACTCTGGGCATAGCCTGCGGCATTCTAATGTCTGTCAGTGGGCATCGCGAAGAAGAGCAGCCCCCAGGTACCTTGGCATAAGGGGCCAGACAAGACCGCTTTATGTTAAATGGTCTTGCAATAAGCGCTGGATGGGCGCGGGCAGGGCAATTTGTTCCAGTTGATGCCGTGCTACCCAGTGATAATCCGCTGCCAACCGAGGCGACAGGGGCAAGGGGTTTGGCTGGGGCTGTACTGCGGTCTGCAGCAGCCAGGGGTGAATGACCAGCTCAAAGTGGGTAAAACGGTGTTGAACTGAATTCAATGCTTGCAGCCTGCACGGCTGGGCTGTATCTGGCCGGGGTGGTACAAACTCTGTCAGCTGCTGTTGATCCTTAAAGCTGGGCAGGGCGTAGAGCCCGCCCCAAATACCTGTAGGCGGACGCTGATGCAGCAGCACATGCTGATCATTGGTCCAAATCAGCATGTGGCGTTGGCGGGTAGGAATGGTGGCCCGCGGCCGGCGCTGGGGCAGCAGATCTTGGGTTTGGGTATGAAAAGCGTGGCAATGAGGCTGCAAAGGGCATTGTTCGCAGCGGGGCCGGCTGCGTGTACAGACCAGGGCGCCCAAGTCCATCAGCCCTTGGGTGTAGCTGCCGATGGGCAAGTCAGCAGGGGCAGCGGCCAGCAGCTGCTGGGCCAATGCCCATAGCTGCTTTTCTGTCTGGCTGCGATTTAGGGGCGCATCGATACCAGCGAAACGACATAAGATACGTTTGACATTGCCATCCAGGATGGATACACGTTCTCCAAAGGCAAAGGCGGCAATGGCAGCAGCAGTCGAAGGGCCGATGCCGGGCAATTGGCGCAACTCTTCAAAGTGCTGCGGAAATTGTCCTTGCCATTCTTGCATGACGGTCTGGGCACAGCGATGCAGGTTGCGGGCCCGCGCATAATAGCCCAGCCCGGCCCAATAAGGCATAACCTCTTCCAGGTTAGCTTGGGCCAAATCCGCCAGGGTAGGGAAACGCTGCAAAAACCGCGGGTAATAGTTCAGCACGGTTTTAACCTGGGTCTGCTGCAACATGATCTCTGAAAGCCATATCGGATAGGGATCCTGGCTTTGCTGCCAGGGCAAGTCATGGCGGCCATGTTGCCGCTGCCAGCGAACCACAGCCGGCGCAAAGAATTGCAATACGGAAGGCGTTAATGAGGTCACTGCAGGGGCAGAACGCTTAGAGTTGATAAACAGGCCGACGGCTGACTGACCAGCGTGCTGCCAGGGCCGCAACGATAATAACCAATAAAATGGCCAATGCGGTGCTAATGGGGTCGGGCAGGTGTAAATCCAGGCTGATGTGGTAGCTATCTGCGACGCGGGTAAAGGTTTGGGAAAAGAAACCCAGTGCAAACCGACCCATTAGCAGGGCCAACAAGCTTGCCAGCAAGCCAGTCAGGGCGCCAAAGTACAAAAAGGGACGCCGCACAAAGCTTTCCGTGGCCCCGACTAACCGGGCGACAGCAATTTCCTCTTGATGGCTGAGCGACTGCAGCCGAATGGTATTGAAGACGGTGCCAATGACAATAAGCATGACCCCCAGGCTTAGTAATAACAAGGCTTGCTGGCCGAAGCCCAACAAGGTGTCAAGCTGCTGCAGCCACTCGATATCCAGTAATACCTCGGCGATTTGGGGCAGGGCTTCCAGTTGCTGTATGGCCTGGTTGATGGTTTGCTCGGATTCATCGGCAGCCACCTTGAGCACATAGGCGTCGGGAAGCGGGTTTTCATCCAGTACGCTTAAGGCCTGGGCCCAGCTTGGATTATTTTCCAGGTTGGCCAGCGCCTCGTCACGAGAGACAAAGCGGTAGGTTTCAATCCAGGGAAAATCACTTTGCAGCTGTACCTCTAACTGCTGCCGCGCTTGCTTGTCGACCCCCGATTGCAAAAACAAGGTCATTTCGGATGCCACCGGGATGTGGTGCACCAAGGGCTGGGTGGAAATCAGCAAAGCCCAGCTCATGAAAGGTACCGCCAAGGCCAGGGCAATGACGAAAATATTGGCCAGCGAGGACAAGGGGCGGATGGCCAAGCGCGTCAGGGCAATACGAAAAGCGTAACGATGCTGTCTGAGCCAGCTCATCATGATGGCGCTCCTGCACGGTCAGAATGAGTAGATTGAGCGTAGAAATCGGGCAACCCTTGGTGATCGGTAAAGCGCCCCTGCTCGATATGGAAGGTGCGCCGGGCATAATGGCGCATCAGTTGATGATCGTGTGAGGCAATTAACGTGGTGACCCCGACTCGGTTAAAATCTTGGAAAACATCCATAATCTTTTTGGCGGTTGCATCATCCAGGTTGGCCGTTGGCTCGTCCGCGATAACGATGGCAGGGCGGTTGACAATGGCACGAGCAATAGCCAGCCGTTGCTGTTCCCCCCCAGAAAGCTCAATGGGGTAGTGTTCTTCCTTATCGGCCAGCCCCACCTTTTCCAAGGCGGCTCGGGCCCGTTTATAGGCTTGTTCGGGGGCGATTCCCAGCACTTCGAGGGGAAGCATGACGTTATGAATGGCGCGCCGATCATTAAGCAGATGGATGTCTTGCAATATCAGCCCAATGGCACGGCGCAAATAAGGCAAGCCCCGCGGCGATAATTTGTCTACCCGATTGCCTTGCACAAAAACGGCCCCGCGGGTGGGGGCTTCCAAACCGCCAATAAGACGCAACAAGGTAGATTTGCCCGCTCCAGAAGGGCCGCTGATAAAGATGAATTCGCCAGGCTGGATGCGGAAGTTAAGATCAACCAAAATGTTGGGGCTACGCCCATAAGATTTGAAAACGTGCTGAAATTGGATCATGGCGCTATCACTGAGCAATTGGGTATGCTGTTATTATGCCGTAAATCCATTGTAAGAGTATGTGTGACTGTGGGGCCAATCGGTTCCGAAACGGTGAAAACAAACAAAATCTTACAAGGCGACCGGAAGACTGGCGGCTATTGTTCGGGTAAATAAGCAAAAGTAGCAGTCTTTTACATGGGTTAGTGTCATTTGCCTGTTAACAATTGAAAAGTTTTGGGTCGTGACAACTTTTCTCGGGTAAATTAAATTTATCTGTTTCATTCGGAGGATGATCACATGAGTCAATTAAAAAATCACACACGGTGGGTGACCTTGCTGGCTGCCTTGAGCCTGGCAGCTGGTTGTGCCACCACAGACATGGGACGTGGGCAACAAACTGCTGTTGGCGCAGGGGCCGGTGCAGCCGTTGGTGCAGGTTTGGGCGCTCTTATGGGCGATAGTACCAAAGCCACCATGATCGGTGCAGGCGTGGGCGCCCTGGCTGGTGGTATTGCGGGTTATAACTGGTCCAATATTAAAAAGGATGTTGAGCAGTCGGGGGCCGAGGGCTTGGGCGTGGATGTGACTGAAATGCCCGATGGTTCGCTGAAGGTCAATTTGCCGAGCAATGTGTCTTTTGCGGTCGGCAAGGCCGATCTCAATTCACAATTGTTCCCCGTATTGGATAGCGTTGCCCGGGCATTGGTGCAGCATCCCGAATTGCGCGCTGTAGCATTAGGCTATACCGATAGCACAGGTTCAGCACAGGTGAATGAGCGCTTGTCCCAGCAGCGGGCCGAATCGGTGACTAATTATTTGGCCCAGCATGGTGTGAGCAACCAGCGTCTTGTTGCCCAAGGTCGTGGTGCCAGCGACCCCATAGGGGATAACGCCACTGAATCCGGGCGAGCCTTGAACCGCCGTGTGGAATTATATCTGTACGCGCCCCAAGAATAAGAGAAGCGGTATAAGATAGTTGTATCAGGAAGTGTGTTGTTAAAAAGTGCCACTGCAAGGCACCCAGAGAATAATTTGTCCTGCTTTTAACAGCGGGAACCCAAAGCGCGTTATTCTTTTCTTTGTTTTTTTAGGGTATGCACCAAACTTTTTAACACCGCTTCCGCCAGGGCCAGTTCGTCGTCACTAAGATTGACCAAGTCTTTGGATTTAATCGTCACAAATGGCCAATCGGTGACATAAGGAGGTACGGGCTCGGCTTGTTGAGCGTGTTCTAGCTCTTTATTGCCGCGTCCTTCGGCAAGCCATTGTGGTGAGACGTTCAGTGCTTTTGCAAGCGTCAAAATTTCGTATGAAAGACGGCGCGTCCCATTTTCATAATTAGAAATGGCGCTTTGCGACAGACGGCACAACTGAGCGAGTTGTTTCTGTGACAACCCGCGGTGTCGTCTGATCTGTCGGAGGCGTTCAGCAAATTGATTTGGCACGCCTCTATTTGACGACGTAATCCAATTACGTTGGTAATATAGGCGTATTACGAATGTCATAAATTGGTTACCGTATGTAAAAGATCTTATAAAGGATGAGACGCTGATGTTGACGCAAACAAGCCCTTTACTTTATTGGTATGCTTTCCCTGACAGTCAAAACAGTGCAACGCCAGTTTCCGAGCGTGTGCAAGCACTTGAGCAAAGCGGTGTACAGGCGTCGTCTTTGCATGATTTGATGGCGGTCTATACCTTGGCCGCCGATCAGTTCGAACAATCCAATCGCACAATCTTTGTGCTTCAGGGTGAGCCACACCAGCTATTCGCCACGTTGTCGCGCTTGCGCTCCATTAACCAGCAAGTTGGGGTCATTATTTTGTGCCCTCTTATCGACGAGAGCTTTTTAATCCAGATGCTGCATAGTGGGGTGGATGGTTATGGCTTAACTTCGGCCTCTGACCCGCTGATTCTGGCATTGGTGAATAATGTTTGGCGGCGTATCAGTACGGTAACCAAGCCTTTGGAGGTCACAGAAAATACCTGGCATCTTACGGCCAAAGGGTGGGTGCTGCTCAGCCCTCATGGCGAGCGCATCAGCCTGACAACCACCGAGCGGCAGCTGCTTTATGTGTTGCTCAAGCAGCCAGGTCGGCGGGCCGATCATCGCACGTTGCTGAATGCCCTTGAAGGTGGCCCAGAGACTCCGATTTCTTCGGGACAAAATAGGCTGGGGGTGATTATCAGCCGGCTCAAGAAAAAGGCCGAAGCGGAAAATATTGATATGCCACTGCGTTCCGTACACCGTTGGGGCTACATGTTTGCAGCCCAGGTGGTTGTGGATGAAGATATAGACGATCTTTAGACGTAGGCGACCGGCCCAGGGCGTAGGCGGCCAGCCCAGCTCAGGGAAAAGCAGGGCCGCAGCGCCCTCTAGAGGTGGCGCTGTGTGCTTCAGGGGCGCTCAACCACCATGTTATCGCGGTGCATCAGTTCCGGCGCTGACATGCTGCCTAAAACCTCAGCGATACGGTTGCTGGGCAAGCCCATAATCCGGCGCGTGTCTGTGCTGGAGTAATTGATTAGTCCACGGCCGTATTCCACCCCATGCTGGTCTACACAGGCGACCACATCACCGCGTTCAAAATTGCCCTCAACATCGATGACACCGATGGCGAGCAAGCTTTTATGCCCTTCGGTAAGCGCCTTGATGGCACCGGCGTCCAGGGTCAGCCGGCCGCGTACCCGCAGGTGATCGACCAGCCAGCGTTGACGTGCCGAACGTATGGGCAGACTGGCCTGCAGCTCGGTACCAATGGCTTCGCCGGCTGCTAGCCGTACCAGGATATCGGGGGTATTGCCTGAAGCAATGACTGTATGACCGCCACTGTTGGCAGCCCGCTTGGCGGCCAGCACTTTGGTCAGCATGCCGCCAGTGCCAATGGTCGAGCCCGCCCCACCAGCCATGGCCTCGAGTTTGGGGTCCCCAGCTTTGGCTTGTCGAATTAACTGCGCTTCGGGGTTGCGGCGGGGGTCTGCATCATAAAGGCCCTGTTGATCGGTGAGGATGATCAATGTTTCGGCCTCGATCAGGTTGGTGACCAGAGCCCCCAAGGTGTCGTTATCACCCAGGGCGATTTCATCGGTGACCACGGTGTCATTTTCATTGACAATGGGTACGACCCCAAGGGCCAGCAGGGTAAAAAGGGTGCTGCGCGCATTCAGATAGCGGCGCCGGTCGGCCAAATCTTCGTGGGTAAGCAGAATTTGTGCAGTACGGATGCCATGGCGGCGAAAAGCGACCTCGTAGGCCTGCACCAAACCCATCTGCCCCACGGCGGCAGCGGCTTGCAATTCATTCATGACGGTTGGGCGGCGTGTCCAGCCCAAACGCGTGATGCCCTCGGCGATGGCTCCGCTGGAAACCAGAACGATTTCCTTGTGCTGTTGGTGAAGCTGGGCGATTTGACTGGCCCATTGTTCGACGGCCTGGTGGTCAAGCCCTTTGCCCTGATTGGTGACCAGAGAGGAACCAACCTTGATGACGAGACGTGAAGCGTTGGAAACGACAGAGGAAAGATCTGCGGACATGGTATGACAGCTGCCTTAGGGGGATAGGGGATCAATCAAGTAGGGTCAATATTGTGCCGTTCGGGATCAAAACGGGGATCATTGGGGTCGAGCTCGTCGAGCTGCTCGCTGAGCTCGGCTTGGGTGGGCTGACCCGTTTCGTCATCGCGCATTGTCTCGAGGGCTGCTTGGGCATCAAGCCACTCTTGAATATCGTAGATTAACTGTTGCACCCCAAGGCCGGTTAGGGCTGAAATACCATAAATGGGGCCCTGCCAGTCTAGTTCCTTGGCCAGTTGTGCTTGCAGCGCCTGGGGGTCGTTGACCATGTCGATTTTGTTTAGCACCAGCCAACGCGCTTTCTGGAACAGTTTAGGGTTATATTGCTGCAGCTCGTGTTCGATATCGCGCACGGCCTGGGCCGCCTCTGCGACGGGGTCAACCTCGGGATCAAATGAGCTGACGTCAACCAGGTGCAATAACAGGTTGGTTCGCGATAAGTGGCGTAGAAACTGGTGCCCCAGGCCAACCCCTTGGGCGGCGCCGGATATCAAGCCCGGTAAATCAGCCATGACAAAGCTGCGGGCTGCAGATACGCGGACGACGCCCAGATGGGGTTCGAGGGTGGTAAAGGGATAATCGGCGATGCGCGGGCGCGCATTGGAGACCTTGTTGATCAGCGTTGATTTGCCGGCATTGGGCAAGCCCAGCAGGCCGACATCGGCCAAGACCTTGAGCTCGAGCCGCAGGGTTTTGGCCTCGCCTTTTTTGCCGTGGGTGAATTGTCGTGGGGCACGGTTGGTACTGCTTTTGAAGTGCAGGTTACCCAGGCCGCCTGCGCCACCCTCGGCCAATAATACCCGTTGCCCGTCTTCAGTGAGATCATGTAGTAGGGCGCCTGTTTGTGCATCGTGAATGCTGGTGCCGACCGGCAGGCGCAAAGTGATATCGGCACCCGAAGCACCGTATTGGTCACGGCCGCGGCCATGCTCGCCGTTTTTGGCACGATGCAAGCGTGCGTAGCGAAAGTCGACCAGAGTGTTGACATTGCGGCTGGCCACGGCGTAGATCGAGCCCCCACGGCCGCCATCGCCGCCGTCTGGCCCCCCTTTGGGGATAAAGCGCTCGCGCCTGAAACTGGCGACACCGTTGCCACCGCTGCCGGCAACGACCTCAATGGTCACCTCGTCTACAAATCTCATGCTGATTCTCAGTGATTAGAATATGTTGTACGCGGGCGCGCTGGAGCCGCCCCATACGGGTTTGGTTGATGTAATCATTATTGTAAAACAAAAAAGCCCTGCCGCGGGGCAGGGCTTTGTGCGACTGATAAGGCGACCTTATTCAGAGGCGATCACAGAGACGGTGCGTTTGTTTTGCGGACCGTTGACGCTGAATTTAACATGCCCATCGACCAGGGCGTATAGCGTGTGATCTTTGCCGAGACCGACATTGGTACCGGGGTGAAATTTAGTGCCACGTTGGCGCACGATGATGGAACCAGCCGAGATGCTTTGACCACCAAAGACTTTGACGCCCAAGCGTTTTGCCTGTGAGTCGCGCCCGTTTCGCGTAGAGCCGCCGCCTTTTTTCTGTGCCATGTTGAGCTCCTAGTTAAAGAGAACAGGGAAAATAGCCGAACACCTAAGCTTCGACTGCGTCGATACGCAGCTCGGTGTAATTTTGGCGGTGTCCTTGGGTACGACGATAGCCTTTACGGCGACGCATCTTGAACACTTTGATTTTTTTGTGTCGACCTTGCGCAAGAACGGTCGCCTTGACGGTAGCACCGTCAACGTAAGGGGCACCTACTTTGATGGCATCCCCTTCGCCAACGGATAGTACTTTGTCTAGCGTGATTTCTTGCCCAATGTCTGCAGGTATCTGTTCTATCTTAAGTTTCTGGCCGGGGCTAACGCGATACTGCTTACCCCCAGTTTTTATGACCGCATACATGGGTAAATCCTTTACAAAGAAACTTTATTGTTTATCGGTTGATAAGGGTAGCCAATGTCATCAGCTACCCAAGGAAAATAAAGCTAAGCCTATGATATTAGCTTGAAAATAACAAGCTGGCAAGCAAATGCCCGCTATGAGCGGTAATCGGCATTGATGCTGACGTAATCATGCGACATGTCGTAGGTGTACACCGTTTCGCTGTGTTTGCCGCGATCCAGGGCAACCCGTACGGTGATTTCGTCTTCCTGCATGACGCGCTTGCCATCTGCCTCGAGGTAGCCAGGGTGGCGGCCCCCATCGGTGGCGACCAGAACATCGCCCAGCCAGAGTTTGATTTTGTTGACATCCAAGTCTGGGATACCGGCGTAGCCAATGGCACAAAGGATGCGGCCCAAATTGGGGTCAGAGGCATAAAAGGCCGTTTTGACTAAGGGGGAATGCGCAATGGCATAGGCCACCTTGAGGGCTTCCTGGGTATCGGCGGCCTGCTCGACTTGAATGGTAATGAATTTGCTGGCCCCCTCGCCATCGCGGACGATTTTTTGTGCCAAGTCCAGGGCGGCGGTTTTGAGTGCTTCAAAGGCTTGTGGGTAATGCGGGCTGGCTACCGAGTCGATATGAACCCCACTTTGGCCTGTCGCGACCAGAATAAAGGAATCATTGGTTGAGGTGTCGCCATCGACGCTGATGCGATTAAAGCTGTAATCAGCAATGGCTCGGGTCATCTCCCGCAATAGTTTGGGTGCAATGCCAATATCGGTGCACAAATACCCCAGCATGGTCGCCATATTAGGCCGGATCATGCCAGCGCCCTTGCTAATGCCCGTGATGGTGCAGCGTTGATTATCCAGCTCGATTTGGGTGGAATAAATCTTGGGCTGCGTATCGGTGGTCATGATGCTGTGGGCCGCTTTAAGCCAGTGCTCGGCGCTTAGCGTGGCAACCGCCTGCGGCAAACCAGCCAGCAGTTTGGGCATGGGCAGGGGCTCGAGGATGACCCCGGTAGAAAAAGGCAGTACCTGAGTGGGCCGCAGAGATAGCAGCTTGGCCAGTTCGCTGCAGGTGCTTAGGGCATCTTCAAGGCCAGGGGCCCCCGTGCCCGCGTTGGCGTTACCGGTGTTGAT
>Ga0079225_10000459_pt1 | contig 22043 bp, 19 predicted proteins | sample Poulit2012_FD_76344 | JGI IMG/M metagenome (GOLD analysis project Ga0079225, IMG submission 76344) | Agricultural soil microbial communities from Georgia to study Nitrogen management - Poultry litter 2012 | ecosystem: Environmental > Terrestrial > Soil > Agricultural land | place: USA: Georgia... | reverse complement strand
GTCATTGACCACCACCGTAGAGGGGAAGACTTTATTGAAAATCCAACCTTAGTATATATGGAGCCTTATGCCTCTTCCACCTGTGAATTAGTTACAGAACTACTAGAATATCAACCGAATACGTTAAAGTTAAGTAGTTTAGAGGCTACATCTATGCTAGCTGGAATAATCGTTGATACGAAAAGTTTCACCTTAAGAACGGGTTCGCGTACCTTTGATGCAGCGTCCTATTTAAGGGCTAACGGTGCAGATACTGTACTCGTTCAAAGGTTTATGAAAGAGGATTTTGCCCAATTTATACAAAGAAGTGAGTTAATTAAACGGGCGAAGATCTTCAGGGATACAATAGCGATTTCAGTTGCTGAGGAGGGTGAGGTCATCGACCATGTACTGATCGCCCAAGCGGCGGATACCCTTTTGACGATGAATGGTATTAATGCATCCTTTGTCATCTCTGAGCGTAAGGACGGAAAAATAGGAATTAGTGCACGGTCCCTTGGTGACGTAAACGTTCAAATCGTTATGGAGCAAATGGATGGGGGCGGCCATTTAACGAATGCGGCAACCCAGTTAGAAAATATTTCAATTCAAGAAGCACAAAACTTATTAGAAGATACATTATTACAATATTTTGAGGGGAGAGATGAGTAAAATGAGAGTTATTTTACTAAAGGATGTTAAAGGTCAAGGTAAGAAGGATGATATTGTGAAGGTGTCAGCAGGATATGCTCGTAATTTTTTATTTAAAAATAATTTAGCAATTGAAGCGACACCAGGGAATTTAAACGCTTTAAAGGCCCGTCAGAAAAAGACCGCACAAGAGAAAGAAGCTGAAAAAGAGGCGGCAGAAGCTTTAAAAAATGAAATTGGTAAAATTACAGTAACAATTAAAGCTAAGGCTGGTGAAGGCGGAAGGTTGTTCGGCTCCGTTACGAATAAACAAATTGCTGATAAGTTAAAAGAGGACTATGGGCACAAAGTCGACCGAAGAAAAATTGAATTAGATGAACCGATTCGGTCCCTGGGCCATACAAAGGTACCTGTTAGATTACATCAGGAAGTTACTGGTACAATTAATGTCCATATTGTCGAAGAATAATTGTAAGGGAGGAAATGGGAATGGTTTCAGGAGTACAAGACCGGATACCGCCACATAATATAGAAGCTGAACAAGCTGTATTAGGTGCTATTTTTTTAGAGCCTGATTCTTTTTCGATTGCCTCAGAAGTGTTGCTTCCTGAAGATTTTTATCGAGCCAGCCATCAGCGGATTTATAAGGCGATGTTTGACCTATTTGAGCAGGGTGAGCCGATTGATATCGTTACAGTTACTACGGTTTTAAAAAATGCCCAAACCTTAGATGAAGTTGGTGGCGTTTCTTACCTAAGTGAATTAGCTGACAGCGTACCAACAGCGGCAAATATTGCTTATTATCGTAATATCGTTGAGGAAAAGGCCCTTCTCCGTAGGCTTATACGGACGGCGACGGATATTGTAACTTTTTCCTTTGAAAATGAAGGAGAAGTTGATGATGTTCTAAATGAAGCGGAAAGAAATATACTAGAAGTTTCCAGTCGCGGGAGTGTTGCTGATTTTAAATCGATTGGGGATGTACTAGTCGATGTTTACAGTAATATTGAGGAGCTTACAAAATCAGAAGGGGAAGTCACAGGATTACCGACAGGATATCGGGATTTAGATCGAATAACTTCTGGATTCCAAAATAATGATTTAATTATTATCGCAGCCAGACCATCGATGGGTAAGACTGCCTTTGCATTAAATATTGCTCAAAATGTTGCTACTAAAACGGAAAAGAATGTAGCTATATTTAGTTTGGAAATGGGTGCGGACCAACTCGTTTCAAGAATGCTCTGTGCGGAGGGAAATATCGATTCCCAACGACTTAGAACGGGAAGGCTAGAGGATAAGGATTGGGAGCGTCTAGCCATGGCTATGGGAAGTCTATCGAATGCAGGGATTTTTATAGATGATTCTCCCGGAATTCGTGTGAGTGAAATACGTTCAAAATGCCGCCGTCTAAAACAGGAACATGGATTAGATATGATTATTATCGATTATTTGCAATTAATCCAGGGATCCCCAGGATCAGGTGAAAACCGTCAGCAGGAAGTTTCTGAAATCTCCCGTTCACTCAAGGGATTAGCTAGAGAATTAAACTTACCTTTAATTGCCCTTTCTCAATTATCTAGAGGAGTAGAGCAGAGGCAGGATAAACGCCCGATGATGTCGGACCTCAGGGAATCCGGAAGTATTGAACAAGATGCTGATATTGTTGGGTTTTTATATCGGGATGATTATTACAATGAGGAATCGGAAAATGATAGTAGAATTGAAATTATTATTTCCAAACAGAGAAACGGCCCTACAGGGACAGTCGAGCTAGCCTTCGTCAAGGAATATAATAAATTCGTCGATTTAGAACACCGGTATTCTTCCGAGGATATTCCTCCAGGTGCATAAATAGATGTAAAGAAGTTAGGATATATATATAAATCCTAACTTCTTTTTTATTGCTTAATTTGCCTTTATTCATTTTCAGGTATATGGCGACTGCTTTTTTACAAAAAGAATAATACATTTAACGAACAATAAATAAAAATAACCCATTAATGTTCGTGTTTTGGTTGACACAAGTGTCGATTATTGGTAAAGTAACACTTGGAAAGAATATAAATACAAAGGTTTTTAAAAAAATTTGGAGGTGCGCTATGTCCTCAGTAGTTGTAGTTGGAACCCAATGGGGAGATGAGGGTAAAGGGAAGATCACTGATTTTCTTTCTCAAAATGCCGAAGTAGTCACACGTTATCAAGGTGGAGATAATGCGGGTCACACAATAGTTTTTGATGGTGTACGTTACAGCTTGCACTTAGTTCCATCGGGGATTTTCTTTGAAGATAAAATTTGTGTATTAGGTAATGGAATGGTTATTAATCCTAAATCCTTCATTAAGGAAGCGGCTTATTTAAAGGAATACGATGTAAGCTTAGACAATTTACGGATTAGTAATAGAGCGCATGTAATTTTGCCCTACCATATAAAATTAGATGAATTGCAAGAAGAGGAAAAAGGTATTTATAAAATAGGAACGACGAAAAAAGGTATTGGGCCTGCATATATGGACAAGGCTGCCCGGTCTGGAATTAGAATAGCTGATTTATTAGATAAAGATACATTTTATAAAAAGCTATCCCAAAATGTGAAGGAGAAAAATCGACTTTTTGAAAAGGTTTATGAGGTAGAGCCCTTCGATATAGATGAAATATATGAAGAGTATTATGAGTATGGTCAGCAAATGGCTAAATATGTTTGTGATACATCTGTCGTATTAAACGACGCTCTAGATGAGGGCAAGCGGGTACTTTTTGAGGGAGCACAAGGAGTTATGTTGGATATAGACCAAGGGACCTATCCTTTTGTCACGTCTTCTAACCCTGTAGCAGGAGGAGTAACGATTGGTTCTGGTGTAGGGCCAACGAAAATTGATCGTGTAGTTGGCGTTTCTAAAGCATATACAACTAGAGTTGGCGATGGACCGATTCCGACAGAACTAACTAACGAAATAGGAGATCACATTCGTGAAGTAGGGCGGGAATATGGGACGACTACCGGAAGACCACGCCGTGTAGGTTGGTTCGATAGCGTCGTCGTTCGCCATGCAAGACGGGTAAGCGGAATTACCGATTTATCCTTAAACTCTATTGACGTTTTGTCTGGAATAGAAAGGTTAAAAATTTGTACAGCCTATAAATATAGGGGTGAGATTATCCACGAATTCCCTGCGAATTTAGACATTCTTGCTGAATGTGAGCCAGTCTATGAAGAATTACCAGGTTGGACAGAGGATATTACAGGGGTAAGGAATTTAGATGAATTACCTGCTAATGCAAGGCATTATCTAGAAAGAATTTCTCAGTTAACGAAAATACCTATTGCGATATTTTCTGTTGGTCCCGATCGAGAACAAACAAACGTCATAAAAAGCGTTTATCGCTAATAAAACTATAAAAATTGTGGCTAACATAATAGCCACAATTTTTATTTTGACAAGGAATTATGTCGAAAATTATTGAAAGGGCAAAGGAAGATGACATATTGTCTACAAAAACATTACATTTCCTTTACAAATATTCAAATCCACAATCTTTTATGTTATGTTTGATAGGGATTTGTAGAAAGTACAAAAATATACAAAAGTCCCTTTACAAAATAAAATATAGAAGCGCTTACATGGTGGAAGGAGAAAGTTTTATTGCTTACTTTGTTGCGGAAAAGGAAAAAAGGATTATTACAATTAAATAAAGGACAACTTATCTTAATGTCTATCATTCTTTTATTTACAATTTTTTCCCCCAGTCATCCAAGAATTGAGGCGGCCCAAAGTAAATTAAGTAAAATCTATCACGTCTATGTGAACGAAGATTACGTTGGAAAAGTAAATGATTTATCGATTATTGACGACGTTATAGACTATAAATTAGGGGAAGTTGAACATAAGGATTTAAATCCCTTTATAGCGGAGGACATTACATATATACCCGAACAATCTTTTGATCCCCGTTATAACAATGAACGAGTAAAACAGACTTTGGATAATTTATTAACTGTAAATATTGAGGCATATGTACTGCAAATAGACGATGATCTTATTGGTTATTTTGAAAGCGAGCAAACCATTAATGATTTATTGCAAGCCTACAAACAAACCTTTGTAAATAAAAAGGATTTAGAACGACTAAAGCAAAAGGATAACTCCTTAAGTTTCGCCAATGAAACCCTTTATTTAGAGAATAAACAAGAATATCTAAAAAATAGACAACCGTTGGAGGTTGGTGAAAAGGAATTAATTGATGTCTTTTTAAATAATGAGATTAAGGTATTCCAAGAAGAAATAGAACCTGAACAATTAATCTCTCAAAAAGAAGGACTCAAGTTATTAAAAAAGGGAAAGATTGAAGAAGAAATTCATTCAATTAAAAAAGGAGAGGTCCTTGAGTCGATTGCAAAGCAATATGATTTAACGGTAGAACAGTTATTAAAGTTAAATCCCGATTTAAATGAAGATACCTTATTACAAATCGATCAAAAGATAAAGGTCTCTGCCTACAAGCCTGCCTACGATGTAGTAGCGATTGAAGAGGCGGCTGTTGAGGAAAAGATAGCCTATGAAACGGAAATTATTGAATCAGATGAATTATATAAAGGCGAGGAAGTTGTTAAACAAAAAGGTAGAAATGGGAAAAAGGAAGTCCTCTATCAAGTTAAACGAATAAATGGTCTAGAAGTATCTAAAGAAGTATTGGAAGAAAAGGTAACAAAGAAACCAAAGAAGAAAGTTATCATTAAAGGTACAAAAGTAATTCCTTCTAGGGGAAGCGGTAAATATATATGGCCTACAAATGGTGGATATACCTCAAGTTATTATGGCTATCGTTGGGGAAGATTACATAAGGGTATTGATATCGCTAGACCATCTAATAGAACAATAAAAGCGGCAGATCACGGGGTTGTTTCTTTTACTGGTTATAAAGGTGGTTATGGAAATAAGATAGTCATTAATCATAATAATGGAATGAAAACTTTATATGCCCACTTATCGTCAATCAACGTTCGCCCTGGACAAGTAGTCGAACAAGGAACACCCATTGGCATCATGGGATCAACAGGTAATTCAACAGGAATCCATCTCCACTTTGAGATTCATCAAAATGGTGTAGCTGTCAACCCAATGAAATTTTATGAATAGTAAATTTATCCAGTCTATTATAGGCTGGATTTTTTATTATTAACTCTTATCCATTTAAGTGTATATGGAAATTTGTTATAGTTGAAAGTTAATTAGATATAAAAGACATTTGAGTAAAATTAGGATAAAATAGATAAAAGGGATATAGATTTACTTGACATTGACATATAGATTATTTGAGAAGGAAGGATGTATAAGATGAGTTCTAAGATTTTAGTGGTAGATGACGAACAACCAATTGCAGATATTTTGAAATTCAATTTAGAGAAAGAGGGTTATGAGGTAGTTGTAGCCCACGATGGAGAAAAAGCAATAGAATTAGCTAAATCAGAAAATCCAGACTTAATTTTATTAGATATAATGTTACCGAAGAAGGATGGTAATGAAGTTTGCCGTGAAGTAAGAAAAACCCATACTATGCCGATCATAATGCTCACAGCCAAGGATTCAGAAATCGATAAAGTTCTTGGATTAGAATTAGGAGCCGACGATTATGTAACAAAACCCTTTAGCAACCGGGAGTTAATCGCTAGGGTAAAGGCTAATTTAAGAAGACAACAAATACCAACGGATTCAACAAAGACGACAGAAGAAATTCAAGTTGCCAATATTACGATCCATCCTGAAGCTTATTCAGTATCAAAGGATGGAGAACCGATTGATCTAACCCATAGGGAATATGAACTAATGTATTATTTAGCTAGACATATCGGCCAGGTAATGACGCGGGAGCATTTATTGGAGACGGTTTGGGGCTATGATTATTTTGGTGATGTACGAACCGTTGATGTTACCGTTCGTAGACTAAGGGAGAAAATTGAAGACGACCCGAGCAATCCAACATGGATTATTACTCGTCGGGGTGTAGGTTATTATTTACGTAATCCTGAACAGGAGTAAAGAAGATGAATAAAGTCGGTTTTTTTCGGTCTATTCAATTAAAGTTTATTATTATTTATATTCTATTATTACTTGTTGCAATGCAAGTCATTGGTTCTTATTTTGCCAGGGAAATTGAGCAGGAGCTATTAGAAAGCTTTTATAGTTCGATTGATGACCGGGTGGATTTATTAAATTATAATTTAGAACAAGCCTTTTCTAAGGATCGGGATATTGAAAATGGAAACCTTACCTTGGAGCAGGAGGTTCAAGCGATTGTTTCTGAGATTGACACTGCAACGATCACAAGCCTTCAGGTGATTAATAGCCAAAGCCGTGTGATTGGAACAAATGATTACTTTAATCGACAAATAGTCGGTAAAAGAACAACGATAGATATTATTCAAGATGCCTTACGTCACGACAGCTCAAGTAGCCATATCTCCGTTCAGCAACAAACGGAGGAGCGGCTATATGTAAAGGCGGAACCTATACATGATTCCAAGGGCGATGTCGTAGGAGCTATTTATGTAGAGACTTCTTTAGAAGGTGTATATGGTCAATTGCAAAATATTAACCGTATCTTTTTAAGGGGGTCTATTTTAGCTATATCAATTTCCGCTATTTTAGGAATTTTCGTTGCCAGAGCAATCACTAGACCTATTGTAGAGATGCGACACCAAGCACAAACGATGGCCAGGGGGGATTTTTCCAAAAAGGTTAACGTTTATGGAACCGACGAAATTAGTCATTTGGCTGAAGCCTTTAATGATTTAAATGTTCGATTAAAACACTCCATTGCTTCGACAGAGGAAGAAAGGCAAAAATTACAGTCTGTGTTAGCCAATATGTCTGAAGGAGTCATAGCCACGGAAAAGGATGGTAAAATTACGGTCATTAATGGGGCAGCAGAACTCTTGCTTGGAAAAAGTAGAACGAAACTTAAGGATCAGTATTTACTGGAATTTTTACATGTTGAAGATAAAATTACAGACATATCTGAATTACAGGAAAGTGGATCCATGATTATCGATGTCAGTGATGGAAAGGAAGAGTCCTTGGTCAAAGCCACTTTTTCCACCATATTGAATGAAAATAATGAAATAAATGGTTTTATCGCTGTAATCACCGATGTAACCGAGCAGGAAAAACTTGAACAGGATAGACGCGAATTCGTCTCAAATGTCTCTCACGAACTACGAACACCCTTAACTACGATGAGGAGCTACCTAGAAGCATTGGCCGACGGCGCCTGGCAGGATGAAGATCTGGCACCGAAATTTTTAAAGGTGACTCAAGATGAAACAGAGCGCATGATCAGATTGGTGAATGATTTGTTACAACTGTCTCGAATGGATCAGCGGGAGTATACCTTACAAAGGGAACGAACGGAATTTACTTCCTATTTCCATGAAGTGATTGACCGATTTGAAATGAATGTAACTGATAATATACAATTCCAACGGCATTTACCCAAACAGAAATTCTACGTATGGTTAGATCGGGATAAAATGACTCAAGTACTAGATAATATTATTTCCAATGCGATAAAATATTCCCCAGAAGGCGGAAAGATTACCTTTTCTCTGGAACAAAAAAATCGTCAATTATTGGTAAAAATAAAGGATGAAGGAATTGGTATATCGCCAGAAATGCGGGATAAAATTTTCGAACGATTTTACCGGGCTGATAAGGCAAGAACTCGTAAACTTGGGGGTTCTGGTCTTGGCTTAGCGATTTCTAAAGAAATTGTTAATGCCCATTATGGTAATATTTGGGTGGAGGATACGAGGGAAGATGGGGGAACAACGATTGCCTTTCATTTACCCTTGATGAGTCAGACGAGGAGGTTAAGATCATGAAATGGGAAACAATCAAATCGATTATACTCATTTTTTTAATCGGGGTTAGCCTTGTCCTATCCTTCGTCCTATGGAATTTTCAACCTAAATACGGAACCCTTCAATCAAAATATGTAAGTGAGGTAGACCTTGGGGGAATTGAAACAACGAAACGTGCGGTTATTAAGCCGAAAGCTATTATTTTCCATAAAGATAAAATTTTTTACAGATTCCACAACATAAATGATGAAGTAGAGTATTTTGAGGCCATGTTTGATTGGGATTTTTCAGATATTACCTTCGAAGCTCCTAAACGATGGGATCTCTTTAATGAAATGGTAGAAATCCAATTTCCCTTACCTATCCAGGCCAGTCTCTTACACAACATATATACAGTAGAAAAGCCTGAGCAATTACCAAACTGGTCCTTTCAAAAAATATTGATTAAGCCTAATAAACAATTGTTAACATTAGAAGTGTACTTTGTATCGCCAAACGGAGAACAATCCTTTCGAATGTCAGTCAATAATTCCGAAATATATATGGATGTAACCGCACCCTTTAGTCGAGAACATCATTTAGCAAAACAGATACAATTACAAACAGGCAATGATAGCTTTTATTTACCAGAGAAGTCGGTAAACCTTCCGAGACGTTCTCTGGCGATTGAATATATTGAACCCTCCCTACTAGTCAACGCCCTATTTAGAAACCCCTCTCTAGTTAGTCATACGATTGGGGAGACAAATTATAATGACGGCCAGCGAATGATGGAGGTGTTGAATGATGGAAGGAGTATGGAGTTTACAAATCCGATTGAAATAAGTGAGCATCTGTCTTTTAGTGACATGTTAAACACAACCATAGAGCATATTAACGAGCATAAGGGGTGGACGAACAATTTTATCTTAGATGAATTAGATACGCATACAAATCGGATTCAATTTAAAATGTCCTATGGGGGTTATCCAGTCATTAGCCACGAGGACTACTCTATGATTGAACAGCGTTGGGCTGGACAAGATCTCTATCAATATAAGCGCCCCTTGTTTAAATTAACCAACTTACTCAATAGCGAGGAAGTTTCACTACCATCAGGTTTAGAGATCGTGGAGTATTTAAGTGAAAATGAAAACTATAACCTGGACCAAATCAATGATATTCGATTAGCCTATCGGTTAATTTATGAAGAAGGCTCCTTTAGTGTTAGACTCGAGCCGACATGGTATTTAAAGTACAATGAACGATGGACAGAATTGATTCTTGAGCCGATTAAAGTGCTTGATAAGGAGGGGGTATGAGGTGCAATGGAGCCAAATTAAAACATTATTTATCCTCTGCTTCCTAGCTTTAAATGTATATTTGTTGTTTCAGCTGTACGAGCAGCAAGAAAAGCATGGTTTTATCAATGAACCAATAGAATCTACCTTTGAAGAACAATTAGAACAAGATAATATTACTATACCTGAATCGATATTAAATTCAGCTGAAAAAAGAGCGTCATTTATGACAGTCGAACAAAAGAAGTTCAATCTTAAGGAATTAAAAGGTTTTGATTCAATGTTAAACCAAAGCCTCTCTGTCATTAATGAAACATTAATTGTTTCGGTATTAGAGAAGAAGATTGAAATTCCCGAGAGTGCATCTAAGGAAAACATCATAGAAATAATAAAAAGATTAACCCCTTATAGTGATGAATACACCTTTTGGAAATGGGATAAAGATTTAAATATGATCATCTTCTTTCAACAAAAGGATAATCAGTCGATTTATTATAATAAAAATGGATTGTTCATCCTATTTTTAAATGATCATAATCAAGTAGTATTTTATTCCCAAACCATGTTAGCCGATGAGGAAGTAACCCAGGAGAGTCAAAAGCTTATTTCCCCCATTCGTGCAATTGAAACAATTTACAATTCGGGACAATTACTTTATGGCGATGAAATCGAAAAAGTTGAGGTAGGTTACCATACCAGAATCCCTTCAGCAAGCGGGGTACAGGTCTTTGTGCCAACTTGGAAAGTCGTTGTAAATAATGAAAAATATTATTTTGTTAATGCAATTGAAGGATATGTCTTTTCAAGTAATGAACGGGAGTTTTTATCAGAAATATTAAATGAGGATTTAAAGAGAATTCAATCATCATTAGATGACATAGATCAACATAAAAATATAATCGTAAATTTATATAGAGAAAAAATAGATTTAACGAATTAAGTGGAGGGAATTAGCTTGCGTTTTAGCATATTAGCATCAGGTAGTACTGGTAATGCTTTTTATATTGAATCCGGTAACACTAAACTACTCGTGGATGCAGGTCTTAGCGGTGTACAACTTGATCGACTTTTTGCAGAAATTCATATAAATCCAAGGGAATTGACAGGATTGCTGGTAACCCATGAGCATAGTGATCACATTAAAGGTGTAGGTATTTTTGCAAGGAAATACAATTTACCTGTATATGCCAATCGGAAAACTTGGCGGGCCATGGAAGGTTCGATTGGTAAATTGTCTACTGAACAAAAATTTGAATTTGAAACAAATCAAGTAAAGACCTTTGGTAATATAGACATAGAATCCTTCGAAGTCTCCCACGATGCGGTGGAGCCCATGTTTTTTACCTTTCATAAAGATCATAAAAAGGTTGCGCTCGTAACTGATTTAGGTTATGTATCCGACCGAATTAAAAGAACAATTGAAAATGCAGATGCCTATATTTTCGAAGCAAATCACGACGTGGAAATGTTACGAATGGGAAGTTATCCTTGGAGTGTTAAACGGAGAATTTTAGGAGATTCCGGCCATGTATCCAATGAGGATTGTGGGATTGCCCTAAGTGATGTTATCGGTAATAAAACTAAGCGTATTTATTTAGCTCATTTAAGTCAAGATAACAATATGAAGGACTTAGCTAGGATGACCGTTGATTTTGAATTACAAAAACGTGGAATAAACATTGATTTATTTGATACAGATCCAATGAAACCAACAACTTTATATGATGTTATTTAATATATTTAATAGTTAAAATGAGTTAAAGGAGAAGGTTTAATATGGATAAGTTTAAAGATCAGAATCCATTCCAAGATAGTGAAAAAGACAACGAGGATTTAACTAAAGAGCATATTAACGAAGAAGAGGATCTTTTTAGTCATGATGATCTATCGTCGGAGCAGCAATTGGATGGTGGCCTTAATCAATTTGAAGATCAACCAATATCAAAGAAAAAGAAAAAAGCTCGCCCATTGCTCATTCCAATCCTACTAGGAGTTATTATTGGAATTTTATTAACGACAGTTGCTTTGCCAATGATGGTTGATTACGGGCTAGTTAAAACAAAAGAGGAAGAAATTGGGGATAAGCCCGATGCTAGTAGCAATGTGGAAGATCCAAATTCCGCGGCCAATAGACCTGTAAGTGTTGATGTGACTACTCAAGTAACGGAAGTCGTTGAAAAGGTTCTACCTACTGTAGTCGGTGTTACAAACATTCAACACCGGGCGGACTTTTGGCGTCAACAAACTGAAAATGAAGCAGGTACTGGATCAGGTGTTATATATAAAAAGGATGATCAGTACGCCTACATTATTACAAATCATCATGTGATTGATCGGGCAGACATCATTGAAGTTGTTTTAGCTGATGAAACAACAGTGGAAGCGGACTTATTGGGAAGTGATTTATTTACAGATTTAGCAGTACTCAGAATAGATGGATCAAATGTAGATAAAGTTATTGAACGAGGTTCCTCCGACACAATAAAAGTCGGTGAACCGGCAATAGCTATTGGTAACCCATTAGGACATATGTTTTCCGGATCCGTTACAAAGGGAGTCATCAGTGGAACGAAGCGAACAATACCCCTTGACTTTAACAATGATGGTCGTGCAGATTGGCAGGCAGAGGTTATTCAAACCGATGCAGCAATCAACCCTGGAAATAGCGGAGGAGCCTTAATTAATATTGATGGCCAGTTAATTGGAATAAACTCGATGAAAATAAACCAAGCCTCTGTCGAGGGAATTGGTTTTGCCATACCCATTGATTCTGCCTGGCCAATCATTGAAGAATTAGAAACGACAGGCGAAGTAACCCGACCCTTTTTAGGTGTGGAAATATACTCCTTAGATGATGTCCCTAAGTCGGAATGGTCAAGAACACTTAAATTACCCGAGGAAGTTGAAGGTGGAGTATATATTTGGAGTGTAGAACCCTTCTCTCCAGCTGATCAGGCGGGCCTAACGAGGTTGGATGTCATTACTGAACTCGATGGTAAGAAAATAATGAGCTCCTTAGATTTACGGAAGGTTTTATATCAGGATAAGAAAATTGGCGAAGAAATGGAAATTGTATTTTATCGAGATGGTAAACGCCGAGAAGTTACAATCGTATTAGGTAGCCAATAAGAAAGACAGAGCCCTTTCAAAGGATGTTGAACTTTGAAGGGGCCTTTTTGTTGATAATTTGACTAGGGGATACCTATTACTAATTAAATCTATCCACAGCTGTGAATAAAACCTGTGTAAAGGTGGACAAAGCTTAAAATATCCCTATATATAGTAATTAAAAATCACCCAACCCCAATATTAAGTAGGAACATGTGTGCATATGTGGATAACTCTGTTGATAATCCTGATATTTGTGAATAAAGATCTTTCAAAACAACATAATTGCTAATTTACTGAATTCGACTTATAATAACTTCTTAATACTAAAAAGGACGTGCATCTGATGTTGAAAAAGTTTTTTTCCTACTATAAACCACATCGCCGTTTATTTATCATTGATTTTACTAGTGCGGTTATAGTGGCTATCTTAGAACTTGCTTTTCCAGTAGCAGTTCGCTGGTTTGTTGATGGATTGTTACCAGGAAACAATTGGGATCAAGTTGTTATCGTCGGTTTTTTATTGTTTCTCATCTATTTAATTAGTACGGCTTTAAATTATGTGGTCACCTATTGGGGACACAAATTAGGAGTTAACATTGAAACGGACATGAGGGAAGATCTTTTCCACCACGTACAAAAGCAGTCTTTTAAGTTTTTTGATAATACGAAAACTGGTCATATTATGACAAGAATTACGACGGACTTATTTGAAATTGGTGAGTTAGCCCATCACGGTCCCGAGGATTTGTTTATTGCGCTAATGACCTTTATCGGATCCTTTGTCATTATGATGATGTTTAATATGAAACTAGCCTTAATTATATTAATTATCGTACCTATTTTAATTGCCCTGATCACCTACAGTAATATAAAGATGGGACAGGCTTGGCAAAGTATGTATAAGGATGTAGCGGATGTAAATGCCCGGATAGAGGATGCTGTTTCTGGTGCAAGGGTCGTTCAATCCTTTACAAACGAACCCTATGAAATGGAACAATTTAACAAGAACAACTACAACTTCAGACGCTCAAAATTAAAGGCCTACCGTGTAATGGCAACCGTTCATTCGAGTATTTACATGATGATGCGCTTTGTAACCTTAGGGGTTCTCATGTATGGATCCTACCTCGTTGTTAACGGCCAAATGTCTAATGGCGATTTAGTTGCCTTTATTTTATATGTGAATATTTTATTTAAGCCTGTGGAGAAAATTAGTGCATTACTGGAGATGTATCCAAAGGGAATGGCCGGTTTTAAGCGCTTTTTAGAAATGCTCGAACAGGAGCCGGAAATTAAAGATCGGAAAGATGCTATTGAAGTAGCGGGTCTCCGAGGGGATATATCCTTTAACAATGTAACCTTTACCTATGAAAATGATTTAGAACCGGTACTGGAAAATGTTAGTTTTGATGTTAAGGCTGGGGAGACAATAGCTCTTGTTGGACCTTCCGGGGCAGGTAAAACGACGATTAGTTCCTTAATCCCACGATTTTATGATGTTGATGATGGTAGCATAACGATTGATGGGATTGACATTCGAGATATGACCCAAAGATCCCTAAGGAAAAATATCGGAATCGTTCAGCAAAATGTCTTTTTATTTACTGGTACATTAAGGGAAAACATCGCTTACGGTAATTTAAATGCTACAGACGAAGAAATTGAAGAAGCGGCCCGTCAAGCCCATATGCAGGACTTTATAAAAGAACTTCCTTTAGGTTATGAGACACAGGTTGGGGAAAGAGGCTTAAAATTATCGGGAGGCCAGCAGCAAAGAATTGCCATTGCCCGAATGATATTAAAAAATCCATCCATATTAATTTTAGACGAAGCAACTTCCGCCCTCGATACAGAAACTGAAGCCATTATACAGGAAGCTTTAACAGATTTAGCGAAGGATCGTACAACCATTGTGATAGCTCACCGTTTAGCGACGATTAAAAATGCAGATCGAATTTTAGTTGTAACAAAGGAAGGAATTAAGGAGCAGGGAACCCATGATGAGTTAATCGCTCAAGGTGGCATTTTCGCTCATTTACATGCCATGCAATTAAGATAGTCATTCATGTTATGCAAGGACAAGAGGGAAACTATTCTTCTTGTCCTATTTTTTATAAAAAAGTAATAAAAATTTAAAAAATGATATTAAATATAAAGAATTTTTGATAACATAGCATATACAGTACTGTTTTTTAAGGAGGTAATTATGAAAGAACAATTGAATAGGCCGAAAAGATTTGGAGAAGTTTTAGATGTCATCTTCACCCTAAGTCGTTACCGGTTTATGGATTTTTTAAAGATTTACTTAATTGTTATTGGTCCTATTATTTTATTGGAAATGTTAGTTCAAATATCAATGGGAAAATCCTTTTTCCGCGATATAGGTCCCGGAGCTAATTGGTTTGAGCAAATTATCAATTCCTTTGCAGATGAAAACATATTTGAATCTAATTTAAAGGAGGATCTTGTTAATACGGGCTTGCTCTTCTTAACAATCTTTTTTGGTGTCTTTGCAACGATTTCCGTCCTATACGTGGTGGACCACATTCGAAAGGGAGAGGACTATGACTTATCCGGAGTCATTAAACAATCTTTTACTAAATTCTTACCGATTATAGGGGCATCTGCTCTACTCTTTATTTCTATCCTTGCTCTGTTCATTATAATCATAATTGTTTCAGTAATTATTGGTGTTATTTTAGATAGCCTATCGACATTGCTTTCAGCTCTATTCATCTTTGTTTTAATCCTAGGAATCGTAGTTATTATGATTTATTTAGGTGTAAGATTAAGTTTTTATATTGCTAAGATCGCCTTTAATAGTTCGGTTATCGAATCCTTCCAGGAAAGCTGGAGAATGACTAAGGGTCGGGTCTTATTTGTTTTTGGACTTTATCTAATTTTTACCCTAATTATTGGAGTTGTTCTAAACGTTTTTGAATTCAGTTTTGGCTTTGCCCTAGGTAATAGTATTCTTTTTAGATTAATTATTAATTTGGTTACTTTAATTACAACGATGATCGGTGCTGTAGCTTATGCGGTTGTTTATTTCGACTTACAATCCCGCCATGATGCTTCAGATTTAAAGATGATGATTGAAGAGTATGAGCAGGAATAATTGCTAAAGGCTAGAAGGTAGGTGAAAGATCTTGGGAACGAAGGGACGAGAAGATCTAGAAAAGATATTAAACAAACAGGAGTATCAAGTTTACTATGAAGACCATCGGAGTCTTTGGCAAAAGTTATTAGCCTGGTTTATGGAAATGATAGAAAAGCTATTTATGAAACTGTTCCCAGCTTTAGGATCTACTACAAATATTGCTGGAATCGTTGTTACAGTGCTTGTTATTATTATTGTCATTATTTTAATGCTTATCATGTTCAATCTATGGCGGAAGAGAAAAATTCAAAGGGCTTACGAACAGACAATCCCCCTTTCCTCCTTACATGAAATGGAGTGGACTTATGAAGATCACTTTAGCAAGGCAAAGGATCGGGAGCTAGAAGGGGATTATAAACAGTCAATCAGACATTTATTTCTTGGCTTGTTATTGTTTTATGATCACATCGATTGGTTAAAGGCAGAAGCTTGGAAAACGAACTGGGAATATTACCGTGAATTAGAAAGAAAGACCCGGGAAGGGGCCGACTCCTTTAACAAGTTAGCCCCAACCTTTGATGCAGTCACTTACGGTAGAAAAGAAGTTAATGAAAAGCAATTTAATGAGTTTAAACAGTATGTTGAAAAGGCTTATCATTTTGCAAAAGGAAGGTTAATAAAGGAAGGGGAGTGAGGGTTCATTGCTGAAAAAACTATCGAATCATAAATTACTCTTATGGCTAACGATTATATTTCTTGCCTTAATCATTATAAGCTTTATAGGACGGGACCACGAACCAGAGCAATATTCACCCTACCTATCCGATTCCCCTTCACCTACAGGAACGAAGGCATTATTTACATACCTAGCTGAAAAGGACATAAAGACGGGACGGTGGTATCACGAGCCTTCCCTACTTGCCCAGGAAAAAAATACTTTACTGTTAATGGTCGAACCTTACTTCATGTTTTCAGAAAATGATAGTTTTCATTATGAAGAGTTCATGAATGGGGGAAATAAAATCCTCCTATTTAGTGAAAGTCCAAAGGATATGTTTGGTACGAAAACCATTTTTGCTACACAAGTTGATGATCGGGGAAGCTTCCAGTATCAGGATAGATCCTATCAATTAGAGATAAATAATGCTGAGTATATTCAAGTTAGAGAAGGTGAGGAAAAACTACTTTCAGACTCAATAGGAACCTACGCCTATAAACGTAAGTACGGCGATGGTGAGTTAATCGTAGTGAAAGCCTCAAAGTTGCTTACAAATGGCAGCATATTAAATGAAGACCATGCGGAGTTTATTACGACCCTTTTAGCTGATCTATATGAAGAGGGTTATGAAATAAAATTCGATGAATATATTCACGAAGCAAAAGTAGTAAGCTCTTATCTAAGAGCATACCCCTTTTGGTTTTTAGTATTTTTACTCCAAGGCCTAATTGTCACTCTTCTCTGGCTATTTTACAAGGGCAAGAGATTTGGCCCCATTTATAGGCCAAGGGAAGATTACGTAAGATTTAGTGATGAAAGTATCGTAGCTCTTGCCTCATGGCATATGAAGAGTAAGAGATATCAAGATTCCCTACGGATTCAGGCAGATTATATGAAGCAACTTTTATATGACAAATGGCACATCCCCTACCGATTAAGTTGGCGGGAAAGTAATAGTTTACTAAAGGCAAAGTGGGGAAGGCCGGAAAAGGACATTGAACAGTTTGTCAGCCAACTGGAAGAGGTTTTAGCAAAGGAGTCCTTAAATAAAAACGAATATATTAAATGGTCGAAACGATTAGACGATTTAAGGAAAGAGGTGGAAGCTAGTTGAGGGAAAAATTACAATCTTTATTAAAGCAATATGAACAACAAATTATTGGTCAGGAGGAAAATTTACGGCTATTGCTAGCAGCCATATTATCTGGAGGACACGTGTTGTTAGAAGGGGTTCCTGGAACCGGAAAGACCCAAATGGTAAGGTCCCTAGCGAGATTAATAAATGGTGACTTCAGGCGAATTCAGTTCACGCCCGATTTACTTCCGAGTGACATTACAGGAAGTACAATTTTTAATATGAAAGAAGGGTCTTTTGAAACTCTGAAAGGGCCAGTCTTTACGAATATATTGTTGGCTGATGAAATTAATAGAACTCCTGCAAAAACTCAAGCAGCACTACTTGAAGCAATGGAAGAAAAACAAGTTACAATCCAAGGGGACACCTACTCCTTAGCAGAGGTATTTTTCGTAGTGGCAACCCAAAATCCAATCGAATTTGAAGGAACCTATCCATTGCCAGAAGCCCAGCAGGATCGATTTTTATTCAAACTTATTATTCATTTCCCAGATTTCGATGAGGAACAAACAGTTGTAAAGGGCGTGATTGAGAACACATTATTTACTGAGGACTTAACGGAAACGCTAACCTTGGAAAGCTTTTTAAAGATAAGGGATGAAATAACTAAAATAACATTAACAGAGGAAGTTCTTAAGTACATTACGACCATCGTAAGGGAAACCCGGAATTATGATGGAATTCGTTACGGTGCAAGTACAAGGGCTGCAATTTCTATTGGAAAGGCGGCACAAGCCTGGGCTTATTTAGCAGGTCGGGATTATGTTTCACCTGATGATGTGAAAAGGGTTGTAAAACCAGCTTTAAGGCACCGAGTCCGGCTAACCCCCAATGCAGAATTGGAGGGGACTACCGTTGACCAAGTCATTGAAGAGCTTCTTGGATCTGTTTCTGTTCCGAGGTAGGGGGATTTTACCGACAACACGACTTTTAGTAACTTATCTTGCCTTAGCTCTTGTTTTAATAGGTTTAAGCTTTATGAATGCGAGTTGGTCCTTTATTTTATTCGCAAATGGATTTGTCTTACTGTGTAGTTTGTTTGATTTATTTCTTACCCCAAAGCGGAAGGAATTAATCTTTAATCGAATCATTAGTGAAAAGCTTGAGCGGGATTTGGTCTATGAAGTAACAATTGATGTTACAAACAAATCGAATAAACCTTTCCAATTTGTTTTGCAGGATGATTTACCCCAGTCTTTTATTAAGGAAGATTACTTAAGGGGAGAAGTGCAGGCAGAGGATAGGAAAACTTTTACCTATAAAGTTTCCGCCCCTGTTAGAGGCGATTATAAATTAGAATATTTGCACATAAGATACAGCAGTCCTCTTGGTTTGTGGGCAAAGCAACTCACTGTTCATGAACCCGATGAAGTAAAGGTTATACCTGATTTAAGTGAGGTAAAGGACTATTTACAGGATGCACAAAGATTCCTAATGTATGAAGGGTTAAAAATAAAAAAGCAGCAGGTTGGCACGGGGGAATTCGCTTCAATTAGAAATTATGTCGTCGGTGATGACCCTAGGAGAATTAACTGGCACCAAACGGCTAAACTGCAAGAAGTTATGACAAATGTTTATGAACCAGAGCATGGGAAATATATAACCATACTAATTGATTGTGGCCGAATGATGGGAGTAGAATTAAGGGATAGTAACCGTTTAGAAAGAGTATTAGAATCGGCTTTAACCTTAGCGGCGGCGGCTTTAAATCGAGGGGACTACGTCTCAGTTATAGCCTTTTCTAAAGAAGTTCAAACCTACATTCCGCCGGAAAAGGGAATCGACCATTTACAAACAATTTTAAATGAATTGTATAATCTTCAGGTTGATCCCGTCGAATCAAATTATCAACTCGTCTTTCATTATGTAGAAACCATGCTAAATAAACGAAGCTTATTATTCTTATTTAGTGATGTCCAAACCTTTTTACAAAATGACTTTTTATTAAGCCAATTAATTCGAATAAGGGAAAGGCATTTATTTTTCATGGTTGGATTAGAGGATGAAGTGTTAATTGACCGGGCGGCATTAAGACCAGAAACGGCCGAGCAAGCCATGATTAAAAGTATGGCCCAGGATCAACTACTGATGAAGCAACGGGCAAAATTAAACTGGGAGCAAAGGGGACTTCAGCTGGTAGAAACGGAAGAGGAAAGTTTAACAGCAGTTGCGGTTTCCTACTATATTGACCTAATGAATCAGGGCTTACTGTGAAGCCCTTTTCATTAGTAAATTTCCAATCACTATATAAGCAATTAGCCCAATTACGGTAATAAAGGCTACAAGGTACTTCATCTCTAAAGAGATTGTTGAAGGAGTAATATAACCTTCGATAATTCCCGCGATTATAAAAAGGGGAATGGTTCCTAAAAGTAATTGAACAGACCTAATTGCTTGTACTTTTAATTGATAACTACGCTTATAGGGACCTGGTACAAACAATTTATAGCCCATTAATAGACCAGCACCACCGGCTATAAAAATTGCTGTTAGTTCAATCATGCCATGCGGAAGGATATAAGCCCAAAATTCATAGGTCATATTAGAATGCCAAAATAAGGCGGCCAAGGCTCCGACAATGATACCGTTATAAACAAGCACATATACAGTTAATAAGCCAAAGGTAAGCCCACCGGCAAAGGCAAGGAAGGCGACTTGTATATTGTTTGTCATAATACTAGCCGACATAAAGGAGGAGCCAGACATACCGTCAGAAGCACCTAAAAACTCCGGATCAACCGCTTCCGCAATTTGCGCAGGTAAAATCGTATATAAATTAAGCGGATCTGACAAAACGGATAGAAACCCACCGACACCGCCAATTAAAAATAGTATCATGGCAATGAAGACAAAATTTCTTTGTTCCGTAAGTAAATTTACAAAGGTTCGGGAAAAGAAGTGTCGAAATTGGGACTTACTTGAGACTGTATCCCTATATAATAAATTGTGAGCTTTAGCCACGAGTTCATTTAAATAAAAGGTAACTTCCTCTTCGGGAAAGTAGGTCTGGCTATAGGATAAGGACTGGGTAACCTTTAAATAGCTCTGGTGGAAGTTACTTATTTCCTTATTCGTTAAATGTCTTTTCCCCTTATTCATCGCCAGGATCTGGTTTTCTAATTGCTGCCATTCCGGTCGGAAATTTTTAATAAATTGCCGTAAATTCATTAAAACACCTGCTTCACTTAAAGATAACTATGATATAATAATGTGTATCTTCCATTTTAACATAATATAGGCGGAGTAGAAATATAATTTTATATATAGAGGTGATGCTTTTGAGTTACAATGATGTAGCAATCAAAACACCGGAATACGTAAGCCTACGTTTTCAATCGGCAAATCTAGGAAGCCGGGCTGTAGCCTTCATAATAGATAATCTAATTGTAGCGGTCGCCCAAGTCATTATTCTTATTTTAGCGGTGTTAGCTGTAGGGGGATTTGAATCCTTCTTCAGCATGGCGGAATCGGGGTTTTTAATTTTAGCCCTAGTCATTATTATTCTTTTTATAATAAACTATGGATATTATATATTTTTCGAGTATTTTAATACAGGTCAAACTCCCGGTAAAAGAATAGTCGGTATAAGGGTTATTCAAGATAACGGACACAATATTACGATGTTATCGAGCATAATTCGAAATCTTATGCGAATCATCGACTCTTTACCCTCTGCGTATTTTATTGGTATTTTAATGGTCTTCTTCCATGCAGAAAACAAACGATTAGGCGATTTAGTCGCAGGAACCATTGTCGTCCATGAGCGCCCTGGAAAAAGGAAAGAAACGAAATTGGATAAATTGCTCAGGGAAAGAAATTTACCCTTACCTAATTTAACAATTGACGAGTTATCAATGCGTTCTGTCGGACCAAGGGAATGGAATTTGTTAAAAGTGTATAGTGAGCGTTTTACCCAAGTCACTGAGGAGGAACGGATTAGGTTAACAAGAGATTTAGCGGAAATACTATTACCTAAATTTCATATTAATCCAGAAACAAGAACCTATGCTCAATTAGAAGACATATTACTCTCCCTATATGTATTATTAAGGGAAGAATGGGATTTTGAATAAGAAACATACTAAGATTAGTGGGTAAGGTCATCGACGGATGATTTTATCCACTATTTTTTTTAGAGTTATAGTGAGGCTGGGACAAAACTAAAAAAATGACAAGAGGAAGATCATCGCTCCAGAAATCTACTTCGCTTT
>Ga0079225_10000458_pt1 | contig 22053 bp, 24 predicted proteins | sample Poulit2012_FD_76344 | JGI IMG/M metagenome (GOLD analysis project Ga0079225, IMG submission 76344) | Agricultural soil microbial communities from Georgia to study Nitrogen management - Poultry litter 2012 | ecosystem: Environmental > Terrestrial > Soil > Agricultural land | place: USA: Georgia... | reverse complement strand
CCGTTGACCGAGGACGAGCTACGCCACCAAGCCATCCAGGACCGTCTCATGGCCGAACTCCGCAAGGTCGAGGAAGAACTCGGCCACCGGGTGGACCTGCTTTCCACCGGCGAATGGATCACCTGAACAACCACCACACGCCCCCGGCACCTCTTCCATCCCATGCCGGGGGCATTCCAGGGGCCCCGGCGGTCGTGCGTATCCGCTGGGGCCCCAATCTTCCACCCTGCCCGGGGACAAAGACAGCAGGCCCGACGTGGAGCGGGCCGGCCGAGGTCACCAACCTCAGTCCTGATGACCCCGGCCACGCGCAACAGAGCGAAAGATGTGACTCCACCCACCGCTGAAGCGGCGGGCTTCCCACGACACCTATGCGGTGTCGTAGAGGGCCGGCCCGGCCCTGAGGATGTTCGTCGCCCCGACCACGTCGGCGTGCTCGGTGAACGAGCACTCAACGCACCGGAATGTCTCCTGCGTGGAGCGGTTCTCCGCGGCGACGTGCCCGCAGTCGGGGCACGTGTGGGAGGTGTTGCGGGGGTTCACCGGGATCACGACACGACCGGCGCTTTCAGCCTTGTGCGCGAGGATGCCCAGGAACACCCCCCAACCCGCGTCCGAGATCGAGTGGTTCAGCCCGGCCTTGGCGGCCCGCCCGTTGGGCAGGTAGGTGCCCGGCTTCTCGGGGTCGGGCTTGGCCGCCGGGATCTTGACCATGTTGGCGATGCGCAGGTTCTCGTGGGCGATCAGGTCGTTCTCACACGCCAGCGCCAAGGCGGTCTTGTGCGCGTGGTCCAGCCGTTGGCGGGCGACCTTGCGGTTCAGGCGGGAGACCTTGGCCGCCGCGCGCCGGTGGCGCTTGGTGCGGTTGGCGGCCCTGCGGCGGGGAAACTTGGTCAGTTCCCTTTGAGTGTCCGCGAGCGCGTCAGCGGTGTTCTTGCCGTGCCGGGGGTTGAGCAAATGGGTACCGTCGCTCGTGATCACGAACGAAGCGATTCCCATGTCGATGCCCACGATCGACTGGTTGCTGGCACTTCCGGTGTCGCGCCGCCTGCTGCTTCGACCACTGCTGCTGAACGCGTTCGCCGTACGCGGCGCGATCGGCGGCGTGGCGGCTCTGGTCGTGGTGGCGACGCTCGGTTCGACGGTCCTCGCGCTGCCCACCGGCACCACACCGTGGGTACTGTTCGCCCCTGCCTCGGTGTCCGGTGTCCTCCTGGGGACGTTGTGCGCGGCGGTCGGCGCCCTCGTCGTCCGTCACCGCGACAGCGGGCGGGTGATGGCGTGGCTGACCCCGGTCTTCCTGGCCGCGGTCGCCGGCCTGTTGGTCTCCGCGTTCTCACCGTGGGCGCTCCCGGAAGCCGTCGTCCTCGCCTCGGGCCCGTGGGGTTGGGCCGCCCACGGGATTCTCGTCTCGGTCGGGGCGGCATCGAACGGCTGGGTGATCGCTCTCGGGATGTTGGCGGCCGTCACCGCGGCCACCGCTCTGGCGGCCGATCACCTGTTGGCCGGCGTCTCCGGCGCTTCCTTGCGAGCACGTGCCGACATGCACACGGGGTTGAGCAGCGGTATGTGGGTCAATGACTCGGGGTGGCTGCACGACATGCTGCGGGAGGGTGCCGATCGGTCGCCCCCGCCCCGGGTACGTCTGCGTCCCCCGTCCAGTTCTCGGACACTGGTCCTGTGGCGTGACGCGACCGGTCTGCTCAGGGTCCCCTCGGCGGTGGTCCGCTCCGTGACCGCGGTGGCCCTGGCCATGGTCACGGTCGTGGTGGGGGCCGCCGCGGCGTCCACTGTTCAGATGGGCGCGTCCGTGGTGGCAGGGGTTCTCCTGTTCGTCGCGGTACGCCCTCTTCTCCTCGGGGCCGATTACACGGCGTCGGTTCCGCCGCGGGTCCTGTTGCTGCCGCATCGCCCCGCGGTCACGGTGTTGCTCCACGGGGTCGTCCCGTTGGGGATCCTGTTCCTGGTGGCGGTACCCGGCGCGGTCGCCGCCGCACTGCTCGGCCACCCCACGGGGCTGCTCGTCCTCACCGTGCTCCCGGCCGTGGTGGCGGGGACGCTGGCCGGAACGTTCCGGGGCCCGGTCCCCGGCCATCTCTGGCTCGGCTACGAGACCCCCTTGGGCAACACCGCCCCCTTGCAGATCATGGGGTGGCATCTTCAGGGTCCGGCGGCGGTGATGGTCTCATCGGCCCCTCCCCTGTCGGGGGCCATGCCAGAGGTCGGTGCGGTGATCTGGGCCTTGGTGGTGACCGTCGTACTGGTCACGTGGGGCGCCCGCAAGGGAGCGTCCTTCACGACTTCTCCCTGACCGACGGTGACAAGAGCGTCACCGGCAGACCCGAACCGCGTTCCTCACGACGTTCCGGACCAACCACCGTGACGACTCGAGACGGAGAACTGTTCGGGCAGCCGCTCCACGAGTCGTTCCATCTCGGTGATCACCACGTCCAGAGCGGCCGTGTGGCTCGACAGGTCGGCGAGGACCGCCAACGCCGAACCAGAACCGGCCCCCATCACCAGCAGGCGATAAGGGTTCAGGTCGACCGTGACGGTCCGGACCGGGTCGTCGATACCGAACACCGAGTTGACCTGCCCGCCGGCGGTGAGCAGTCCCCACGCGGAGACAGCCAGGCCATCCGCCTCTTTTCTGCCCAGGGTGCTGTCCGCCGAACGGACCAAACCGTCGGTGGACGACAGCAGCGCGTGACGTACACCCGGCACCTCACGCAGCTTGTCCATGAGCCAGGTCAGATTGGTCAGCATCAGGAGTCCTCACGATTCTCGGCGGGTTCGCTGTCGGCCGGATATGTGGTGCCACTGGGCGCTGCGACGTCGGGTGACGACTTGGTTCCGGTGAGGGCTGCCTCCGCGACGACGCCGGACGGAACTTACGCAGCCGTGTGCGACCGAGGAACGACCGTACTCGACCGGACGAGGGCCACTTCGCCTACCCGAATGGATGACGGCAGGTAGTACACCCGGCCAGTTTGCCATCGTTCACAGGACTCTGGAGGGAAAACGAGCCGGCCTCCGAAGAAGTGGGACCCGGCCCCAAAAGCTCCCTCACCGTCGTCACCGATCACGGGATCCCGACCAGCCGCCCCCCCGAACATGAGAAGCCCCAGGTCAGTGCGCGGAGGTTAGGGGATTTGAACCCATGAGGGGGTCGCCCCCAACCGCATTGGCAGCGCTATGGAACCTCGTCGTACTCACCGTCGTCATGACCGGTCTGTCACTGAGGGCGTGGTTGGCGTCGGCACTGACCGAGCCCGACCTGCCCTCCCGGAGCACATACGCCGCCGGGGCGCCGGCCGGAACGTTCCGTGATCCCGTCCCCGGCCACTGACCAGGTGCGATGGATGTTCTTACCGCGTGGAACACACAAAGTGTAAACAAAAAACATTGCTCATGTGGTGTTTACATGTGAACCAGCGTGGCCCTATAGGAGTCTTCTGTTAACACAAGCCATCCCCGCACGCCCCAGCATCCCCTTGGGCGAGGCCAGTTCACATCAGTTGACTCCTTTCACATCAGTTGACCCCTGGAGAATCCTGTGGCTCTGCGACGTACCCTCACCACCGCCGGCGCCCTCACCGCGGCCCTGGTCCTGCCCGCTGCCGGCGCGGCTGCTGACACTCCCCTGAGCGCCACCCACAACCTCGCCATGTGTGGGCAGGTCAGCATCATCTTCAACAACAACAGCGACTACGACTTCCTTGCCGACTACAAGGTCGGCGATCAGGAGGGAGAAGAGGACGAGGCCACCGGAGAGAAGATCGACGGCGGGACCCATGACGGCAAGCCGTTCGGGCCGGTGTACACGCCCGTGGACGTTCCAGCAGGTGAGAGCGTCACCGAGGTCGTGGACGTGGAGGAGGACACCGAGGTGTCCTACCGGATCTGGCGCGGCCCGGAGAACGACTGGTACGTGCCGTGGCAGTCCGTGGAGGTGGCCGGCTGCGCGGACGACTCCGACGACGATGACGACGACAACGGTGACGGCGAAGGCGGCGACAACGGCGAAGGCGACGACGGCAAGGGCGACGAAGGCGGCGACAACGGCGAAGGCGACGACGGCAAGGGCGAGGACGACAAGCCTGCCCCGGAGGACTCCAAGCCCGAGAGCGGTGACGCCTCCGGCTCGCTGCCCGTGACCGGTGGTGCGCTGGCCGGACTGGTGGCGGCCGGCGTGGCCACTCTGGGTGCCGGTGGCGGCGCCCTGTACATGTCGCGTAAGCGCAAGGCTGCCGCTGAGGCCGACAGCGACGAGTAGTCGCGTGTCCTGGCCGGACTTCTCACCGAGCCCAGCGAGAAGGGACCGGCCGGACACCACGCAGGCGCCCCCGCCCACCTACGGGTGAGCGGGGGCGCGGTGCTGTGAGGGTCCACGTGCGGCTGTGGCGGTGATCGTCACGGTGACCGAGCACGGGAGGCGACCGCCGGCCCGGCACTTCCTGTTGGTCTCACGTGGGCCTACCGGCCCCATGACGAAGACGAGGGGGCACCGCCGTTCTGCGGTGCCCCCTCTGACCTGCGGAGGATATGGGATTTGAACCCATGAGGGGGTTGCCCCCCAACCGCATTAGCAGTGCCCTGATTCAAGTTTTGACTGATTCCGGTGCGTGACCTCTAGTGCCATTTCATATGGTCAGGAGCGGTTCGGTGTACCAAGGCGTGTTGCCCTGCACCCCCTCGTACCGGAAGGTTCGTGCCAGGCTTGTGCCAGGGATTCTGCCGAGGTCCTCTGCTTGGTTTGTACCAACCATCCGGAGCTATCACGAACTGACTCTGCTACTGAACGTAGCGTCTGCCAGGCGAAGCGCTAGAGCGGCCTCAAGGTCTGTGTTCCAGGTCGCTCTTCGCCACATGTATGCGCAGAGCACATGGATGCTCCTGATCTATCAATGAGGTCGGAGGAATCTTTACCTAAGCGCCAGTCACAATCTTCGTTCTCAGAACCCTTCTTCTGCCGAGAACAGAGTGAATCGAGGTGGGTCCTGGCTGAAGAAGACGAGACCAAGGAAGAGCCAAGAACTGACCTGTTCATCCGCGGAACCACCAAGCTTGTGGTCTGTGGAGTTGCCGTCATCGCGGCGATCGTCTCCTACCGGCACGCCTACGCGGTGGTCACGGACTACGGGGAGAGGCGATCATGATCCCCTTGACGATCGATGGCCTGGTCTATGCGGCGTCGATGGTCATCCTGCACTCGGCAAGGGTGGAGGTGAAAGCTCCTCCTTTGGCTTGGATGCTGTTGTGGTTGGGGATTACCTCAACATTGGCGGCGAATGTCGCTCACGGCTGGCAGAACGGGCTTGTTTGTTCCATTGTGGCTGCATGGATAGCGGTTACTCTGGTGGGCTGATACGAAATGCTGATGTGGTTGGTTCGCACGAACAGGGAAACGAATGCGGAAGGACCTGGAGAAAGGCTGGACATCGACCAGATTGACATCAGGGTGTACGGGGGGAGAATGTGCATCGGGAGTCCGTTCTCTGGGCGCAGGATTGCTGAGAAGCACGGCAGGCCTCGGCACTGTTCCAGGTCGATTATTGGAAGGGCTGCGGAGTGGGAAGAACCCTGAATAGATGAAAAAGGCATTCGTCTGGATTTTAATTCGTGGAGGCGTGAGCAGTTCGGTGCGTGTACCAGTTTGGAGCGCTCTGGTACATGTACCGGCCTTCCTGAATGCTCGTTGTTGGCTGCTGTACGGGGTATCGAACACGTTGTGCGCCCTGTGGGCCAGTCTGGTACGCCCGTGGTACAGACTGCTCCGGGTGCGCCACCCTGGTTCGTACCGGGTCTGATGGAGGCTCTGACCGTTTCCGGCGAACCCCTGTCCGCAACGGTCCGGGACGGGGAACAATCATCCGTATGGGACACAAGAAGGCCTGGGCGTTGGTCCTGGGCGTGATCACGCTGGTGCTGTTCGGATTCTGGCTGACCCCCCGGGTCTTCCCCGGCTTGGGGTGGGGACTGAACGAGCTCAACCAGATCGCCGGCATCGCGTCCTTGCCCGTGGGGGCGGCCTCCCTGCTAGTCGGCCTGTGGGCTCTACGTTTCTCCTCCACCGGCCAGAACTCGTCCACACCCGCCTCGAGGGGTGCGACGAACACGATCACCGGCCACCCCTCGGGGCCCACCGTGCAGGCCCACACCGTCCACGGCGGGGTCGGCAACACCACCCACCACACGGGAGACCGCATCGACTTCTCAGGCAGTACCTTCCACGGCCCGGTCACCGGCAAGCACGAGGGACACCACCGCCCCAACACCTCGCGCGGCGACGAACGCCCATGAGCGACCCCACCCCCCAGACCCCTCCCGGGAGCGTGCGCAACACCCTCATCGGTAGCCCCTCGGGGGCCACCGTGCAGGCCCACACCGTGCACGGCGGGGTCGGCAACACCACCACCATCCACCAGGGTCCGGCGGTGCCCGTGGCGTTGGACGCCGTACCCGGCCCGCCCGCCAGGTTCATCGGCCGAGCCCAGGACCTGGACCAGATCACCGCTCGCCTGGACCCCGCGCCCACGCCAAGGTCGGTGGTGGTCTCGGTTCTGGCGGGGATGGGCGGGGTGGGAAAGACCGCGCTGGCGCTCAAGGCCGCCCAGGTCGCCTGGGAGTCGGGGTGGTTTTGCGCGCACCTGTTCGTGGACCTGCGTGGCTACGCTCCCGGTGCCGAACCCCTCTCCGCGGAAGCCGCCTTGGACGTGCTGCTGCGCCAGATGGGGGTGGACCCGCAGGACATCCCGGCAGGTGTGCAAGAGAGGGCCTCCTTCTATCGGTCTGCGTTGGCCTCTCTCACCAGTGCCGATGAACAGGGGCGTTCGGTACTGGTAGTGGCCGACAACGCCAAATCTGTCTCCCAGGTGCGGCCGTTGCTGCCCGGTCCAGGCGGGCACCGGCTGATGGCCACCAGCCGCGAAGGCCTGCACTCCCTGGCCGGAGCCCACCACCTAGACCTGGACGTGCTCGCTCCCGAGGCCGCGGTCGCGCTGCTGGCCTCCGACCTGTCCGGCCACACCCCCGGAGACCCGCGCGTTGACGATGAAGCAGAACTGGGCAGGTTAGCTGCCCTGTGCGGACGGTTGCCGTTGGCGTTGGAAATCGCCGCCGCCTACCTCAAACGCAGCCCACGTCTGGCCCCGGGGCGATTGGCTAACCGGTTGGAGAACGCCGCTTCCCGGGTGGACAAGCTCAAAGACCCCGACCGCGACGCCGGGCAGACGCGGGTACTGCGTGCGGTCTTCGACACCTCTCTGGCCCATCTGAACGAGAGCGAGGCCCGAGTGTTCCTGCTCGTGGCCGCCGCACCGGGACCTACGCTTTCCACAGACTCAGCCGCGGCCCTGACCGGCCTGCTCACTGATGAGGTTGAGGAAGTGCTGGAGGAGTTAACGGCTGCACACCTACTCACCCACCCCACTCCCGGGCGGTGGGGCACCCACGACCTGCTGGCCGACTACGCCCGCCACCACCCCCACCCACCCGAAGACCGCGATCAAGCGTTGGGGCGGCTCCTGGACCACTACATCGCCACCACTGACGCCGCCGACACCCACCTGCAGGCCCTGCCCGAGCAGATGATCCCCGATCTCTTCCCCAACCGAAACACCGCACTGAGATGGTTGGACGCCGAACACGCCACCTTGGTGACCGCAGCCCTGGCCGCCCCCGCTTTCGGACACACTGAAGCTGCCATCGCCCTACCCCTGGGGCTGGCCTACTACTTGGACCGTAGGCGTTACTTCGAGGACATGGAGCGACTTTCGCGCCGCGCCCAGAAGAGCGCCTGCACCACCGGTGACGCCCACCGCGAAGCTTCAGCGTGGACCAATCTCGGCGCGGCGCTGGCCGCAGTGCGCCGGTTCGAGGAGGCGATCGAGGCCCACACTCGTGCACACGACCTGTACCAACAAGTTGATGACGCCCATGGGGAGGCAAGGGCGTGGAACAACCTCGGCGTGGCGCTGGCCGCGGTGCGCCGATTTGAGGAGGCCATTGAGGCCCACACTCGCGACTTGAGATACTGCCAGCGGGTAAGTGATGTCCTCGGTCAAGCGTCGGCGTGGAACAACCTCGGCACGGTGTTGGCTGAGATGGGCTGGTCCAACAAGGCGATCAAGGCACACACCCGCTCACGCGACCTGTACCAACAAGCCGGTGACGCCCACCGCGAAGCGGGAGCGTGGAACAACCTCGGCGTGGCACTGCGGCAGAAGAGCCGGTTCGAGGAGGCGATCGAGGCCCATACGCGCGCACGCGAGATCTTTCACCAGGCCGACGATGCCCACCGCGAAGCACAAGCGTGGAACAACCTTGGCCTGCCGCTTCGGCGAATGGGCCGGTTCGAGGAGGCGATCGAGGCCCATACGCGCGCACGCGAGATCTTTCACCAAGCCGACGATGCCCACCGCGAAGCACAAGCGTGCGGCGGCCTTGGCATGGCGCTGTTTGGCGATGGGCAGCAGGCTGAGGCAGTGGAGACGGTCCGGCGGGCAGCGGACCTGTTTGAGATTACTGGGGATGCACACGGGGCGGACGTTTCGCGGAAGCTGCTCACGTTCTTCGAGCAGGAGCACGTCTCTGACGGCCCAACCTGGCCGGACTCGCTCCGGCAACGGGGCAAGCAATCCACGGGTAACTTGGCCAACCCCCGCAGTTAGTGGCGTTTTTCTAGAAACACACGGCCTGGGTGGCCGCGACACCCCTGGTCTTCTCCCAGGACCTGACTGCCACCACCGGTTTGGGGACCGCCACGTGCGTCATTCACCGGCACAGTGCCCTTGGCCAGCAGAGACGAGGAAGCCGGTGCTCTAGAAGAACTCACCACCGATCGGTGGTAGTACTACACCCGCACTGCGACAAGACAATTGAAGGATGCAACGTGATCGATCTCCAAGAGCAGGTAGGTCGGGTCTACAACCCCGACGTGCGGCCGTTGGTCGCCGAGGCCGTGCGCGCCTATAGCACCGGCTCGGCGCGGTCGGCCATCATCCTGACCTGGACTGCGGTGTGTGCCGATCTGATCTTCAAGTTTGAGCGCCTTGCCGATGATGGCGACGGGAAAGCGAGAGAGTTCGCCCGAAGGGTTGAGGCCGCGAGGAACCTGGCGGATGCCAGTGAAGCGATCTCGAGGATGCAGCAGATCGAGCGGGACCTTCTGAAGGATGCCCTTGAACTGCAGCTCATCGACACCCTCGACTAGCGAGAACTGGAGCGACTTAAGCAAGACCGTAATCTGTGCGCCCACCCTTCACTGACTCCCCTGGGCGAGTTCTTTACTCCAACCACGGAGTACGCCCGCGCCCACCTCACCTCAGCACTGACCTGCCTGCTGACCGTCCCTCCCAGCCAGGGCAACCGGGCCCTGGAACGTTTCAAGCAGCACGTCGCTTCCCCCTCCTTCACCGACACGCCAACCTTCATCGCCCGTACCTTCTACGATCACACCAAGCCAGCGACCCGGCGCCAGATGGTGGCTCTAGCGGTCAAGCACGCCATGCTCGAACTCGACGTCGACGACCTCTCCGTAGACGCCACCGAAATGGCCCGCCGCATGGCCACGTGTGTCCACGCCTTCGTTGAACGCGACCGCGGCCAAGTCGCCGAGCGCATACAGGGCTTCCGGGACGACTTCTCCCGCATCGAAGGGACGAAGATGGTGCGCGCACTCGGCCGCCTCGGCGACCTCGATATCTTCCGCGAGGCGATCGGCGAAGAGACACGCGCCAGGATCAACGACCTGATCGGGGCCACACCATCGCTAGTGGACGAGAACCTGCTCTCGTTGGTCTCTCTGGAGGAGGTCCGCACCGCGTTTCCGATCCTGGAGGTGTCCTTCGCTCAAACGAGCTCCGACACTGTTCGGGCCCAAGCGATCGGCCGGCGCCCTGGCTCCTACTTCACCGGGCTCCTGGCCCAGATGCTGAGCGAGGCCCGGGGATTTCGGGCTGCCGAGGCGATCACCACCGACGCCGTGCTGCCCAGCGCCCAGTTCCTCACTGCCGCCCAACTCACGGACGTGCTGGACTCATGGGCCGAAAACCTGCAATGCCGGGAGGCTTCAGCGATGCCGGCCAACGCGGTAGCGCTGCACTCGGCCACCGTCCACCTACGCCCCGACGATCGACCGGTGTGGGAGGAGTTCATCCGAAAGCTCCAGGAGGAGAATCCACCTCCGCACTACTACGCTTACGAAGACCTCGCTGCGGCGTTAGCTACCCGCAGATCCTGACCCTGCCGAACGGCATTAACACCGGTCACGCCAACCTCAACATCATCCGCCGCTACGCCCCTGACCAGCGACGCCAACAAGGCCTGCGCACAGGAGAGGCTGGCCGCTGACCTGTGAACTAGCGAAGGATCCTTGGTGTGGATTCCTGTCCGAGGTTCCTCGTCCCCTGGAACGGCCGTCAACTTGTCAGCAGGCATCGGCGGCGAAATATCAGTGCTCCTTGTGGCCGGATCCGGCAACAAACCCGGCCCGCGGAGGCACCTCGTCTACGGTTCGATTATGGCCTCCAACGCCCCTTCCCCCAGCGCGCCGCCTTCCCGCGCCTCAGGTGCGGCACTACACGGCCGCGGCGCCAGACTATGGGCCCTGGTCCGAGGGCACCCGGTCCGTAGCGGTGCAGTCCTCGGGGCCCTGCTCCTGATCGTGGTAGCCGGCGCACCACTCGCGACCCGCGCCTGGGAAGCGTTCTGGTCCCTGCCCCACGCTGGGCGCGTCGTGTTGTGCGCGCTCGGCCTTGCCGTGATCATCGCGGCCACTGCGCGGCGCTGGCACGGCCAACGGCAGCAATGGCGCGGTCGGGCCGGACAGGCGCGGCTGGGGGCACTGATTGCCGTTGCCTGGGCGGTTGTGGTCGTGGCGGTGGTTGTTCTGGTCGCCGGGGCGTGGTGGGTAATGGGCGCACCCACCTCCGACTTCCCTGACGCGTTGCCGCCGCGGGCTTTGGACACGCTCGTCACCCGCGCCTTCGCGATTGTGGCCGCGCTTGGTGCCGCCGCACTGTTGGTGATCTCTTACCGGCGTCAGCTCACCACCGAAACCGGCGCCGAACGCGAGGTCGCCAAGCTGTTCACCGACACATTCGACAGCGCCAGCGACAAGCTCGGCAGCGATCACGCCGCCGTGCGCCTGGCCGGCGTCCACGCCCTGGCCCGGCTGGCCGATGAAGCCCCCGAGGGGCGCGAGGACCTGGTGCAGATGGTCATCGACGTGCTGTGCGCTTACCTGCGCATGCCCTACACCCCCGCACCTGAACCGCTGGCAAAGAAGGCCACCGACGACCAGGCCAAAGAGCACCACCAGCAGCACTTGGAGTTCGCCTCCCTCCGCGAGGTGCGCCACACCATCATCCGCGTCATCGGCAACCGCCTGCGCGATCCCACCCGCTGGCGCGGCAAGGACTACGACTTCACCGGCACCGTCTTCGACGGCGGCGACTTGTACGAAGCTCACTTCACCGGCGGGACGGTGGACTTCAGTCATGCCCGCTTCGCGGATGGTGCGGTGAATTTCAGCCACACTCAGTTCACAGGGGGTGTGGTGTCCTTCTACCGCGCGGAGTTCGCCGGAGCCGTGGTCGCCTTCAACGCTGCCAAGTTCGCTGACGGCCTCGTAACCTTCGACCGCGCTCTCTTCTTCCACGGCACAGTGTTTTTCGGAGCCGCCAAGGGTGCCCGCCCTGGCGGTTTGCTACGGGCCATCGAAGAGGAGCGCCGGACGTGGTAGCGGGACTGCCTGATGCGTGGCAGGCCGATGCGCGAAAAGAAGAGAAGGTTCTCTCTGCGCTACAGGATACCGAAGAACCTCCACCCAGCTTCCGATAAGCCCTGTTACAAAAGATTTCGGACGTAGATAACCGCTCTCAGTGAGGCCGGACATGGGTCGGCCCCGCAGCGTGTTGCTGCGGGGCCGAGTCCAGCATGCCGACCTCACCCGAGACGAGCCTGCACGGTGGCTCGGAGCCGCCGGTTCAGCGAAGCGGGCCCAAGACCTTGTCGAGGAACTCGTTGCGCACGTCCTCGTCGAGCTTGCCGTCCAGGCTCAGGGCGGTGCGCAAGGAGCGGGCGGTGACCTCGCGAGGGATGTCCAAGCGGCGTTGGGCGCTTCCCACGATGGAGTCGATGGTGTGCTGGGCTTGGGTGGGGTGGTGGCGGACCAACCAGTCCAGCATCGTGGCGACCTGGATACCGATCCCGTAGAAGCCGACCTCGGTTCCGGGGTTCCTGGTGGTCTTGGACCGGTTGTCCTGGCTGTAGGCCAGCTCGTCCAGCACGGCGTGCCGAATGGTCCCGGTCAGTGCCTCGATGGGGATGATCTTGTCCAGGCTCTTGGCCACGTCCCAGGCGAGCTGGTCGCTGACCTGGCGCACCGACTCTTCAGTGCGGTGGCGCAGCGCCCACTTCTTGCGCCGGTCGGGGTTGTCCCACAGCCGGGAGAAGAACGAGGCGCTGAAGCGGCGCATCACCTCGCCCTCACCGAGGCTGAGGGAGACCTCGCTGTCCTTGTCAGCCAAGGTCTGGGCGACGCTCTCCGGGGAGCGATGGCGCTGTTCGCCCCACTCCCGGACAACCGGTAGCGACCAGGCGTTACGGCCGCCCGGTGAGGCTTGGGGCAGAGGGACCTCGCCTTCGCCGCGGGAGACGTAGGCGCGCAGGGTGGAGGCGGCGACCTCGCCGGCCGCGGCCATCTCGGTGACACCGACGAGCTCGTCCGGGGCCAGCTCGGGGGCCGACAGAGTAATCACGCACTGGTCCAGGGGTAGGGACCGCGGCTCGTGGGCGCGGTGCTGGGCCCACAGGGCGAGGTGGTCCTGCCATCGGCCCTGGAGCGGGGCCTGGATGTCGAGGTTGGAGATCTTGACGACGGCACCCCGGGCGGGGTCGGTGGTGCCATCGATTCGGTCGGCCGCGGTGACGGTGATCGCCCCCGAGGCCCGGCGGTGTTCGTACTCCTCAGTGGCACCGTTCCAGATCTGCTTGGGGCGGTACCAGGTGGTGCCGTCCCACCAGTAGCCGCCAGCCCGCCACAACAGAGTGTCGTTCCACCATTTCATGTGGACGCTGGCCGCGCCGGCATCGGTGTAGACAAGGACGGTGCGGCCGTGATCGGGGTGGTAGCGCACGGCCCATCCGAGGTCATGGCGGTAGGGATCGGTGGTGAAGGCCAGCCAGCCTTCGCCTTGTTCGTCGTAGCGGCCCCACATGCCGTGACCGGCCTCGCGGCCCACGGCCTCGATGGCTCGAGGGTCGTGCAGGTCCAGGTGGGAGTCGTCGACGAACGGCAGGCCGGGCACCGGGTGGTCGGTGCGCAGGCCGTTGGCCAAGGGGGGTGGGAAGTCCATGGCTGCTGTGCCTTTCCACAAGGGAGTGATGTAAGTATCTACATCGCAGGGTTGTGCCCTTGGGCAGCGCAATCGAAACCAGCAAAAGGATCGGGATTTTCTTGTCTGGGACAGCTTGCTGCCCGAAGCCGCAGGGCCGCCTGGTTAACCGCGACAGCGGTGTCATTGACGATCTTCAGAAACGGCACGACCCCCATCGCGACGGCCACGTTCCAGTTGTCGCCCACACCTACGGTGTGCCACCATGTCCAAACGGTGACGAGGGCGCCGTGTCTCCTCCACTCCACCCGGCGCTGGGGCGCGAGGCCAGAACGGCGGAACCGCCTGCCCTCCCCGATCAACAAGCGTGTAGTGAGACAGGACCTCTTCGAGCGTGGCCGGGGCGCTGGGAGCCCTTATGTCCCGTCACACCCATCTCGCCCGAATGCGCTCCGCAGCCACCGGAGAAAGCCACAGCACCGCCGCTAAGGCCATCACCGCACTACCTGTGGGCGCTGCGATCATTCCCGAGGCCGCCCAAGACCAAGCCCACCTGGAGACTGAGCTGCTTTTGGGGCTTCGCGAGCTGATCACCATGGGTCCTCCCTATGACCCTCCGCTCGGCATCGCACGCCGTACCCCCGCCCCGGACGGGATCACCCTGGAAATCGCCCGCCCCCACCTCACCGACGCTTTGACCCATTGGATGCCGCACAGCGACACCGACGGTGAATGCCACGGCATCCCCGGCCTGCGCGCCCGACACCGCGGCCGCCACCTGCAACTCCATCACCTGTCCCTGGACGCGATCATCCACATTCCCGCGTCCCGAGCCCAGTGGACCTGGGCTCGGAACCGGATGCACGCCACCCACACCCGCTTGGGGGAACCGCTGTGGGCTCAAGAACCCGGGGCCGTCACCGCGCTGGAACGCGACACAATCGCTACACGCCGCAAGCACTTCCAAGGCCCGGGCATGCGGGACTCGATCCGCCTGGGGTCAGCGCTGCTGCGCCGGCTGGGGTTGCTCACCACGCATCACGCCAAAGGAGTCTCCGGGTATGCCGACCTGTGGCGCGGACTCCCCTGGTCCCGTCACGGCGGTTTTCCTGTGCACCTGGAGTGGGAGCGAGAACACCATGTGGCTGCCCTGGCTGAGCAACTGTCCGATGCGGCCTCTGCGGTCGCTTTGCCCCAGCCGCTGCGCCAGAGTGTTGAACGGGATCTGCGGACGTCCACGATCCAGATCCGTAGCGGCCTGGACGTCGAAGTGCAACTGCGGCCCTGCCCGGTCTCCTCCGATGGCCCTTTGTGGGAGTGGGAGGAGCGACTGCCGCTTCATGGACCCCACCGCGTCCCGCAGTACCGGCGATCACACCTGACCCCTGAAGCTGTCCACAGCATGCTCGTCGACGCCTTTTCCGTAGAAGATGGCGGAGTCCTTACCGGTAAAGACCTCCAGATCACACCCCGGGACGAGGGTGGCTGGGACGTTACCGGGCTCGACCGGCTCTCACGCCCTGTTGAGTTCTTGCGTTTCCTCGCCCGGTCCAACGCGTTCGCAGGTCTGTGGCCCAACGATCTGCAGGATGCCACTGACGTTTACAGCTCGGGCCGTGCTCTCCGGATGGTGAGAATCTGCGGAGTGGACGTGGCATTTAACTGACTACACCCCAACACGATGGGCTGGTCTGATGCGACCGTAGCATCCGGTTTTCGCTGCCCCCAGGCCGGATTGTGACCGGAGCTCCCGAGAAAGAGGGAGCGAGATGATCAAGACGCATGCGGCGCTGATCCTGTTGGGAAGCATGGGGTGCGCGGCCCTGACAGGAGCGCTGCGGTTGGCGGCGGAAGCTTCGAGGCACCTCAATGTGCTGTTCGCGGCCGGAGCCGCATTCGGCGCGGCGTTGGGCGTCCTAAGTACTGGTTGTCAAGCACGACCGTTCACCAGGGGGATCGCAACCGAGTGTCGCAGTCCAACGTGACGCATGGGGCTCGGGGTCGCCTGGCTGGGCGGCGGCCGTGGCCGTGCAAGCACGGGGCCTGGCCGCTCAACACCATGTGCACGACACGGCAGCGTCTTCGTTCTCTCGTGGTCGACCTAGATTCCACTCAGGCTGGCCGTGCCCTGACAGACCGGGTTTCCTCTCTCACCTGAGCCCTGCACGAAAGCCGCGAGACGACCTGGACGGCCCGGGCACCAAACACCGCAACTCACCAGCTCTGCCGAAGCCGCCCATGGTCAAGCCGTGGCGCCCTTTCACCCCCGGCCCAACGAACGCCTCGTCTCACGGTTCTGCAGGGACCCTTGCACGGCCGAGGCCGTCCCACGATCCGGCGCCCGCACGGCGCGGGCGCCGAATCGAGGAGGGCGCGAACGCCTCCGGTCAGTCTGTCCGGTCCGCAGGTGGGCGCTGCTGGGGCACCAGGTCGACCAGCGCCCGTGCCGCGAGTCGGTAGCCGCGAGGGCCGAGACCGACGATCACCCCGGAGGCCAGAGGTGAGAGCACCGACTGGTGGCGGAATGGCTCGCGGGCCCAAACGTTCGACAGGTGCACCTCGATCCACGGTGAGGGATAGTCGGCGAGTGCGTCGCGCAGGCTCCACCCGGCCATCATGAGCGCGCCGGGGTTCACCACCGCGCCCACTGTCCCGTAAGCGTTTTCGATCGCGTCGATCAGCTCGCCCTCGCTGTTGCTCTGGACGGAGCGCACTCGCCATCCGCAGGGCGTGACCTCCTCGGCCACGGCCTCGGCGATGTCGTCGAGGGTGTCTGCGCCGTAGATGTCGGGCCGCCGCCGCCCCAGGCGTCCCAGGTTGGGTCCGTTGACCAGCAGGAGTTCATCCATCCGGCTCACCTCATGCCTGTTCGGGGAAGAAGAATGTTCGATAGTGGTCGACCTGCCGCGCGAGCATCGTGCGACCGCACACGGCTGTGTGCCCGTGCGAGCGTGCCCAGACCACCAAGGGGGTCGGGGTGGGGCCGAGCGCAACGTCGACGATGGCCGCCCCGGCGTGCAGCGACTCTGGGGCGAAGGGCAGCGGATCGTCGGTGTGCGTGCCCAGAGGACTGGCATTGACCGCCAGGTCTACTTTGGGGTCGGGACACGGCCCCGCCGCGGTGACGCGGTCGCGCCCGAGGGGGCCGAGCCGCTCCCGCAGGGCCACGATCGCGTTCGGGTCGACGTCGTACGCCTCGAGGCGCGCGACTCCCGCGTCGAGCAGCGCCGCAGCGACGGCGCGGCCGACGCCGCCGGCGCCGACCATCCACGCCCGGCGCCCCTCCGGTGCCACGCCCTGTTCGCGCAGCCCGTCGAGCAGGCCGACGCCGTCGAGCGCGTCACCGTGCCAGCCGCCGTCGCGCTCCCGCCGGACGACGTTGACGCCGTCGGCACGGACGGCGCGTTCGGTCGCAGTGTTCATCAGCCGCAGCGCGGCGGGCTTGTGCGGGACGGTCACGCACAGGCCGTCGACGTTCGCCGCGCGGCGCAGGCCGTCGAGTGCAGCCGACAGGTCGACGGCCGGGACGTGCAAGGGTACCAGCACCGCGTCGACTCCCCAGCGCTCGAAGGCGGCGTTCATCAGCGCCGGCGAGCCAGCCTGCGTGACGGGATCACCGATGACGGCGAAGACACGGGTGCGTCCGGAGATCGCGGCGGTCATGCGGTGTCCAGCTCGCACGGTGCTGCGGTACATCTGTTGGCCACCACCGGTACCTGGAAGGGAGCCAGCGTCCATGCGGTCGGTGGAACGTTCTTCTTAAGCTTCGTCGGGGACATGGCGTACTCCTCTCCGCAGGCACCGCGGTGCCTGCTAGCCTCCGCAGATGGCTTCCAAACCCGAGGAGATCCAATGGATCCTCGAACAGTTGCGCCCGCTCGACGTCCACACGCGGGCGATGTTCGGTGAGTACGGGCTCTACTGCGATGGCGTCTTCGTCGGGGTCATCTGCAACAACACGCTCTTCCTCAAGCGCAACACAGCCACGGACGACGTGCTGGGCGTGGAGAGCCTGGCCCTGCCCTACGACGGTGCACGGGATCACCACGTGGTCTCCGACGAACTGCTGCGCACTGGTGACGCGCTCGTTCGCGACGCGGTGTCCGGTGCGGCCAAGGTGCTGCCGCCCCCGCGCAGACGCCGTTGACCGTCAGGCCCGTGCCACCACCAGGCTGCTTGACAGTGTGGACGGCGCGATGGTGCGCGCCTCGTGGAAGCCGCTCCAAGCCAGTTCCTCCATCAATTCCTGAGATGTGAGGACGAAATCCGAGCCGGTGGCGATCCAGTCGGCGGCGCTGCCGGCGAGTTGGCTGAGCGGATCGGGTTCGTCGTACAGGAAGTCGTGCACCACGAGGACGGCGCCGGGCTCCACCGCCGCGCGTACGCGGTCGAGCAGATCCCGTCGCCTCGCGCGGGGCAGCAAGTGCAGCACGTGTGAGAGCAGTGCGCCGTCGTGACCGGCGGGCAGCGCATGCGCGGTCATGTCCCACGGCACCAGACCGACGCGCTCGTCGAGCCCCGCCCGGCTGACGGCCGCCGCCGCGTGCTTGAGCATGGGCGCGCGGTCGTAGACCGTCGCGCGCAACCCCGCGTGCAGCCGGCACAGCGTCACGGTGTACCCAGCGCTCCCGCCACCGACGTCGGCCAGGTGGCGCACTCCGCGCAGTTCGGGCAGACGGGCCACATGTGGCGCGGCCGAGCGAGCACCCACGGCCATTGCGGCGCCGAGATCGCCGACCACGTCCTCCGGTACCGCGGTGTCGCACTCCCGGCCGCGCAGCGCCGCGACCAGGCCCGCGGCGTCGAGGTGGTCTCCTGCGGCCCAGCGCTCGATCCGCAGCAGGCCGCGTGCGTCGTCGGCCCCTCCGGGGGTACCGAGGAACACCGACATTTCCGGCCCTGCCGCCCATCGGCCGTGCGCGTCCCGGGTGACGACTCCGTGCCACCCGAGCACGCGCAACAGTCTCTCCAGCAGCTCAGGACGTGTGTTGGTCGCCGCCGCAAGGTCGGTGGTAGCAGCCGGCGCGGAGAGCCGATCGAGAAGCCCGATCGCGTCCGCGGCCTCCAGCACGGCAAGGAACTTGCGGGCGGCGTGCAGCCGCATCAGCTCCCGCACGGCAACTCACCTGTCCAGGGGCGCGAACAGCTCGACGACGTTGCCGTCTGGGTCGAGCACCAGAGCGTAGCGCTGACCCCAGACCGCGTCCCACGGCGGTGTGTGGCACTCGTAGCCGAGCGAGCCGATGCGCTCGTACTCGGCGTCGACTTCGGCCGGGGTGTCCAGCTCCACGGTCAGCGCGATCTGGTGTCCGCCTTCGGGCGCTTTCCAGTCGGGCACGAAACCACGGACGACGTCCACGGTGTCCCAGAGCATCTTTCCCCCGTCGGAGAGTTTGGCCTCGGCGTGCGGGGTTTGGGCGTCGACCTCGGGGACGTCCACGCCCAGCTCTCGGTAGAACGCGAGGGAGCGGGGCAGGTCCTCGACGACGAGGCCGAAGCCTGTGATGCGGGCAGACGACATGCTGGTCTCCTTCTTCGTGTCATGTGCGGCCGTCCGGGTGTCCGTGACCATCAGTCCCGCCACAGAACGTCATAGGACGGAACCGGTCCGCCGGACGCTGTCCGGATCCGTCGACTCTGTCGGTACTGGTCGATCTCGCTGGACAGTCGATCCCACAATAGATCTCGGCTGTCGGCGGCGGGGCGGTGTTCAGGATCGGCGATCTCGATCATCCGGTATTCGTTGATCCACACCTGCTCGGCACGGATCCGCGCCGCGACTGAGCGCGCGCGTACCGGATCGCGCGACCACACCCCTGCGGCCAAGCGGTAGCGGGTGCCGTTGGCGACGGCCACCGCCTCGTCGTCGCCATCCACGCACAGCACCGAGAGCACCGGACCGAACACCTCCTCCTGCGCGACGGTGTCGTCGACCTCGACGCCGATCAAAACCGTGGGGCGCACGTAGGCGCGCACGTCCAGCCCCTCGGTGAGCTCGCCGGACGCCGGGCTTTCGCCGCCGCAGGCCAAGGTGGCGCCCTCGCTGAGGGCAGTGCGCACGTGTCCGCGCACGGTACGTGCGTGCTGGCGTGAGATGAGTGGACCGACGTCGGTGCCGGGATCGAGCGGGTCACCCAACGACAGCGCCCCGACACGAGCGACAAGGCGCCGAACGAACTCGTCGTGGACGTCGTGGTGCACCACGGCTCGCGAGCCGGCCATGCAGATCTGCCCGCTGTGCAGGAAAGCCCCCCACACCACGCCGTCGACGGCGGCTTCGATGTCGGCGTCCTCCAGGACCACCTGCGGTGACTTGCCCCCCAGGTTCAGCCGGGTGGCTGTACCTGTGGCCGCAGCCGCACCGGCCACGTCCTGTCCGACCCCGTCTGACCCGGTGAACACGACTAGGTCGACGTCAGGGTGTCCGGCCAGGCGCCCTCCGACCTCGCTGCCGGGCCCGGTCACCACCTCCAGGGCCCCGGGCGGCACGCCCGCCTCGTGCAGCACTGCGGCCAGCTCCAGCACGGCCAGCGACGCGAACGACGCGGGCTTGACCACGCAGGTGTTGCCTGCGGCCAGAGCCGGAGCGATCCGCAGGGCCCCGAGGGAGAGGGGGAAGTTCCAGGGAACGATGGTGCCGACCACGCCGACCGGGTCCCAGACCATCTCGGCGTTGTTAGGACCGACGAGCCGGTCGGAGACCTGCTCGGCTTCCCAGGCGGAGCGCAGCAGGCAGGCGCGGGTACTGGGGACGTCGACGGCGCGCGCTTTGCGCAGCGTCGCCCCGTTGTCCAGTACCTCTAGCCGCGCGAACGCCTCAGCCCGCTCACCGATCAGGTCCGAGGCGCGGCGCAGCACCGCCGCCCGCTTGGCGGGGGACAGTGTCGGCCAGGGGCCGCCGTCGAAGGCCGAACGTGCTCGGGCCACCGCGGCGTCGACGTCGGCCGCGTTGCCCGCGATGACGTCCGCGAGGTGGCGTCCGGTGGCCGGCTCATAGGTGCGGTAGGTCGGGCTCTCACCGTTCCCGGACCAGGTCCCGCGCATGTGCGGTGTGCCGCGTCCGGAGTCAGTCGTCGTCATACTACCTCCTGTGGGGTGGGGGCGCTCTCACCGGAGCCGGTGGCGCCCCGCGCGGCGAGGCCGCGGGCGAGGAGCACCGCTCCCGCCAGTGAGGAGTTCTTGCCGTGCAGAGCGGGGGCCACCGTCGGGCGTGTCCTCCCGGGGCGCAGTGCCAGCCTGGAGGCAACCTGTTCGCAGAGGCCGGGAAGGCTTGCGAGGACCCCTCCGCCGATGCGTACCTGCTCCGGGGCGACCAGCTCCACGAGCACCCCCACGGCGGCGGCCAGCGCCACGGCCACGGTGTCTCGTTCCCGGAGCGCCCACGGTGCGTCGGCGCGCACGGCCCCGGGCAGATCCGCGAGGGTGCACCGGCCCCAGGTGCGGCGTGCCACACGCTCACCGATGACCTTGCCGGACACCGTCGCCTGCAAACAGCCCACCTGTCCGCACGAGCAGGGCGGATCGGAGGCCGAACCGGCGACGGGCAGGTGGCCGACTTCGCCCGCGCCCCCACATGCCCCTGCGACGACCTGTCCATCGGCGACGATGCCGCCGGCCAGGCCAGTGCCTATGCCCAGGTACACCAGGTGGCTCGCGCCTGCGGCAGCGGCCTCGGCTCGGGCGGCGGCGTTGCCGTCGTCCTCGTGCGTCGCGGGCACACCGGGGCAGAGCTGCGTCAGCGCGACGGGAAACGAGCACCCGACCCACGCGGGACGGTTCGGCCACGCGGTGACGGTTCCCTCAGCGTCGACGGAAGTGGGCCGGGCAACCCCAAGGGCGTCGACCCGCTCGGGGACTCCTCCCGTGACACGGCCGACGGCTGTGACCAGATGAGCGAGGTCCTCTTCTACGCCGGCGCCGTGCGACCACACCAGTCTTTCCTCGACAGGACCGGAACCCTTCGGTGAGCGGTCGCCGTCGCGGGGCCCGGGCACCAACTGCAGCCGCGCGCCCGACCCCCCGATGTCGATTCCGAGGCAGGCCACGGGTTATCGCCCCCTGGCCGGCAGGCCGGCTACGGATAGCAGGTCGCCGGGATCGTCCAGGATCCATGCCGGGTCCTCGGCGGCCAGTTCGGCTGGATCTCCCTCGCCCCAGGTGGCGGCGATGGGCACCACGCCCGCGGCGCGCGCGCTGCGCAGGTCGGCGACCGCGTCGCCGACCATCACGGCGGCCTCCCTGAGCCCGCCGACCCGCACCAGGGCTTCGACGACGATGTCCGCTGCGGGCTTGGGCCTGGGCACCTCGTCGCTGCCAACGACCGCGCTGAAGAACTCGGCGAGGCCCATCGTGTCCAGCAGGGAGCGTGCCCGCTCACCGGACTTGCCGGTGGCCACACACAGGCCCACGCCACCAGCACGCAGACCGGTCAGCATGTCGACGACCCCGGGAAAGACGCGGACTTGGTGCGCGAGCTCGTGGCTGGCCCGCACGAAGGGCCCTTCCAGTTCGAGCGGCAGCCCCATGCTGCGCATGATGTCAGGGAAGTAGCGGCCCAGGTGGGTGCAGTACTCGGCGAACGGGGGCTCACCCGCCCCCATCACCTCGTGGTAGGCGTGGGCGAACGCCTTGCGCATCACCGCGAAGCTGTCGACGAGTACGCCGTCCAGATCGAATACCACGACCGGGTCCGGGCGGTCGGCCAGACAGGGTT
>Ga0079225_10000457_pt1 | contig 22058 bp, 22 predicted proteins | sample Poulit2012_FD_76344 | JGI IMG/M metagenome (GOLD analysis project Ga0079225, IMG submission 76344) | Agricultural soil microbial communities from Georgia to study Nitrogen management - Poultry litter 2012 | ecosystem: Environmental > Terrestrial > Soil > Agricultural land | place: USA: Georgia... | reverse complement strand
TCATACTCAAGCATCAGCGACTGTGTGGCACTTAGCCGCAACGCCTGGGCCGGTATTGCCAACAATACCAAAACTAACAACATCACATACACACCGTATCTACTATGCACGTCATCGCCTCCTGTGGACATGCAAGAGCGCGTCGACATGCACTTGCCCGTCGGCGCGCTCCTGGACAAAGGGTTTGAGCCAATTCAAAAAGGCTGGGTGATCCGCTCGGAACCCCAGCCTTACGAGTTTCCCACCAGATCGCCTTCGTCCGGCTTCCGCCAGGCGTCGGTGAGGTTGTTAAACCGCACCCATAGCTCTACTGCCCCTTCTGCGACCTTCATTATGGCGTCGGTCGGTAACCAGCTGAGGAACTCACCGGCCAGATCCACAAGGATCCCAACGCCCTCGAGCACTGTTTCCTTTTTGGTCTCTCCATTCCCCGGCACTTCAACGAGGAGTACGAGCTCCTTGACAGCCATCAGTACGGCGATGAACGCAGCTACGTACGACTTGATCTTTTGAATCATTTGCATCAACCCTTTCGTGTGTTTAGGCATACGCCCCTCAAACCGCAGAGACTTCAGCCCACTCGTTTACGGCATCGTAGACCGCGACAGCTGCCAAAGAACGGAATCCTTCGTGCCGGAGACGATACTCCTCACCCCGGTTAGAGATGAACGCCAATTCAACCAAAACTGCCGGCATCCGGGTACGCCGCAACACAGAGAAGGATCGCGTTGCCTTGATCCCACGATCACGGCGTCCGCAACGTTGCAGCAGGTGTGATTGCGTGAGGGTAGCGATCTGCTCCCCAACATCGCTACCCTCGTAGTACCACGTCTCTGTCCCGTGGGCATCCCGGGACTCCGCTGCATTGCAGTGGATCGAGACAAACAGGTCCGCTCCTAACCGGTTGGCGAAGTCAGCCCTTGTCTCCAGGGTCACGTAAGCATCGGCATCACGAGTGAGCCGGCAGTCGTGTCCGCCCGCATCGAATAATAGGCGCGCTCGCCTGGCCACATCTAACACCACATCCGCTTCTCGAAGACCTGTCGGGCCTACAGCCCCGGGATCGTGGCCACCGTGCCCAGGGTCCAGAACTATGATCATCTGCATCACCCCCCATCCCTGAATAACTGCGTCACCCAACCACCCGCAGCGCCCGCGGCAGCAGATATCCCCGCTACCCATGACCGCCAGTTTTCCAACTTTCGCAGTCTGCCGCTATGGTCATTAAGCCGCGTCGTGGTCATCGTTTTTAGATCAGTTATCTGCGCCACGATCCGCGTCTCCATAGCAGCCATATCCTCACGAGTCCGGTCCTCCATCCGCTGCAGACGCTGCTCCAGCCAGTGACGATCACTCGACATCCCTATCACCCCAAATCTGCGCATCAAAAAACCGCCCGAAGGCGGTTGTGATCATGTATCTATCTCATAAATTTGATATGCGACAGTAATGTCCCTGTAAGGAATCCTTCCTCGGTTCTCGTATATCAGTCTCAAATCTTTATATTCACCGGAAGGTATCACAGGGTATTGCAACGTTCTACTTGTGTCCTGTAAATATATGGACTCGAATAAACGCACATCTTTTTCTGATAGCGAAACCCGAACGCGTATGTCGGAGGAAGTTTTATTCCTTACTGTTATAAATCCTGGTGTCTGGGGCCCACCATCGTACAATTCTACGTCAACTTCGCCGGAATTCATTTTCCACAACCAAGGGGTGTCTGGGTCCGTCTGAACAAAACACGTGACTGCCGAAAGATCACTGACATAAGTAAAATCCGCGTCCTCAGAATCTGTTCCATTTGCAGGTATGTCGAACTCCACATCTCTTTGTCCTGTGTATACTGGAGTATCGGTTACCCACTCTCCATCGACCTCTGTGCCAACGGGGACCGTTATAATGATCCATTGTTTTCCGCCTGGGACCGATGACGTTCCAGGGATGATTACATCTCCGCTATCGGCTATTCCCGCCATAATCAGTCTTGGATACTCGGCTAAGTATATCCCCCCTTTTCCGAACCATGCCGCCCATTCCGAAGGAAGCGTTGTAGAACCCCAAGGAATGCCTTCAACATTGCCAATCACTCCCTTTATATCGTTATTCTCATCATGCATTGCAATGCGACGCGGGACAATCTTGATGTTCCCCTCTTCGCTCTCTATCGCCATATTTCCCGTTAGGCGCATTATGCCGCCGTAGATGCTGTCGGCGGTAACGGTCGTCCCGAATTTAAGTTGAGATAGATAGATAGAGCCACCATAGCCATTTCGCACGGCCAGTCGGATGCGCCTTGCGGCATATATACGTCCATTATCAAACCGCCAATGTGTCCAATCCGACGTGGGCGGAACCCAATTCGTGACTGCCTGCCACGATCCATCTCGCTGTTCTACCTCAGCCCTCACCCTCGTGTCATGAGGCTGACTAGTTACATAAACGCTCACCATCTCGAACATCGTCTCAATGGGAAACTCATACTCGATATATACGGTTGTGTTCCCCGGCGGCACATTTAGGATCTGCACTTCGGTGACTGTATCTCCGTCCCAAAGGTCCTCCACACTACCCAAATCCGGTTCGATGTCTTCGCCATCGTCTCCGTATATCCGACCGCGTATCTGAAATATCTCGCCTGCCATATCCTGCTCGGTCAGCCACCGCGCCGTGATCCCATCCTGCCCGGGGTCACTCGACTGTCCAAACATATCGGTGAGCGTCACATATACTTGTAACTGCTGGGCGTCCTCTGCGCCGGTATCTGCCAGATCAATAACACCGCTTGTCGCCGTCGTGGTCTCGTTGTAGTCTCCTGCTACTACCGTCACACTGTGTAGGTCGGTCGGTATGTCACTCGTGATGCGCCATCGTATTTGTGTCTGGCTCGACTCAGCCCGTATTGTTGGTATCGTCGGTTCGGCATTCGTGGCCGGCAGCTCCGCGGGGAATTCCGATTCGTTCCCCCACTGGTTGATTGCCCAAACACGTACGGTCAGTGCGGGTGACGGCGTGCCATCCGCTTTGTTTGCCTCATATGTGTACGTGTAGTCCGTACTGGACACGGTGCGCTCCCGCCGCACACCGTCGCCATCTCGCACCTGTACCCGGTACCCAGTGGCACCGGCCACTGGTTGCCACGTGAGTATGCAATCCGGACCGCTGAAATCAGCCGTCAGACCGGCTACTTGTGGCGGCTTAACTGTAGCCGCCGGAATCGTGACTTGCCGTACGTTGGACAGTATCGATTTTACGCCCTCACTGCTGATTGCCCGTGCTCGGTACTGGTAGACCGTTTCGGTGCGCAAACCGCCCCTGTCGATCCACGGTGACGACGTAGCCGCTCCCACCTCGGACCAGTCACCCCATATGTCAGGGTCTGTGCCGATCCGCTCCCGGCGTTCGATCACTACCTGCATCGTGCGGGCGTCAGCCGTAAACGGCACGGTCACCGATACGTCGGACCGGCCATTACCCAGGTCAACCGCTTGTGGCACCAGTGTATCGATCACCGGCGCATCCGGCGGTGTCAAATCTGGTTCGTAGGGTTTTATTGGTGTGGCGCTCCGTTCTTCGCTTGGTTCAGATCGTCTTCCATTTACAATGCGAATCAAACGTACAAAATGGCGTACTGGCTCCAACCCCGTAATCGTAAATCGTGACAGCCGGTCCCGTTGGGCCAGTGTCACAGACGACGGCTCAAAATTAGATTCCGTCGATACGTGGCACTCTGTAGCCGTCCACCCTGCGCTAGGTGTGGACGTGTCAACAATCCGTAGGCCACCCTCTATCGGTGTCACCGTCACGTGTGGCGGTGTTGCATCCTCTGCAGGTGGCTTGTCCGGTCTGGGGCGTATCGCATCGCCCAAACTGGCAGGTGGCAGCCCCAGGTATAACGTCACTCGCTCCCCTTGGACCGACCCCTGTCTACGCTCCTCGACGATACGGCTCGTCGTGATGATGCCGTTAGTCGGGTCGGCTACCCGCACATAGTCGCCACGTCCGTATTTTGGCACGTCGTCCGCATCGTACGGATGTACTGGCTGTACCACAAATGCAGGTGTAATCAATGCGTGTTGCTCCAGATATTCGTCAGCCGCCTGTATCAGATCAGCCAGCGTACTAACGTCGTCAAACTCCTGCTTGTGGGGATACGGACCATACCGTTGTACGCTCGCCTCGTGGACTCGTGTCACCTGCAGGCGATTGATACCCTGCCCAGGGCCGTAGGCGGTTAGGATGTTGACCAACTCGTCGTCACCATCCGTTAGCGTCTCGACGTTTAGATTTGTCCCAGTGCGTAACAGTACCTCGTGGCTACGGTCGTCGCCCAACTCTTTGGCAATCGATAGCCGCCCCTGCTCGACGGTAAACTCCCAACCTGCCTGCTCACACGCGGCAGACAATATCGCCAACGAGTTACTGCCGTCAACATCCAGCCCTCGGACTGTAACGCCTGCCGATGCAGGTATATCGCCGGCAGTCACCTGCCCCTCGGTACGGGCAATCAACTCAACCGCAAATACCCAGGGAGACTGTCCGACGGGATTGCCTTCGCCGTCCTCGGTGTCACGGTCGTCGGTATAGAGGTTGATCCTGACATCGATGCTATCTGCGTCGGTAGTACCTGGTACGATACCGATTTCGTCAGTCAATGCTCCCTCGACCTCGTCCGACCAGGGGCCACCATCATAACGGTATTGCATCGTGGTACGGACAGGGTCACCGTTATCACTCGCCCATCGGATTCGATCCCAGGATACAAAATTGGGCACATCGGCCCGGTTAAACCGTACCGTGACGTGCCCATCTGCGACATACCGGCCACCCGACTTAGTGAGCATCACTGCTCCGGGCTCCGTGGTCATATTGACATTGACCGCCTCAATCGCATCGGCCCACTGTGTTTGATCTTTGCATCGCAGGGTATGCCATCCGTGCAATTGATGACGTGCTACATCGGCCAAATCCCAGCCGTCGTACACACGGCTATATTGTGCAGGTGCGGTATGCGACTCAAGCACAATCTCCTCCGTGTGACAGGTGATGGTGACCACATCGTCGCCGATATTGCGTGTACTAATACGGCCTGTCACGACGTGATCAGTGTCCCTGTATATCTCCACAAAATGCGCCACTTGGGCCTGTGTATGAGGAGGCTCCTGCGTTACGGTCGTCTGTGACTGTTGCAATACGATCTGGTACGGAGACAGCACCGCATACACGTCCTGTCCCTCTGGCATGGACGCATCTACCGCACTGCGAGGCAAAGATACCGTTATACTACCGTCCGGTGATAGCCGACGGGTATACTGCCAGCTCACGTACTGGTCGATGATCGCAACCCGCTGTCGGTGTTGGTCGAGCAAACGCAAATTGTACACATTGACACCCCCAAACAAAAAACGCCCCGAAGGGCGGCTATGTTACATAAACCAAAGTGCAACTATCGTGCGCTAATCTGGCACTTCGCCCATTTCATCGTCGTCGGTTTGATCCATCTCTCGCACCTCTACGCCCATGTAGATATGGTTGCCTGCGTCAACCGGAGGGCATTGCACTACATAGTGCGTCTCCTGGTCAAACACTGGCACATCCTCGTACACAACAGGTTTAGCCTCTGGGTGGCCCCGATTGACCCTCACGAGTTCACCGTTCTGTATGATTCCGAATCCTTGCATGTCTGCTCACCGTCCTGCGTGCTTGCTGTATTGTCACGTATGGTTTTACGTGCTTGTGATAAAACCAGTAGCTGTCACTGCGCTTGATCCAACCCCAATAGGATATGACTGCCGCCGCATCTCTCGGCGTTAGATGGCCCTTCTTGCCGATGCGCCGCATGCGCCTGCGGATGCGTAGGGCATTGCGTTTGCGAAGCGTTGTCCTGTCTCTATAAAACCGAAATCCCAGGAAATCAATCGCCCGGTCATTGACCCGAAACACCTGCCAGTTATCTTTTACTGTTAAGTGGATGCCTGCTAAACAGCCGTCTATCGACCGCTTGGCCCGATGCAGTTTCTTTTTGTTCGGTCCCAGCAGCACCAAATCATCGACGTACCGGATGTAGTACGGCACCCGCAACTGCTGTTTGATGTAGTGGTCCAAGCCTTCGAGGTAAAAGTTCGAAAACCATTGTGATGTAAAATTGCCGATCGGCAACCCATCCGCACTATCAATGATGCTGTCAATCAGCCACAGTGCGTGTGGGTCTTTAATCTTGCGCCGGAACATAGCCTTGAGCGTGTCATTATCCACGCTCGGATAAAACTTCCGAATGTCCATTTTGAGACACCAGCGAGTGCCTCTGTGGTCCTTATCCAGCCATCGGCGCACCGTGCGTTGGCCGTCGCTTGTACCCCGGCCCGGTACGCTCCCGCAGCAATACCTATACATTCCCCGCATGATGATCGGCTCAATCACCTGCATCAGTGCCCAGTGAACGATCTGGTCGGGGAAATACCGCGGCTTGTGGATCGCCCGTTGTTTACCTGCTGAGTTATCATGTATGACTCGCTCGATATATGGCGACGGCACAAACGTTTTGTTGACAAGCATGCCTTTTATCGCCCTGACATGGCGGTCCGGCTCGTTCATGACGCGCTGTATACGCCTTTGGTGCCGCTTGCCTTTCGACGAGTTTTGTATCGCTCTTTTGATGTTCATTTCGTCCGTGATGCTATCAAACAGAAAGCCAATCCGTTTCACCGTTGCCTCCATGCTTCTTATTAGCCTCATGGCGGTTCGAGCCGACGGCCTACTACGCCATGCTTGATGCGGCCTAATTTTCACCAAGCGGTGTGGAAAGCGGGACGCAAATGTCAAAAAACGAAAGCATGCTAATAAGAGTCTGCCCGCCCAAGTTCGCGTTCGAGTTCGACGGCGAGTTGTTCAGGTTCCATAACGACGGGCCCGCGTTCGAGCCGTGGTTCCAGTTACCGCCGTAACGAGCGAGCGTGCGCCCCGAATCCCAAAGAGCTAAACGTGCAAAAGCATCCCTGGGGGCTGTTCGCCCCCAGACCCCCGATCAAGGGGTTTTAAGAAGCCGCCCGCCCAAGGTCGCGCGCGAGCTCGACGGCGAGACGTTCAGGCGCCAGAACGACGGGCCCGCGCCCGAGCCGTGGAGCCAGTAACTGCCGCAACGAGCGATTCTTTGTCCTGTGTTTTGGTAGTAGTAATCAGCGTAATAGGTGGATGATGACCCTCCGACAGCCTCCGGAAACTCGGCATACAGGTGTTCTGGATCCGATCCTGTTTCCACGATGTATCCGTTTGCATCGCTGTTGGCGTACCCCAGCCGCTCATAGGGAGCCGCGAACACATTGCTCGCATAGTCGTCCCGGTTCCGCGCCACCCACGCCTGGTGGTCGTTGATGTTCACGCCGTCCACAAACTGGTAAATATCTCCGTAAGGGGATTCGATGCCCCGGTACACACACGGCCATTTGCCGTCGGTGTTGCTTTCGGGACTCCCGGACGATGCGGCAACGCCCTGGCCGAACCCTGTTTTAAATCCCCGGTTCGCAACGACATCTCCTTCCGTGACGTTGATAGGGTCGCCGTCAAACACGAGGGCTGTGCCTTCGCCTTCGGGCTCGATCGAAACAATCGTCCGGTAGTCAACGACGGCATTACTCGACCGAGACGATCCGATGCCGAGGGACTGGCCCACCCGGTAACCGCCGGCCTGTGACTCCGTAATGATGATGCGGTTAGCGTCCGCCTCCGTAACCAGGGCAACGTGCGAATCACTATACTCCCCATCGACGAACCCTCGCATCACAGATTGCGTGTTCAGCGTCCCGAACTCCACAAACATCAGCGTCCGCAATAGGTCTTGGACATGAATATCGAGCTGCTGGTAGCCCTGTGCCTCGCCCGTATTGTTATTTTGTGCGTAGGCGCGGAAATTGACAATATTCGTGTTCACCAGCGGATATGTTCCGGGTCTGGACTCCAGGCGGTCCCCTTCGCCCAGGCTGGCCAGATGCTTGCCCACGTCGATATGTGGCAGCTCAATGCCCCTGTCAAAGTCCCAAAAGCACCACGGCAGGTAGAAGCCTGGGTAACGCACCTTCGAAACCTGCCAAGTCTTGAGGTCCGGACCGTCGGTTTTGCGGATGTAGAGCTTCGGAATTCGCACAAAAACATTGCCGTAACTGTCTACCACATCATGCATCTCACCGAAGATGGGCACGTGGTCAAAATCGTTGATTGCCAGCTCGTCACCCACTCCGACACCGGCGGTCATCCCCACTGCGTCATCGGTACGAACGAGGGTGGGATCAGAACTTTTATCCCAAGCAACACCGTAGATGGGTGTACCTAAGGCTCGCTCGATGCGGCCAAAGCGTTCGTCCAGGTATTTTTTTATCAAACTGTACGTCAACAAGCTCATGCCAACACCACCCACTCTGCACCGTCAGACTGGCGTATATCGTCTGTGCCGATCAGCATAGCCACCGACCCCGCAGGCACACTGTCCGGCGGCAGGTCCCCCCAGGATTTTACGGCGTACTCTTCTATATGGCCCGATAGTTGCACTTTCGCATCCCCGTCGGAAAACATCCCGCGCAATTCTTGAAGCTCATTTTCTAGCTCCCGCACCCGCACTTCTAGCGGGTTAGCGTCGGTGATGGGCTGGCCGTTTGGTCCGAACAACACAGCCCCCGGCGCCCCTCCGTACCCCTCCACGTCCTCGGGACGTTGTGTGTCACGGTCCCAGTATTGAGGTGTGGGCGACGCGAACATGCCCGAGGGTGGATTTGATTCCCGATTTAACCTCGTGAATTTGGACGACATCATTGCATCACTCCCTTAATACCAGCGTGGCCGGTACGTAATGGTCACGTCGGCCTCTGGCCCTGTGTATTCTATCTCGTTCGTCCCAGGCACCAACTCAAAACCGTGTGTTATATACTCGTCGCTCAAGCGGTCAATGATCGGCTCATCGTTGAGCCGTGCGTCATATGTCGCCGTGTCTATCGTCACGACGTCGCCCGCTAGGTAATCGCCGTCCAACTCTATCGCCTGGCCTGTGGGCGTGTTGACTAGATGTAGCCCGCTACCCGGTGCTGTAATCTCGATCGTCACGAGAGGGTCCGTCGGAGCCGTGCCGTCAACGTCGATCGTACACGACGTCGCCCCCGCCTTTTCGTGCGTTGCCTCTACCCCATACCAGTACGGGTCGAGTGCCACCATCGGCAGCTGTAGCCCCAGCTCCGCTCCCTCGTCGATCCAGTCTTGGGGTGCTCCGAGCGGATGTGCCAGCAGAAACCTATGATGGCGATGTACCTCGATCGGAGGCTGCATCAAAAACTGTAACAGGTCCTCTAATTCTCGCCTGATTCGCGCCTTATCGCCCGGATAGTAGATCCGACCTTCCAAGGCAAATTGCCTCGGCTGAACGACGTCCCTACCGGTCCGCACGGCACCGTCAGTACCGGCGACCGCTAGGTAGGGCACGTGGACAGCATACGGCACCCGCTTAAATAGGATGGTAGGCGGTAGACGCCATTCCGCTCCCGCCCTATTAACCAGCATAATCATTGTCGACCATGCCCCCTATCGCCAAAGTTTAAGCGTCCCGCCAACTCTTGTTCTAGCGCATCTACGAGATCGCTACTAATAGCCGCCCCAGTGGTGGCCGTGCTTTGGATAACGATCGAGCCGGGTTCAAACACGACGCTGCCTACCCCCATCACCCCTACTCCTCTAAACTGCATTTCGTTAAAATCAGGCATTCTTGCATCTAAAATGTCACGTATATCCTGTATTGGGGTCACAATCGTCCCCAGATTAGCGAGTGGTGTGAGCAGGTCCGTGAGCAGGTCTCTTGTCGGACCGGTGATCTCTGATACCTGTCGGCCTCCACGGCTGTCACGCTCTGTACGCCCTCCGCCGTCGCCCTCTCCGGGGACATCGACCTTGCGGTCCTTTAGCCCAGCAAACGGACGCCATCCGAACAGGTTTATGCTCGCCAGAGCGTCAATGATCCCGTTCCAAAGATTCAAAAGGCCTGTGACGATGGGCCGCAAGACCGAGTCAAACAGCGCCACGACGGGCCTCATAACCGATCCTATCAGCTCCATTGCCTTGCCAAAAGACTCCGTCTCACTCAATACCGACAAAAAGGCGCCTTTCCAATCGCCCGCTTGAACGGCTTTGGCTGCGCTCATTATGGACCCAGACGCTTCCGCTATAGAGTCAACAAAACGGTCTAAAGGAGACTTGACATCATCAAAAGCCTTTTCCCATGCGCCTTTTTGCTCCTCGGCAATCTCATCAGCCAATTCGGCCTGCCGTCGAGCGTAGTATTTCAGGATCTTGTTTACGTCAGCCCCAAGCTCCTCTGCCTTAGCAAGCGCTTGTTCCCGCTCACGCAAGAGTAGTTCTTCTCGGCTTGCCGTGAGCCCAAATAGACGATCATCCCAGGACTGCTCAAACTCCATGCGGGCCCGATCTAGATTTTCGATGCGCTCCCGCTCAGCTTGCGCCTCTTCGTCGGCAATCTTCTGCGCTTCTTCAGCTCGGCGTCGCCGGATTTCTAACTCTTTATCCGCATAGTACTCAAGGAGGGCCGTCGTATCGGCACCGACCTCTTCAGCTTGACGTATAGCCTCATTCTTTTCATGCTCCAGGCGTTCCAGCTCGTCCGCATGAAGCTCGAAAAGGCGCCCCGACCAGCGTTCTTCAAAGTCACGACGTGCCTGTTCACGGGCTTCGAATGCCTCGGCCTCACGTCTAGCGGACGCTTCTGCGGCTTGTTCTTCTTCATCTCGCCGGCGATCCAGAATCCTCTGCCGCTCGTTCTCGTAATACTGCAGAATGGCGGTCGTTTCAAGCCCGTGCTCCTCAGCTAGTTGCAACTCCTCCTGCATACGCGCCTTTAGGAGATCGAGTTCAGAGGCGTTCTGCTCAAACAGCCGCGCCTCCCACTGGCGTAGGAGCTGTTCGCGCTCCCTCTGAGCGTCCTGCTCCGCTTTTAACTCCCGTTCTCGTACCGCTTCCCGCTCGGCTTCGAGTTCTGCAAGAATGCGCTTTTCTTCAGCTGCGTAGTATTCCAAAATGGCCGTCGTGTCCGCACCGATTTCTTCGGCACTGTGTATGGCCTCGTCCCTGTCCCTATGCAAAAGTTCCAGGCTATCGGCCGACTGCTCAAACAGTTTGCGGGTCCAGGTCTCTTCAAACGATGCCAGTGCCGCTGCCTCTCGCTCGGCGGACTCTTGCCTTGCCTTATCTTGCTCGTCCAAAATCTGTTGCTGTTGGAGCGCATAGTATTCGAGGATGGCTGTTTTGCCGGCTCCCAGTTCTTCAGCTTGGGCAAGAGCTTCCTGCTTCTCTCGCTCAAGAAGTTCCAGCCTGTCAGCCGTAGCCTCAAACAGTTTACGAGACCAGTCCTCCTCAAATTTTGCAAGAGCGTCTAAACGGCGTTGCTCAGCCTCTCGTTCTCGGTCGATCTCCTTATCTAGCAGTTCTTGCCGCTTGATCGAGTAGTACTCGAGGATGGCAGTCTTGTCCGCTTCCAGAGCCTCCGCCCGGGCAAGTGCTTCGGCCTCCTCAGCATCCAGTTGAGCGTGCCGGTCGGCGGTGAGTTGGTACAGTTTCTTATTCCAGTCAGCCTCAAACTCTGCCCTTGCTTCAGCCCGTTTGCGGGCTTCGATCGACACGGTCTCAGTCTGTTCTTCTTCCGACTCTTTGGTAGCCTCTACCCTTGAGGCACCCTCGGACACAACAGTATCAGTCATTTCCTGTTGCGACTCCGTGACAGTCTGGACTTGCTGGTCTAACCCGTCTCCAACGAGATCCGTTTGCTCATCCAATTCGGCTGCAGCCGCAGTCGTCTGGCCGGTCAGATTATCGACCAGCGACCGAACGTCATCAGCTATTGCCGCACCAAGATCGCTGAATGCGACCTTTGTGCCATCAACTGCATCTGCCATGCGAACTGCATTGTCCGAAAGGCTCTGCTGTAATTCAGCGATCTTATCGGCCGAACCGTCCACACTATCAGAGATGCTATCTCTTAACCCGGCAAACCTTTCACCAAGCCCAAACGGCAAGTTTTCAAGAACGGAGAGACGCTCCAGGATCGCATTTACAGCACTCAGTACAGTGCCTTTCATTCTTTCGAATACTAAGGATATGTTCAGGCCAAGTTGTGTAGCCGATGCCTTGAGCAGCTCCCAAAGGTTTATAAGTGCGTCCTTGACCTCGGTCCAGTTACGGTAAACCTCATATGCCACAATACCAAGTGCAGCAATTGCCGCTACCGTACCGACTACAGGCGCAGAGATGCCCATAATCGCCGGTATCAACGTTTTCATAATAAACGCTGCCAGCGTCCCTAAAACTGGCATGAGAGTCCCGATCGAAGACACAATCTGCCCGAGTATGATCAAGACGGGACTCAGAGCCGTAGCAAGTCCACCAACCACGACAACAGTTGTCTTAATTTTAGGGTCTAATTGTCCCAGCCAGTCAGCAAACTGGCCGACCTTTTCTGCTACCGTAACCAACGGGGGTAGCAGGATTTCACCAAAGCCAATGGCTGCGTCTTGTAACCGGTTACGCACGATCTGCAACTGCGCTGCCGTAGTACCGTAACGCTCCGAGGCTTCGTCCGTTAGTGCCGTGTTTTCCTCCCACGCTCGCGTACCAAGGCGGAGCGACTCATTAAACAAATCGCCGGCGCCGGCAGCACGCAACAGTGCGTCACGCAGACGTATTTCGGTAATCCCCATATCGTCGAGTACCTTAATGGCACTCATGCCACGATCTTCGGCCGTTTGCAGACCCTGGATAAAGGTGACCAAAGCCCCCGCAGCATCATCTTCAAACGCCTTTTGGAAACCTTCGGCAGAGACGCCAGCCACAGAGGCAAAATCAAGCAACACATCGCTGCCCGTCTCGACCGCTAGCTGCATATCGGCCAAAAGCCTAGATATCGCAGAACCGCCTGCTTGCGCCTCGATGCCGACCGAGCTTAGGGCGCCGGCCAGAGACAATATTTCAGCCTCTGTCATGCCTACCTGCGCACCAGCACCCGCCAACCGCAGACCCATTTGCACGATTTCAGATTCTGTTGTCGCTAAGTTTGTTCCTAAAAGCGTGACCGTAGAGCCGAGCCGATCAAACTGGTCCTGCGGCATCTGAGTGATGTTGGCCAACCTGGCAAGGGCCGTAGCGGCCTCATCGGCGCTCATGTTGGTGGTCTCACCCAGGTCAATCATCGTCCGAGTAAAGCTCAAAAGGTGTTCGTTGGCAATGCCTAACTGACCGGCCACTTCAGCCACTCTCGCGACTTCGGTCGCCGCCGCAGGGATTTCACCGGCCATGCCTCGGATGCCCTTTTCAAGCTCAGCAAACTCTTCTTCGGAACCAGTTACCGTTTTACGGACCCCGGCAAAGGCGCTTTCAAAATCCATGGCAGTTTTAGCCGATACCGCGCCTAGTGCCGTCAATGGGGCAGTCAAGCGGGTGCTGAGCGTCTTACCTACATCGGTAAGTTGCTTGCCCACACCTTGCAGCTTTTTGCCCATCTCCTGCATCCGTTGATTAAACTCGTGGTTCTGCAGGTTGGCGGCACGGAGTTGCTTTTCGTACGTCTTTAGCTGGCTTTCCGTCTTAATCAATTCACGCTGAAACGCCCGGTGCTGTTCTTGAGATATTTCGCCTTTCCGGAATTGCTCGTTGACTTGTTCTTGGGCTATTTTGAGCGTGTCAAGCTTCTCGCGAGTGGTCTCCACTCGGTCGGCGAGCAGTTGCTGTTTCTGCGCCAAAAGCTCAGTATCATGAGGGTTAAACCTCAATAAGCTCTCTACTTGGCGCAACTCACTCTGGATTTCCCGAGCGCTCTTATTAACGTCGGACAGAGCAGCCTGCAGTCCCGTCGTGTCTGATCCGATCTGGACGGTGATGCCCCTAATACGCGATGCCACAATCTTCACCTGCCTCTACAACAGGCAGGCATGGCTCGCTACTCAGCGGTGCGGCTCGCTCTGTCCCTTCAGCTTGACTCTCACTATCCGTCTACAGCGACGGCACTTAATTTCAACATCAGCAGTTCTGGCGACAAACAATAACCAATTGCAATGGGGGCAACGCACCTCCTGCATGCGTGTCCCTCCTCTACGATAACAGTAAATCTATATCCGCTTGCGACGCCTCTTTCGGCCGTCCCGACGAATCTCCAAAATAGATGCTCGTGAACTCAATGAGATCTCGGACTCTAAACAAGTTGATCTCGTCGAACGACAGGCGCATCTTTTTTGCGTTGCTAAGTAGTAGTAGATCTATCCTGTCAATCGGTTCGTCACTTTTTCGATCTTTCTGCTGGGGCTGTAGATCCGGCGGTACGAAAAAAGCCGTCGGCCGCTTCCTCCGCTACAGCGGTGATCCATTCGGGGTCACTAAAATCTACGCCGTCGAGATCGCCCAACCACTGTTCGAACCCGGGAAAGTTTTTCTTGGGTTCGGCAGCCCTGATCATCGCATACGCAAACTGCAGAAGGAGTACGGTATCCAGACTGCTAAAGTCGCCTTCAGCGAGACTCTGCAACGATTGGAGTCCCATCAGATCAGCGATAAGGTCTCTGTTGAACGCTTGCCGATAAAACAAAAGGGCCAGCGGACTGGCCCTCAGTGCTACTTCTTTTTCACCTAATTTTATTTTCCGCATTACTCGCCCTCCTCTGCCGGCAACACCACGTCGTCAAAGAATCCGTTGTACACGGCCTCGTTATCGTCGTCCAACTCAATAACGCCCCGTACGAGTCTTCGACCGTCGACGTCAAGCGGCATGATCGTCAGATTCAGCGTTTCCGTAGTCGGTTCCGTCGTGTCCGTAGTCGTGGCGTGGGTCTGCGTAGGTCTCGATGCAGTACAACGATAATATACAAATCGCCGGTTACGGGCGTCTCCTTGTACTTGTGCCATCAAAGCGAATTCAGCCGGCACTCCTTCGGCGTCTTCGACCAACATGCCACTCCCATCAATTTCCCATCCAAGTAATTGTGCCAAAACCTCATCAGGCACAAGGGCCATTTCCAATTCAGCGGTATAGCCATTGTTCGTGTTGCGCGTATAATATTTCGTGTTATCCGCGTAAAACGTGCTTTCGCCGCCGTCGGGATTCGCTGAAAAATTCACTGCCCCCGGAATGGCAATGGGGGTCTCCCAAGACGGTTTTCCGCTCTCGTCATCGTCCCGAAAAGCGATGTGTACCTGTTCTAGTCCGTAACGTACTTTATTCGCCATCAAAATTCCCTCCTAAAAGTTGGACTTGGTAAACAATCTGATATAAGCCCTCACTCTCGATATACGTTTCCGTTTTTTGGTACGGAATCCGCAACTCTCGTAGCCGCCCTTCGATTTTTCTCTCGCTGGGCGGGTGCTTAATCGTGTGGTAAAGCTCCAGTTGGTAGTTACCTACGTCTGCGTAATTATGGTTGTCTGCCTGCACGTCATTGCTGTATGCGTATAGGACGACCGTATAAGGTGGTGAGGGTGGCGTAGGGTAATGGTGATAGGTGCAGGGGAAACCTGCATGTCGCATCTCCTGTATAAGCTCCAGATACGTCACTTTATCCACCCCGTTTTATGATCTGCTCAACACGTCGTTCCATAGCCGGTATATGCCGATCGACAGCCGGTCCGATGTGGGGCCGCCCCTCAACTCTCCCACCGCCACGCTTTGCGTGACCGTGCTCCAGAAGGTGCGTCAACTGCGGTTTGGTCCGATTATATATCGTGTAAGAAACCTCGTCGGGACTCCGCCCTTTACGCCGTGTCCAGCCGCGTGCATATTCACCTGTATCACGTGGGGCAGTGTTTTTTATCTCGCCCACTATCGCCTTAGTCGTTTCGGTAACGTCATCCGAAATCGCTGCCGCTACATCCTCAGTGTAGTCCGCAATAGCCTGCACCAACTCTGAGGCGAGATCGCCCGTAGACACACTATTTGCCATTTGCACCACGCTCCTGACACCGCAGCTTAATCCACATACCATCGTCTCTCAATCGATCTATGTGGACAATGTCGTACTCCGTCTGCAGCTGTTTTTTGATTCGTGTAGTCCCCGTCTGATAGGACGATATGGCATACGTTATGTCTGTCGTGGGATCGTCATCATGTATCGACACTGGTGTAAACAGCACACGGTAATGCGTCGTGTTCAGCTGATCCAAAAATGGCACGTACCGCAAAACGAAAGTCACGGTGTTCTGCTCGTTTACTGCCCGGGCCGCGAAGTACTCCTGACCCCACAGGCTCTCACGATCGGCCCACAGCTCCCGCCACGGTGCCCACTCGGTGATGGCGTTGCCCCATTCGTCTTCGCCCTCTGTCAGCTTTTGGATCATGATCTTGCGACGCCGGACTCGGCGTAGGTCCCGCATCTTATCCAGGCGGTCCTGACTCCTCAGCCGATCCATGATCCTTCACCCCCATTTGCAGCTGCAGCCTCAATAACTCCGTGGCAAAATTCTCCTCGAAATATTCACTGGCGTTGTTATACACGTAGCGGCAATAGTCGAGTAATAAGGAGCGGGCAGGTCCGTCGGACTCAAAGTCGAGCTCGGCCCCTGTCAGATCATCGAGATACGCTTTCCCACGATCGATTATCGTCTGGAGCGCAGCGTCCTCATCGTCCCATGTGATTTTGAGATAATTCTTAACGGCGCTGAGCATGGGTTCACCCCGTTTCCTCGCCCTCCACTAACTCGACCAGCTCGCCGTGGCGAGTGGAATTTATTTCCTCCAACCGCTTTTGCGAAACATTAAGCAAGTCTCCCCGCTTATGGAGAGACTTGCTGTATTTATTGCGAAAGGTGCGCACTACCCGCGCCTTGATCTTGTCAGACATTAGGTTCGCCTCCTTATGCCTCTGGCGTTTCCTCGACGAGTTTCACCTTCGGCAGCAAGGGCTCCAACTCGGAGATATCCAACACGATGAAAGACGTGTTGTCCTTCGGCTGACCGGTACCGTAGAGCTTGGTCAGATATACCCGCTCATCTTCGAGGAACCGGTACTCATCGGAGTATTCCACTCGTCCGCCTTTGCTCGTACCTAAGCCGGCAAAATACCGCTTGCCGATACCGAATACTGCCTTGCCTTCATCGACGTAGGCGGACTGCACTACCCGGGTGGGGAAGGGGAACACATTGTTACGATACGTCCCATCAGGCAACAGATACGTGGTGGCCGGCATGACCTTTGTAAAATAGTCGACAGGGTTGACGACCATCAAAACTTCAGTCACCTTGCGGTTTAAGCCGTTGCGGTTCTTGCTCAGAGACGCAATCAGCCCACCGTACGTGTCCGGATCAAAAGCCGTTACTACAACCGGGTCTTTTTCGGGGTACCCAACGTTAGGCGTGATCGATCCGTCAAGGTCTCGGATCATCCCGATTGGCTCTTTCGCCTGTTCGCCGGCACCGTTAATAACTCCGTATTCCAGACCGTTTGCGATAGCTTCCGACAGGATCAACCGGATGTATCGGTCTAGCCAGACAGGACCAAGGTCCAACATCGCCTTGGCAATGGGCACAAATGCCGACAGTTTGAGCTGCGTCAGATTAACTTTGACAAAACCGGCGGTGAGTTCGTTGACGATTTCATCGGTCAAGTCACCCCACTGAGCCAAGTGACGGCCTTCCTGTGTGCTAAAAATCATTTCGATAAGCGCCGATGTGGGCACAAAATCGATAGCACTCAACAGAGGATGTTCCTCTTGGATGTCCTCAAATACTGCGTCGATAACCGTGACCGGCAGCACGACATCAAAGTCGGCCAATGCCTGTTTTGGATTGCTCGACCTCATGGCACCGATCAAGTTCTGGTAATAGTCGGTCTCGTCACTCGTCAAGACGCGTACCCCACGGCCTGCCAAAATGTGATTGTCAGTGGACTGCACCAGCCCCTTTGCCTCAGCAAGGACAGCTTCTTGCATGGCGTTCGTGTACTCGACAAACGCATCAGCAAAAGCCGCCTCATCGCCGTTTTTAACGGCTTCTTGCAACCGGCTTGTCCACTGGCCTTTTTGTTGTTTTTGCAAATCTAAATTTTTCATTTTCATTCATCTTCATTCCCTTCTGCTAACCTGTTCGCTAAAGCCGCCATAAAACCGGAGAGTCCGTTAGCTTGTGTCTCAGTTTCGGACTCGGGGCAAGATCCCGGTTCCGGCTCCGTAGTCGAACTCTCATGCTGCATCATCTTTTTCAAGCGCGTCGCCAAAGCTTCAATGTCGAGCGTTCCAGACTGCGACTTCCTTCCCAGAATCGCATCTCGTATCTGCTGTCGCTGTCGTAGGCTTGCCGCCGCTTTGTTTGTGACGGCCGGATTCACCACAGTCGTTGCAAAACCCATCTCCAATGCGTCCGCAGCAGAGATCCACGTCTCGTCATCGAGCATCTTCTTGAGCTCGTCCTCGCTGATGCTGACGTGGTTCAAATACGCCTGAATCGTAGCCGCGTTGATGGTCTCAAGATCGTCAGCCTCTTTGCGAAGCTCATTCGGATCTCCAGCAGTCAATGTCCACGCATTATGAATCATCAAAAGAGAGGCGTTGCTCATCTCGCGCTCATCGCCGGCCATGAACACAACTGAAGCAGCGGAACAGGCGACCCCGTCGCAGACTGTCTTGACCTCCGCCTTATGACGTCGCAAGGCATTGTAGATGGCTAGTCCTTCGGCTACCTCACCGCCGTAGCTGTTGATGTAGACGTTGATCCGATCGGCTTCGAGACCCTCAAGCTCTTTGGCCAGGCTGTAGCTGGTTACGTCACTCTCCAGCCATGGCCAGCTCACAATGTCGCCGTAAATATATACGTCTGCCTCATCCCCCTGAACAGCCAGAGAGTAATATCTCTTTTTGCCCAATCTAACCACCCCCTTCCGCTGCTGTTTCGATAGGCTCGTAATTCTTTGTCATCCATCTCTGCGTGCTCCACTCTGTATTGAGTGGCTCCATGCCGAGATGCTGCAAGCAGTCGTCAATGCTATACGCGCCAATCCTAAGCAGTACGTCAAGCGCATTGGCCACGTCCTTGATATCCACTGCTCGTATATGACTGGTATCGATACGCATGTATGTGCGATCCAAATAAGCATCCTTGCCGTACATCTTTCGATTGATCTCATCGCTGATCAAATCGGCCAATGGGTTGATACAAAACGCAAGGTAATTGTTCACGGCCCTTTCAGTGTCAGCGACATCACCCTTAAGTAACTGTGGCGGGACACCGAACGCAATGGCCACAAAATCAAAAACGTCGTCAATAAAGGCTCTGATGTCCCTGCCCTCAACGGTCCCTCTTGCAGTCGCTACGCCCTCATCGGTAGGTGTGTAGGTAATACCTCCAGTAAGCGGTATGACAGCGTCGCTTTCTGCATCGAAAAACGCCTTGAACCGCTTCTCCAGCAACTCTTTAAGCTCTCCCTGAGCTTTCTCCGTTTGCGGGTAGCTGGTAGGTATTGTGAGGGCCGCTTTGCGAGATGTTCCCCGCTTGTAGTTTTTTTGAGCCGCAGCGATTAATTTCGTGTATGACGCATACAAGCCGTCGATCACGGTCTTGATTCGCTGGTTGTGCAGCTCGAAGTGCAGTACTTCAGACTCCCTATACTTCGTCTTTAGGTCGTAATCTCCGATTCGGATATCGGTATATAGGTTTTCGACGAACGTCCCAGAAACGACGTTGTACGAATCCGCAAGGTAAAGGTGCTCCCCCTGCATGATGACGAGACTTTCATTGTCGTGAACAAGACGATACACCAAATCTCGCCAAAACTTGTTGGCGCTACGATTGGGGTTGGCCTCGACATTGAGCAGATAATAGTTGTCTCCTCTAAGCTCAACGCCTTGGTCAAACGTTTTGAATTCGCTCCGGGTCACCGTGTTTGCTATTAGGTTAATGGCACTTTGGACAGCCAATTCTTTAAAAAATACGTCGGTAGCAAGAACGGCTACTGTCGTGCTGAGGTCAAGCCGTCCCTCTTTGTTAAACCAGCTGCGAAACATTTGCCACATGCCCAAAAACTCACCCCCCTTAGTAGGTGTAGACCGGCAACGTCATAACATCACCGTCGGTTTCCCCTAAATCCCCATCATGCGTAAGTGCATGAATAAGCGCAAAAAATCCGTCTGTCTTACGTGTTTGTGCTTCGACTTTTTTATACGTTGTGTTGCCTTTAGGGTCCAGCTCTTGGTACGTGTTGCTCACATACCAGCGCATGACAGGGTTGTCGCCCCACACAAACCTACCCTCAGCAAAACTGGAGTCTATTATCGGGGCGACCCTGGCGTGCGTTATCGGCCCGCTGGGCACATCTTTAAGGGGCAATCCAATTTTCTGAAACTCGTCTCGCAAAAACTCCACTCGGTACCGGTCGCTTAAAATATTGATGATGTTGTACCGCTTGCCTTGCTCGACAAACCATTGCGCCACATCAGCCGCCGTGATGCTGTCACGATTGATGATCGTAAGCAAACCCTGTTCGGCCCACTCGCGTATTGGAGCCTTGATCCGGCGGGACTCCATCTTTAGCGACCGGTGGCACACAAAGCTGTGTTCGACCCAGTACCGTTTGCCCCGGTATTTAAACAACAGTCCGCAACTGGCAAAGTCCGTAACCTGTGCGTAGTCTATAGCCCCAATGCACGACAGTCCCTCAAGTTCATCGTAAGGGATCGGCTCGTTAGTCGCGAGCACCTGATCCCACGGTGCGACAACGGTGTACGTGTCCTCACGTGGCAAATTCATACGTTTGGTCAGCACGTCAATCGCTCTGTGAGTCTGGTACTGTGCCCGCACCAAGTCTGACTCAATGGCCTTCCGAAGCTCAGGGAAGTAGGGCGCTGACGGATTCGCCTTCACCCACATGTCGGGATCCTCGACTTCCTTTTCGTCATCGAGCTTGTATATCAAAGGCAGCATGCCGATTTCTGTTATCTCGCCACTGAGTACCTTCTCAGCCAATTCAAGCTGCTGGTCCAAAACGCCACCACGAACATAGCCATTCGTCGTAATAAAAAACGTCCGACTGTGTTTACGCTTACCAAAGCCACTTTGAAACACCTTGATCGTGTCCCAATCTTCGTACTCATGGATCTCATCAAAGACCAGACAAGCGCTCCGTTTACCGTCCTTGGTACGTGCGTTAGACGTGTTGTACTTGATATAACTTTTCGTTCGCAGGTTCGTGATTTGTAGTTTCGTCTTATAAAAAAACTTCTTAGAACGCTTCCAAGTGCGCTCCAGAACATTGTACACATCGTCAAAGCTCGTTTTCGCCTGCTCTTCGTTGTTGGCGATGATGTCAATGTTATATCCCTGTACGCCGTGGTAATGGGTTGTTAAATACCAAATCAAACAACTGATGAACCCGTTCTTCCCGTTGCCCCTCCCCATAAGAATGAGAAACTCATCGAACACCACAGTGTCGGTCGGCTCGTGATAGCAGTGGATCAATGCCAAAACAAAAAGCTCCCAATCCAGGAGCCTAAACTCAAAATAGCGCTCTATTAACTCGACTGCCTTGTCAATTTTATCAACGTCGATGTTTATGCCCGGTTCAGAAAGCTTGTCCTCAACGTAGTCGCATGCCTGGTGTATCTCCTTACTGGCTGGGATATCGCCACGTCTGATGCGATATATATAATCGTCGATGTACGGGTGACTACATCTCGTCGTCGGCGTCATCGTCATCACCAAAGGCGTCGATATCGGTGGCTCGCAATCCCAGATCCATCAATATGCGCAACATCTGAGCATTGGTCCTCGTTAATTCTGCGATCGAGTCGTTCTTTCGATAACCCCATTGGTGTTCTCCGTTTTGGTATTTTACGGTTACTCCCCGATCCTTGATATCCCGTATCAGAGCAGTCTTTACATCCCACAATGCCATGTAATCGTTTATGAGATCTAGGTACTGCTGGCCGTAGACACCTCGGCGCTCCAACTGATCGATTAAATCCTGCTTGATCCTCCGCTTGCCTATCCTAGCCACTCTGTACCACCCCCCGCCCTCGCATGCACAGGGCAAAAAATCTGTTTTGTCGCT